>Ga0209314_10001149_pt1 | contig 11940 bp, 10 predicted proteins | sample I19B2metaG_FD_184146 | JGI IMG/M metagenome (GOLD analysis project Ga0209314, IMG submission 184146) | Lake sediment bacterial and archeal communities from Gulf of Boni, Indonesia to study Microbial Dark Matter (Phase II) - ​I19B2 metaG... | ecosystem: Environmental > Aquatic > Freshwater >...
GGCCTATGAGATCAAGGGCAACACGGTGAAGGTAGCCTACCCTGTCCAGCTCTTCGAGGCGGGGAACATGCCGCAAATCGTCAGCTCAATCGCGGGAAACATCTTCGGAATGAAAGCAGTTCGATCACTTAGGCTTGAAGACATCCGGTGGCCTGAAGAGCTAATGCGCTCTTTTGAAGGACCGCTTTTCGGCATCCGCGGAGTACGGAAGATCTTCACGGCCATGAAGAGACCTTTGACTGCAACCGTCCCTAAACCCAAGCTAGGATTGACAGCGAAAGAACATGCGCATGCAGGTTTCGAAGCATGGGTGGGAGGAATTGACCTCCTGAAGGATGATGAGAATCTCTCCTCCCAGAAATTCAACAAGTTCAGCGAGCGCATCAACGAATGTTTCAGACTACGAGACAAGGCCGAGAAGGAGACCGGTGAAAGGAAGAGTTACTTGATCAACGTAACAGCTGAAACAGAAGAGATGATTCGGCGGGCAAAAGCCGTGTCTAACGCAGGTGGCGAGTACGTGATGGTCGATGTCCTGACAGCAGGATGGTCAGCGCTACAGTCGCTTCGTAAAGTGTGCCAAGATCTGAGACTCGCAATTCATGCTCACCGAGCATTCCATGCGGCCTTTACTCGAAACCGCTGGCATGGTATGTCAATGTTGGCCGTATCGGATGTGGCCAGGCTGATTGGTGTAGATCAACTCCACATTGGGACTGTCGTGGGGAAACTCGAGTCACCTCTGGAGGAGGTCATCGCGTTGAGGGACAATCTTCAAGGAAGAACGGTCGAGGCGGGACAGTGGTTGCTGGGGCAAGACTGGGGATCGATCAAGTCGGTGTTCCCAACTTGCTCAGGAGGTCTTCATCCGGGCCTTATCCCGCAAGTGATCAAGGCAGTGGGATCCAATATCATCATACAGGCAGGAGGCGGGATCTGGGGACACCCTGATGGCGGCCGATCTGGTGCGATAGCTTTGCGACAGGCCATCGAAGCAACAACAAACGGGCAAGATCTTCAAGACTACGCTCTAGATCGAAAAGAGCTCAGGCGTGCCCTTGAAACGTGGGGTGTGAAGACTTTTAGGTAGAATTCATTGGCCCGAAGTCGAAATTCGATCAGAGTTCGATCATTGATTACAGATGGTGGCCGAAAGCAGGATGGCTGCGAAGGCCCGCTAGAAAGACTTATTCTAACTCCCTCTGAGAAAGATGGGCCTGCAAGCTGGTTTCTAAGAGGGAAGACGAGTTGAAGGTATTCATCTCAGCTGACATGGAGGGTATATCTGGAGTGGCAAACTGGCCATTCACGCAAGAGGCGAGAGATGTTCGTGACGATGAGCTGCAGAGAAAGAGGATGACGATGGACGTCAACGCGGCCATAGAGGGAGCAATCAAAGGAGGAGCAAAAGAAATAGTCGTCAACGACTCTCACGGCCGCATGAGGAACCTACTCATAGAGGAGCTCGACGAGAGGGCGAAGCTCATCCAAGGGTCTCCCAAACCGCTCTCCATGATGCAGGGTATAGACAGTTCGTATTCAGAGGCCTTTCTGATAGGATACCATTCGAGAGCAGGCACCGAAAAGGGCGTGCTGAGCCACACATTCACTCTTGGAGTCGAATCCATCCATATGAACGGCGTGCCCGTGGGAGAACTCGGGGTGAACTCTGCAATAGCTGGCTATTTCAACGTTCCAGTCGCCCTAGTCGCAGGAGATCAGACGGTTATCAAGGAGGCGCAAGATCTTCTAGGAGAGGTTGAGACCGTTCAAGTGAAGGAAGGAATCACGAGGACGGTCGCGCAGTTCAGCCACGTCAACAGGGCGCACAGGATGATCTCCGAAGCAGCTGAGCGAGCGGTGAAGAGAGTAGGTGAGTTCAAGCCCTTCAAGCCAAGGATGCCGCTAGCTCTCGAGGTGCAATTTGCTGAGACCTTGATGGCTGACGCCGCAGAGCAACTTCCATTCACGAAGAGAGCCGGGCCGAAGAGCGTGAAGTTTACGGAGGGGAAGGATTACCTCAAGGCGTTCAAAGCCCTGTGGTCGATTATCGTTTTGGGAGAAGCGTATAGAACAAGATTTTGAAGAAATTTGACATCTTCACGAGACTACGCGACATGACTGAATGGGCGATCGCATGATCGCCCGCAGAGTAGCCCAGCATCTTCCGGAGTCTTCTATGCTGATTCTTTCAATCAACTTTAGCCAAATGCTCACAGAACGGGTTCTCGTAGAGGTCAAGTCCCAGAAGCACGCGCGGGTGAGTCTTCAACACTTGCATAAGTATGTTACCAAAGAACTTCTTGGTGTTGTACTGACAGAGGAGCTTGACAGGAAGTCTCCTGAACGCTGTGCTCAATCTTTCTTCATATCTGAAGAAGTCGTCCAAGCTATCCAAGTCGCGAAGTATCCAGCTCATCTCTCCAGCGCCTCTGAGGCCGGAATAGCCTTGCCCTAAAGCTTCTTCCAAGGCCGAAGAGATGAAAGATATCATGGCGTTCGCGTCGAATCTTCCGAGGCGGAGGTATGACTCCCTCGACGTGACGATGCTTAGCTGGCTTCGCTCGAGATAGTGCTGTACGCTGATGCCGTGCATGAGTAGGCCTGCGCTGATCTCCGCAGCAGTGTTCTCGTCGACGACATAGAGGCACTTCTCTCTTTTTCGCAGTCCGTCTTTGATGAAGGGGATGACTATCTGGAATTGCTGCTTCCTATCCTCATAGAAGGAGCAGAGATGGTCTCCCAATCTCAGTCTGCCTTCGATATCGCGAACGATCGTTGGGTTGGCCATAGGACTTTCAGTCCAGCGACAACGTGTCCTTTCGTTCTTCATATTAGAGGCTTCGGACCAGACGATTGCGGATTGTATGATTAGGTAAGAGGTTAGTTAAACTGTGGTACGGGAAGCCGCTTCTGGAGCACCGTTTGAAAGTTTTGGCCAAAAGAAATCTCTGGTATTGTAGACGCGTTCGCAGCATTATTGATTTTTGTCAAGAGCAACTTCTAAGCGGGACATCGCCATCCGTATGGCTGAGGTGAGGACTTGAATCTAAGGACTGCCGCACTTCTGATTGCGGCCGCGATATTGTTGAGCCAAGCGTCGTACTTGGCGTATGCTTCGATAGAGACTCCCGTGGGCCTAGAACCGAGTTACGGCCAGCACACATCGGACATGGCACAGACGTGTCTCCGTGAGCATGGAGGTCAACACTTCGGCGAATGCGTGAGTGCAGTGGCCAATGGCCATATGGACATCCATCACCACACGACGTAGTACCTTGGCACTGAAGCCGTTGTCAGCGCAGAGGATCCTCTGGTCCTTTTTGCCAAGAGAGTGATTGTATGGTTCAGAGAGACGGCAAGAGCATTGGAGTGAACGAGGGCAGGTACATTCCGGCTTTCAGCTATGGATTCCTTACTCCATCCTATGACCTCATGATGCGATGGGGAGCGCGTGAGCTAGCCTTCAAACCTCGCTTGGTGCATCAAACCAGTATTAGGAGAGGCTTTAGAGTGCTCGATCTCGGATGTGGCACGGCAACCCTTACGATCCTCCTCAAAATGAAGCACCCTGACGCTGAAGTTGTGGGGCTCGATGGCGATAAGACCGTGCTGGAGATCGCGAGATCGAAGGTCATAGGAGCCGGTGCGGATGTGATGCTGGACTATGGAATGGCGTTCGAGATGCCATATCCGAACGAGTCTTTCGATCGTGTCGTGTCCAGTATGGTTTTTCACCACCTGACTCGTGAGAACAAAGTTCGGACGTTGAAAGAGGTGTATCGAGTGCTTAAACCAAGTGGGGAGTTGCACGTTGCGGATCTTGGGCAGCCGCACAACATCCTCATGCATCTCGTCTCGGCGATCATTGGACGCCTAGAGGAAGCCTCAGATAATGTGAAGGGTCTGCTGCCGAAGATGTTCCGAGAGGCTGGTTTTGAACGAGTTGAGGAGACGGCCAGATACATGACGCTATTCGGTACCATATCTCTATACCGGGCACAGAAGCCGCTATTCAAAATCTAGAAGTCTGGATCTTTTTGCTTCGAAATGTCGCATCAGCAGACCCAAGCTCGCATGCTTGGAGCTTAGTAACGAGCGGTCATCGCTAACTAGAGCTCTTCGCGTCGAGCCGCTTTGCTACTTTTGTGTACGAACGGTCTTTGAACGGCAGCGGGCCTACGAAGCAAAGAGCTTCAAGGATGTTCTTCTTGACCTTCATGTCGATGCTCCTCAGTGTTATGCGAGGAGTGCCCGTGCCCCCCGAGAATATGTGAGAGAGGACAAAAAGCAATCAAAGCAATCCACAGAAAGGTCCTGTCCACAATAAGTCCTAGCAATGCGAGCGTTATCAGCCCGAATCCGATTCCCCACACGAGTTTTCTGCTTGCCAGGAGCCGTCCCTCATAGGTAGCCTAACAGCAGTGATGGCCCGTGTGAGGACCTGCTGACTCGTGAATCCTTCCTAGATATTTCGCTGGATCCTGCTCGAACTGTGTCTTGCACGGAAGAGAACAGAAGTAATATGTTCTCTCCCGAAAGCTGCTGCGAAATGTAGCTTGTCTTTTGTCCACGTACATTCCGCACACAGGGTCGATCTCGTTCTCACTCATATACATATTCAGACACCAACGGCGCACATACGAGCCAACTTGCAAACTTATTCTTGGTGACTTACGAAGACCAAGCGTCTGCAGCCGCGACTTGGACAATGTAAAGGAAACTGAGGAACTTGTGCTTCATTCAGAATACGTGGTGTCGACAGGCTATGCAATCATTTGATCGTCTTCTCTCTGTTCTTGGAAGCTGGCTTACTATCGTTTGCATGAGAGAGATTTTCAACAGAAGCGGCTTCTCCGATTTCTATTTCTTAACCCGATGTCGTTTTGCTTACTTGACGCTCGACTCGTCAGATCGGAACCATGGATTGGTGCAGAGCTCGATAAAGCGGAGTCTCCAGCCTATCTTACGTCTAGAAACGAGCTCTTTTCCCTCAGCTCCAAATGCGGCGAGTTTCATGCACACATTGGATGTGCGCCATTTTCTCTCCAAGCGGATTTGGTGAGATTGAACTGTCTGCCCAAATCTTAAATCGGAGTGCAGCTTCTTCGCTCATCTCATCCTTTCGATCAATGAGGGTTTTAGCATGAGGGTTGTCGATCTGAGGAGCGACACAGTCACCCTTCCCACGGAGGAGATGCTCGAGGCAATCAGGCACGCACCGCTCGGAGACGATGTCTTCGGAGAGGACCCTACAGTCAACAAGCTGCAGGAGATGGCTGCGGCCAAGCTCGGAAAAGAAGAGGGGCTACTCGTAACCACAGGCACCCAGGGCAACCTCGTTTCACTCCTCTCTCAGACCAAGAGGGGTGATGAGATCATTCTTGAGGCCAACTCACACATCTTCCACTACGAAGTCGGAGGGCTTGCCGCGATCGGCGGGCTGATGGCTAGAACCGTTCCGGGAAAGCTTGGATATCCAGACCCCAAGGATGTGGAGGCGGCTATTCGTCCTAAGGACATCCACTGCCCGGAGACTACACTCGTTGCGTTGGAGAATACTCATAACAGAGCAGGGGGAACGGCGACTACGCCTCAGCAGACAAAGGCCATGGCGGATCTCGCGAAGAAGCATGGAATGAGACTGCACGTTGATGGGGCTAGGATCTTCAACGCGGCCGTGGCGCTTAGAGTTGATGTGAAGAGACTGGCTGGGCCAGCTGACTCCGTGACCTTCTGCCTCTCGAAGGGACTGAGCTGCCCTGTCGGTTCGGTGGTGGTTGGAAGTCACGACTTCATAGAGCGAGCCAAAAGAATGCGGAAGATACTCGGTGGAGGAATGAGACAGGCAGGCATCATAGCCGCCCCAGGTATAGTCGCACTGGAGAAGATGATCGACCGGCTCAAGGATGACCACGACAATGCGAAGAGATTGGCCAAAGGATTGCTCAAGATTCAAGGCATAAGCGTCAACATGGAGACAGTGCAGACCAACCTCGTCTACTTGGACGTCGCGGGCACGGGCGCCACCTCAGACGAGTTCGTTGCGCTCGCCGACGAACGGGGAGTGAAGAGCCTCGATACAGCCAAGACCGTCATACGAATGGTCACTCACAACGGCATAGAGAAGGACGATATTGACTACGCACTGCAAGTGCTCAACGAGGTCGCTGAAGATATTAGAGGGAAGAGAATCCGCTAGCCACTCACCCCTCTAAATCCACCTGCCAAGTCCAGACGCGATTCGCAGACTAAATAAGCACCCGATTTCTCTAGCACTACCCCAAGGGACAGAATTTGAAGATTCGATATCTGAGTCACGCTTGTTTCGAGGTAAAGGACAAGAAGACGCTCCTGATAGATCCATTCTTCTCCGGGAACCCTCTAGCCCCGAGATACACGGGTAGACCAGACTTGGTGCTCGCAACCCATGAGCATAGCGACCATGCCGACTCAGCCTTCTTGGCAAAGACTGGCGCTCCCATCGTGTGCACCGCTAGCTGCGAAGTTGAAAAGGCGCACGTCATGAAGGTCGGTGAGAAAGAGACCATTGAGGGTGTGGGCGTTGAGATGATCGGTGCCAGCCATCAACGTCCACCCGCTTCCCCAAGCCCGTTGGCCGCGGGCTACGTCATAGAGATCGATGGGAAGAGAATCGCTCATTTGGGGGACACGTACGTTGAAGGCGTGACCCCTCTCCGGGATATAGATGTCCTTCTCATTCCCATAGGGGGATATTATACCATGAATGTGGACGAAGCTGTTCAAGCTTTGAAGATCATCAAGCCAAAGCTGGCGATTCCGATGCACTACGATACCTTCCCACAGATAAGAGTGGACCCCAACGAGTTCAGAAGGAAGGCCGAGAGAGAAGGCTTCAAGGTGCGTGTGATGAAAGTAGGCGAGGAGATAGAGATATGAACCCTCGCTCTTTTCCAAATCGCCAGACTACAAGTACCTAGAAATCGACGGCAACGCTTTGTTGAGATACTTCTTGGCCGCATAAATGAGGACATTCGCATAGAGAATTGTGAAGCCTGAGATATCTTCACCGGAGATCCCGAGGCCAGCGGATTCCTTGGAGTAGAGAACCTTGAGCACATCCTCCATCTCTGGAGAGTACCTCTGAAGTAGATAGTATAACTCAAGGCCGTTGAACGGTTTGAAGGCGACCGCCCACTCTGTCGCGTCATCTATCGCCAGATCGATCATCTCGATACCCAAAATCTCGGCGAGCCTCTCCGCGTCAGTGTTGTCTAGATGGCTTAGAATCTTCACCCTCTGTTCGAGGGCGCGAGACACGTATCTGGTGTGCGTCATACCGCCTTCAAAAGCTGAAAGACCAATGACGCCTGAGCGGTCGATCTTCCTCAAATCTCGGCGAGCCTCCCGACTGAAGGGTTGACACTACCATCTCAGACCGGAGCCCGACGATATATCTCTTCACAGGTGCTTGTGTGCAGCAATCTTGCAGCAGGTAGGAAGGTACTCGTCGTCGAGCGACGACTCGATCTCTTCGTAGTCTTCAGATTCGGAGTCTGGTTCCTCGGACGTAGAAAGCCTCTCAAAACTTCGTGCCGAAGGTGCTTAAAACGATTTCCACCCAGACAGACGTCTCAGTGTTTACAGTGGGTTGGACACGCTTTGATGGAAGACAGTGAAGGCCTGCTCGTCACAAGATGCATCTCTAGCAATACTAGTGCGTGATACCCTGTACTCTGTAAACAACGTGCGCGAATTCGCACGATCCCTCTTCAGACGCTATTACGAGGCACCAACAGCGATATATGCCCCGTTCTAGCACACGCAAATCCGCGTTGTGGTTGTTGGATGTCTAACGTTCATCTAGATGATCGACACTTCGTTCCAGCAGTGAAGAGATGGTTCAGTGAACCACTCGTCCTCACCGAAGGAAAAGGAGCGGTCGTCAGGGACTCCGAAGGCAAGGAGTATCTGGACCTCTTCGCTGGACACGCAGCACTCTCGCTCGGCTACTGCCACCCGAAGGTCGTATCCGCCATAAAGGAGCAAGCTGAGAAGTTAATCTTCTCTCCATACGACTTCCACACAATCCCTTCGGTGGAGCTTGCTGACAGACTCGTGACCATTGCACCGAAGACGCTCAAGAGGTGTTACTTCGCAAGCGCCGGGGCTGAGGCAGTGGAATGTGCGCTCTACATGGCAAGGAAATTCACGAAGAAGTTCGAGATCATAGCTCTGTACGGCGCTTTCCATGGCAGAACCTATGGTGCTAGAAGCGCAGTGGGCTGGTACTACTACAAGCGTGGAATGGGCCCATACCTGCCAGGAGTGACACACATACCATCATACTACTGCTACCGATGTGTGCTTGGCCTTGAGCATCCGAGCTGTGATCTCCGATGTGCTAAGATGCTTGAGGACGCCATTAAGTATCAGTGTGCAGGAGATGTCGCGGCCTTCATTGCCGAACCGCTGCAGGGAACCGCTGGCAACGTACCAGCTCCCGACGGCTACTTCGCAGCCGTTGAGAAGATACTTGGTTCGAACGGTATCCTGTTCATTGACGATGAGGTGATAACGGGCTTCGGACGAACGGGGAAGCTTTTTGCAATCGAGCACTACGGCGTCACTCCGGACTTGATGACCGTTGCAAAGGCGCTAGGAGGAGGAGTTCCGATCTCGGGCGTCGTCAGCAGAGAGGATGTTGCGCAGGCTTTCGCCCCGATGGACTATTTTACAACTTACGGTGGAAATCCGCTCTCGTGTGCGGCTGCTAACGCGGCTGTGCAGGCTATCTTGGACGAGAAACTCTCGGAAAAGGCTGCAAGACTAGGCGACCACTTCTTGAAGCGTCTTGGTGAACTCACGAACCGCCACAAGATAATCGGCGATGTAAGAGGAAAAGGCCTACTCATCGGCATGGAGCTTGTGCTGGATAGAAGAACGAAGGAACCAGCTCGACGAGAGTCTTTGAAACTCAGGGAAGAAGCCAGAAAACGCGGCTTGCTTCTGCCAGCTGGCTTCGGCTGGCTGGGGAACGTCGTCAGGATAAATCCCCCACTGGTGATCACCGAAGAACAGGTCGATGAAGCTGTCGAGAAGGTCGACGAGTGTCTGAAGGTGATCAGCTGACGCAAGTTTCGAATGCCGAAGACAGGCCCTTAAGGAGCTCAAACCTGAACCGCCAGCTCCGAGAAGTCGTCTTGATACCAGAGGTCTTCGACAGTCTACTTTCTTATGCGCGAATGAATCATCCTCGAGAAGGAATTCTTCTCCTTCGAGGCAGAGCCAAGAAGGAGAGCGTGCTTATTATGGAGGTGTTGATTCCGCCCTTCGCCACCAAGGGGCGTGGATTCTCCGGTTTCCCACTCCACTCTCTACCGATAGACTTCTCTGTGATGGGCGTTGCTCACTCGCATCCATCGGGTATCCTCAGGCCCTCGACCGGCGACCTAAACTGGATGTATGGGAGGGTCATGATCATCATCGCCTATCCCTACAAGAGCTTGGCCGACTTGGCAGCCTTTGATCGTGAAGGAAGAAGAATAGACGTGGTGGTTTCTCGGCAGGCTTAGTTGTCGAGGGCTAGAGGCGCACTAGTCCGAGGAACGACCAGAGATAAGGAAGGACGATCGTCGCCAATGGAAGAGATAGCGCTGTCACCAATATTCCTGCATTGACCATGTCTCTCAATTTGACCCCTCCTGTTCCAAAGACGATGGCGTTCGGCGGCGTCGAGAAGGGAAACATGAAGGCGAGGGATGAGACGATGCCGCAAGCCATTATCACGAGGAGCTTTGGATCGACCCCCATTGAAATGGCAAGCGGGATATATACAGGCGCCAGAAGCGCGGCCGCGGCTGTGTTGCTGACGAACTGAGTTAGAGCAAGGGATAGCGCGCCAGCAGCAAGAAGTATCAGAATGTGAGAACTGACTTCGAGCCCGCTCAACTGGAGAGCAAGCCAATCTCCAACTCCAGTCGCAAAGATGGTTGAGCCCAGAGACAGAGCTCCGCCGATCAGCAGAAGCGTATTCCAATCGATCCTCCGGAGATCATCTGAATCCAGCAGCCCGAAGACGAAGATCAGGACACATCCGATCAACGCTACAATTCCAGACGGTATCCCATGGATGCTTTCAGTGACCCACAGCAGAATTGTCAAGGCAAAGATCCCAGTTGTGACTGCCTGTCCTCTTCTGAAAGGGATTCTCTCAAGCTCGATGACCTCTTGGAAGGTTCCTTTGACCTTGAAGAGTCGGACGAGCACCAGATACGTCATGGGAAGCATCACTGCTACAGTAGTGAGCCCGAATGGAAGCCAGTCGGTGAAGGTAACAGGCATTCTGAGAAAGTTTCTGAGGCTTCCAGCGGCTATGGGAGGTGTTGTCGTCCCAATCAGCGTCCCGATGCCACCGATGTTTGAAGCGTAGGCTACCGCGATCAACGTGGCCTTGATGAAGCCCTCTTTGGCGCCCCTAAGGCGCTTCAAGTTGCCTCTTATCAACGGCAGCATGATTATCGTCGCGGTCGTGTTCGGTATCCACATGGAGAGAGCAGCGCTGGTCAACATGGAGACGAACAGGAACGTCTTTGCGTCCTTGTATCCAAACTTGATGAGCCTTGACGTGAGTATCGCGTCGACCCCATACTTGCTGAGCGCGGAGGCTAGGATGAATCCGCCGAGGAGCAAAGCCACTATAGGGTCAAAGAATGGCGCCAAGACAACAGCTGCATCCCTTATTCCTAGTACGACCATTGAGACCGCGAACAGTAGGGAAGTGATTCCTAGTGGGACGACTTCTGTGAGCCACAGGACGGCGACGAGAGCGAATAGGGAGAATACCTCTTTCGACCGGAGGAGGGGCGTGTAGGAGAAGGTAAGTCTGTTCTCTGTAACTGCTGACGGTCCAATCGTTACTTCATAGACAAAACGGGTATCGCTCAGAGTCATCGAGGCATCAGCTGGTTGGACTGTGACGGGTTCTCCTTGGAGGTCGGAGATGGCAACGTCCGTCTCGATCTTCTTTCCCGGCGACAGGTTGTAGATCTGTCTGTACGTTACATCAAATCTGTAGTGTGTTCCGGTCAAGCTCGTCTTTGTCGCCAAGGATTCAGAGATCATGGATGTAAGATTGAACGCGAACTGAGCTGTGTCTGTCAGGTTTCCGTTCTGAATTGTCAGAGTGGCTTGGTACATTCCTTCGGGCGTTGGATTAGGGGCGAAGTAGAAAATTGCCGCCGTAACTGCAATCGCCAGAAGGAAGAGGAAGGCTCTCCTTGAGCGGAGCAACGCTAACGCGTGAGGTCCAGTGCTTCTTCCTCTGGATGCTTCGGAAAGAGAGAGCAACGGAATCTCCTAGAACTGTAGGGCTTGGACAACAGAGGCATATTTGTGTCTTTTGAGACCTTTCACCGACACCCGTCAAGTCCGAGCTTTGATCGGAAGTGTTAAGCGCTGCGGCAACTCTGATCGACGGCCATTCGGAAGTGATCTCTCTTGTGGAGATACTCTCAAGCTCAGACAGCCTTTCAGGTCGGAAAGACCTCGATAGGGGGCGTTCCTGGTGAGCGTCCCACCGTTTTAATCGGATCAATATTCTACCACAAGCATAGAGTTCTCCGAGACGAAAAAACCGGAGAGTTCGATGTCGAAGCGGCCAAGGAGCTGATTGCTCTGCAAGAGAACTTCTCACAGAAGACTGGGAACCCCCACATGTTCGATGTGGTGGGGGCGACCCCTGAAGCCCTCATGAGGGCCGTATCTTTTGTGGCAGACTCGACGGATGCTCCAATCCTGATCGACGGAGTATCTCCCGAAGTCAGACTAGCTGGGCTTAAGAGAGCGATCGAGACCGGACTTCTCGACCGTGCGATCTACAACTCACTCACGCCAGAAACAAAAGAGGATGAGCTCAGAAGGATCGCTGACTTAGGCGTGAAGAGCGCGGTTCTACTC
>Ga0209314_10001150_pt1 | contig 11932 bp, 8 predicted proteins | sample I19B2metaG_FD_184146 | JGI IMG/M metagenome (GOLD analysis project Ga0209314, IMG submission 184146) | Lake sediment bacterial and archeal communities from Gulf of Boni, Indonesia to study Microbial Dark Matter (Phase II) - ​I19B2 metaG... | ecosystem: Environmental > Aquatic > Freshwater > Lake...
ATGAGAGACTGTGTAATGCTCGAGCTTCTCTACTCCTCAGGTCTCCGCGTCAGTGAATTAGTCTCCCTCAAACTTGAAGATGTTCATTTAGAGGCAGGTTTTTTAAGGGTTTTGGGAAAGGGTTCAAAGGAAAGGATTGTGCCTGTCAATATGAGGGCAATAGGGAAGATCAAGATGTATCTAAACCAGCAGAGACCGGAGATCCTGAAAAAGAAGCGGTCTTCATTCCTTTTTATTACGGGAAGAGGGAAGCCTATGACAAGACAACGTTTCTGGCAGACAATAAAGGCCTTAAGCAAGAGGAGGGGAATTGCGCTTTCACCACATATGCTTAGACATTCCTTCGCAACACACCTCCTGGAGGGCGGAGCAGACCTCAGGTCAGTCCAGAAGATGCTCGGACACTCTGATATATCAACGACCCAGATTTATACAAAGGTAACAACAGAGAGGATAAAGAAAGTTTTTACACGACACCATCCGAGAGCCTGAAAAAGTTTACCCGGTTTACATAGTTTATTGAGTTTACAGGGTTAATTGGGTTGCAATGAATCAGAAAAACCGTGTAAACTTTGTAGACCGTGTAAACTAATTAACTCCAGGGGGTTCTACATGCCTGATAAACTAAGTGTTGATGAGCTTTATAAGTGCTGTGACCCGAATGTCTTTACCTTTAACACAACAGACGATCTTCCAGTATTTTACGGAACTATAGGTCAGGAGAGGGCTTTAGATGCCCTTGATTTTGGACTGAGTCTTGAGAGCACGGGATTTAATATATTCCTCCTCGGTGAGAATGGTACAGGCAGGATGACCACCATCAAATCAATCCTTGCACAGAAGGCTGCAGAAGAACCTGTGCCCCCTGACTGGTGCTATGTTTACAATTTTAAAGATCCCGATACACCTATAGCCATCTCTCTTAAACCTGGGGAAGCTTCAGTATTTCAAAAAGATATGGAGGAACTGATCAAAATACTCAAGGTTGAAATTCCTAAGGTCTTTGAATCAAAGGAGTATGACAAACAGAAGAATAAAATAATGGAGGAGGCCCAGAAGAAACAGAAAGATATTTTTTCCAGCCTCGAAGAAGAGGCCCAGGAGAAAGGTTTTTCCGTGAGAAAGACAATCAGTGGCCTGGTAATCATACCGGTAAAGAAGACGGGAGAACCACTGACAGAAGAGGAGTATGAGGTACTCGATGAAAAGACAAGGAAAAAGATAGATGAGATAGGAAAGACGCTTCAGGAGAAACTTAATGATGGCGTGCGTGTTGTGCGAGAGGCTGAAAAATCGGTTAAGGAACAGATTGCAAGACTTGAGAAAGAGGCGGCCCTCTCAGCGGTAGGCCATCTTATTGATGAACTCAAGGGCAAGTACAGAGAGTATGAGAAGATTATTTCCTATCTCGATGGGGTAAAAGAGAATATCCTCGAAAACCTCAGTGACTTCACGGTTCCAGAAGAACAAGCCCCTGCTCTGCCCTTTGTGAGGCTTCCAAAGATAGAGCCTACATTCACGAGGTACACCATCAATGTCCTGGTTAACAATAAGGATTGCAAGGGTGTCCCTTTTCTATTTGAAAGTAATCCAACGTATTTCAATCTCTTTGGAAGGATTGAACATAAATTTCAATATGGAATTGCCATAACAGATTTTTCGATGATTAAGGGAGGCTCACTGCATAAGGCAAATGGAGGTTATCTTGTCATTGATGCCCTTGACCTTTTGAGAAATATCTTTGCTTATGATGCATTAAAAAGAGCGATTCGCAATAAAGAGGTTAAGATAGAAGACGTCTGGGAGCAGTATCGGTTGATTTCAACAACGACCCTAAAACCTGAAGCAATACCTCTGGATGTCAAGGTTATTCTTGTAGGCAACCCTTTTCTCTATTATCTCCTCTATAACCTCGATGAAGAGTACAGAGAACTTTTTAAGGTTAAGGCCGATTTTGACAGCAGAATGGAGAGGACAGATGAGAATGTTCATAAATACGCATCTTTTGTTGCAACGAGGTGTAAGGAAGAAAAACTCCTTCCCTTTGACAGGACAGGAGTTGCAAAGGTCGTTGAGGTTGGATCAAGGCTCGCAGAGCACCAGAACAAGTTGACGTCGAGGTTCAGTGAGATTGCCGATATTATCAGAGAGGCAACCTACTGGGCGTCAAAATCCAATGGCAGGATTGTGACCGAAAACCATGTGCAGAAGGCCATAGATGAGAGGATATACAGAACAAACAGGATTGAAGAACGCTTAAGGGAGATGATCCTGGAAGGTACTCTCATTGTTGATACAGAGGGAGAGAAGGTAGGTCAGATTAATGGCCTTGCCGTGCTTGACTTAGGCGACTACAGCTTTGGAAAACCTTCGAGGATAACGGCAAAGACTTATGCTGGCAAGGCAGGTGTCGTGAATATCGAGAGAGAGACAAAGATGAGCGGCAGGATACATGAAAAGGCAATACTCATCATAGCAAACTATCTCGGGAGTAAATATGCAACCAAAAAACCCATAAGCCTTTCTGCATCTATTACATTTGAACAGCTTTATGAAATGGTAGAGGGTGACAGTGCAACATGCGCAGAGTTATATGCACTCCTGAGCAGTATTGCGAACATTCCCTTGAAACAGGGCATTGCTGTTACCGGCTCGATGGATCAGAATGGTGATGTTCAACCCGTTGGTGGAATAAATGAAAAAATAGAGGGTTTTTATGACCTCTGTAAGTTCAGGAAACTTGATGGTAGCCAGGGGGTCATAATACCGAGGAGAAATATTAAAAACCTTATGATAAAAAAGGCATTAGTTGATGCCATGAAGGAGGGTAAGTTCACAATTTATCCTATAGACAGGGTCGAAGAGGGCATCGAGATACTTACGGGTATGCATGCAGGCACATTGAAAGAGGATGGGACATACCCTGAAGGCACTATCAATTATCTTGTTGTAAAGCGCCTTACCGAAATTACAGAGGCAATGAAGGAAAAGAAAGAGGAAGAAAAAGAGGAAGAAAAAGAGAAAGAGAAAGAAAGGGATTAATGACAAAGGAAGTAAGAAGGAGTCCCATAATCATATAAGCCTTATTTTAAAAGCGGATTGGGATAAATCCTATATGGACTGGGATGATGGTCCATAGGCGGTCGAAAAATTTCTCCACATTAGCGTATTCACTGGCAGGGACATAAATAATGTCCCCTTGCTGGAGGGCCACATTTTGGGTCAGATCTATTTCTTTAAGAGCCTTGTCTATATCCAGGACTTTATAGGTTGGGTTTGGATTTGACGGGCCACCTCTTATCAAGAGTACATAGCTTAGTTTAGCATCTCGGGTAAAACCTTCAGCATCAGAAATGGCTTCAACTATGGTTTTAGGCCTATCGAGTTGGAATACTCCTGGATGGTTTACCTCACCAAACACAAAAAACTTCTGGCTTCCAATAGTCGTCACCATTACGCTGACTTGAGGATCGACATAATATTTTAGGAGCCCTTCTCTGAGCTTATCTCTAAGCTGATTTACACTGAGCCCTTGCGCATAAATCTCACCGATTAAAAGATAGTGGATTTTCCCATCCGGTAGGATTCGGACCTTCCTGGTCATCTCATCATGTCTGTAGATTGATATTTCTAACTCATCCCCAAAGCCGAGGATGTATTCAGATATAACAATAGGAGGTATCTGCTGAGGTTCAAGTTGGGCATCATTTTGCAACAGTTCTTTTTTGGAAGAACAGCCAAAAGAGGTAAAGATGAGAACTAATATAAAGCAAAGCAAATATCTTATGACCAAGAACATCTTTCTCCTCAGAAAAATAAAGTCTACTATAACCAATTTTTGTACGCAAAGCAAGGATTCCCATTTTCTGGGGTTTCCTGAGTTCGTGTCCATTTAGTGCTTAATTGCCGGATCCGAGGCAAGATGCCCCACTATTTTCCATATAAATTGGCTATTTTCAACATTCTGTGAAAATAGGTTAGGCATCCTGCCTGACCAAAGTTAAAATCTTTTCTTTTCCAGTTCAATAAAATTCATTTACCTTATGTACCAAAGAATTATTAGACTTACAGATAAAATTATGAGGAAACTCCAATTCCTTTTTCCACCTCCTTGCTCTTGGTTTGTGCGTAAAGATATAATAGCTTAGATAATTCATGGGGAAAAAAATTTCAATAATTATTCCTACCTTTAACAGTGCTAAGGTACTTCAGAAATGTCTTGAGTCGCTTACAAACCAAACTATTCGCAGTGAAGGCTATGAAGTGATCGTAGTTGATGATGGGAGTACCGATAGGACAAAAGATACTGTGGCCAAATACCCTGTTGAATATCTTTATCAGCAGAATAGCGGGCCTGCCGCAGCCAGAAATCATGGGGTAGAACAGGCGCAGGGAGAGGTCGTTCTCTTTACTGATGCTGATTGTGAGCCTCAACCCAATTGGATCGAGGAAATGGTAAAACCTATGGATGATCCTCAGGTGATCGGGGTAAAAGGCGCCTATAAAACTCGCCAAAAAGAGCTTGTGGCCCGTCTTGTCCAGATTGAGTATGAGCACAAGTATGAAAGGATGAAGAAATTTAAATATATTGATTTCATCGACACCTATTCCGCAGGATACCGGAAAAATATATTTTTGAAATATGGAGGATTTGATGAAAGATATCCAAAGGCATCGGTAGAAGACCAAGAGTTTTCCTTCAGGCTTTCCCATGATGGTTATAAAATGGTTTTTAACCCAGAGGCGGTGGTCTACCATAAACACTCGGCTCGACTTTTAGACTACCTGAAGAAAAAATATAAGATAGCCTTCTGGAAAGTTTTTCTCCTTAAACGTCATCCTGGCAAAATGAAAACTGATACCCACACACCACAATCTTTAAAGATCCAGATGCTCTTGGCTCTCGGTACATCTCTTGGATTTGCAGGGCCTTTTCACTCATCTCTATATTATATTTCTGGTCTTTCCCTTATTATTTTCCTCTTGAGTTGTATCCCCTTTTTCTTATTTGCATGGGAAAAAGACCCAACCGTTGCTCTGGCCTCACCTATCATTTTATTCCTAAGATCTCTTGCACTGTCGCTTGGACTATGTGTTGGTATTATCAAGCACTTTAAGACGTGATTTTAGGCGGAGATAGAAAACCCCGCCTATCGGTTTGGGGTTTTAATCTCGTCCTTCACGATAGGCGGGACATTCCTGTTCCGCTTTTGGGCTTCCTTTGAAAAGATGCCTGAAAAAGGTCTTGGCAGCTTTGACGATCCTTACAGCCTCGGATGGGTGAAAGATGACCTGTGAGATCTTTGATAGGATATAGGCAGGTCTTAAATAGAATGATCTTCTGGCTTGATCGCAGAAGGCAACCAGTTCTTGATTTGAAACCATAGGAGTAGAAACGATACAGTTATGGAGGCCACTCTCAGTTAGCCATTGAGAATAATTGGTTGTAGTCAAGTAGCCATGCCCTTTAGCCCATTCAAAGGCCTCTGTACCAGGATAAACCATAAGAGGAAAGAATTGAGCTGTATCCGGTTTTAGTTTTTTGGCGAAATCAAGCGTTTCCTTCATGGTCTCTTTAGTCTCCCCTGGATTTCCCACCATAAAACAGGCGTGAACAAGGATCTTTGTCTTCCGTGCATTCTTCATGAATTCCTGAACCTGCTGAAGTTTCAATCTCTTGTGGATATTATCAAGGATGCGCTGATTTCCGCTTTCCACCCCTATACAAAGCAATCTGCAGCCTGCGCCTTTCATAAGTTTTAGTGTTTCTAAATCCACATCAGCCCGGGAGTTGGCTGTCCAAGTAAGATTTAATCGCTCCTTGACTAACAGTTGGCAAACTTTACGACAGTATGCTCTATTTACTGTAAAGGTGTCATCTTCAATAAAGACCTCTTTCACCAGTGGAAAATTCTCTTTTATATAAACAAACTCAGCCACTACATTTTCCGGTGAACGGTGTCTATATTGATGGCCATACATAACCTGTGGGTAGACACAGTAAGTACATTGGTGAGGGCATCCACGGCCCGTGACGATGGTTATTTCTGGATACTGGGTGATGGAATAAAAGTAATTTTCAACCCTGAGGAACTTCTTATAAACTTCACTCACAAAGGGGAACTGGTCAAGGTCAGTAATGTAAGGCCGATCAGGGTTATGAACAATTTTACCGTCAGAACGAAAGGAAAGACCTTTTATTTTTTTTAGGCTATTAAAATCAGGTCTGGAGGTTGTTGAAAGCAAATAGGCAATATCGAGAAGAGTTTCATCGTATTCATGCTTCGCTATAGCATCCACCCATAGATATTTCTTAAGCGTTTCATCAGACGTAGCAGAGACGTGTGTTCCCACAAGTATCAGGAAAACATCAGGCAGGGATTTCTTGATTGCCTCAGCAACCATGGCGTCAGAATCTATACTTGGCGTTGATGTATCAATAACCACTATAGCAGGGTTGAACGACTTGACTAAATCTATCGTCTTTGACAGATCATAACCCTCTGCTGGTGAGTCGATGAGATTGACCTCAAAGCCCTTTTTTTGCAAGAAACCCGCGGCATAGGCAAGCCATATAGGGTAATAGATGGTTCCGCTCTTAATCACCGCAGGGCTTCTCTGAGAACGTGAGAATTTTGGGAGGAAGGGTGGATTAAGGAAGAGTATCTTTAAATCAGTATTGTTCATAGTATTATTTTACAGGATATGCAAGACTTTCTCCTTTTAGATCAGTATCTTCCACCCTCTTTATGGTCAAATTTCTCTGTCATTACGAACTGCCTCAACAGCTACTTGCATACCATTTTATATAAACTGTCTAAAAGTGATTCTGGACTGATACGACTCCATTCAGCATTCGTCTTACTATTAGACAAAATGACGGTTCCATCCTTATTGTAGTCAGTTATTGACAGGATTCGGGAGGTTTTGTCTTTGCAGTTAATTTCATATGACTTTGTTGAGTAACCTAAATTCCCATAATTCTTTCCGAATATCTCTTGTGCATTTTTTATCCCTTTCTCCGTATAAGCCCATTTCGTCAACACCTTAACAACATCCTTTGAGGGATAAGTTATCTCTTCTGTATCATAGTAAAGAATAGCACTGCCAGTTGAACGAACCTGTTTCCAATCTGCTCCCCACACTACTGAATAGCCAAAAAAAATACTTATGGTAAGTAAAAGGGAAAGGGTCAATGCTTTCATTTTGATAGTCTCCTTTCAATCCGATCTACTAATTGTTTTAATTTTCTGTCCTTTTCTATTTTTTCTCTTAACCGCTTTCTCCCCTGACTAACTGTGCTGTAATCCACTCCTATTAACTCGCCGATCTCCACGCCTTTTAATCCGCCTGTCCGATATAATAAATCCATAGCAATTTGCCTGATGCTCCCTTTTTCTCTCTTTATCTCTTCTAAACCTTTTCCACTCTCTTTTTCAATAGCCTCTATAATTTTTTCTTTTGCCCTATACCTCTGTATTTCTCTAAGTGATGGACATTCTCTGTCCTTCTGTCTTTCTAATAATTCCTCTTTTACCCATTTTATGAATTCTTCCCCGCCTATTATACTCTGTCCGATTATTTTATCCCTTATTTCAAGCTTCTCAGATATATCAGCATCTATCCTCTTTTTATATGCCAGCCTGCCCCTGTCGTTATCTCCCCCATATTCTTCTAATATCATTGCATAGTCAACAAATTGTTCTCTTTCCCCTTTGTTGATATAACCGGGCAAACTACTCCACCTATAATTTCGTAGATGTTGTATCTTTTCTTCGTCTGTCTTTCGCTCCATTGCCTTTATCCTTACAGGGTTTAGGTGTATATATCTGGAAATCACAGAGAGATAACTTTCTTTGTCTACCAAGATGCTTTTATATCTGCCTTGATATAGGTGCCCCACCCGGTTATGCCTACGATTGTAATAGCCTGTATATGTGATATTGAAATGACGCATGAATTCTCCAAGGTTTCCAAGGGGAGTCTCTATTAACAGGTGAAAATGGTTCTCCATGAGAATATGACTGAATATTTTAATGTTATAAATCTTTGATGACTTGGCTAATATTTCAAGAAATGTCTTCCTATCCCGATCATCTTTGAATATCTCTTTCCTCTCGTTACCCCTGCAGGTAACATGGTAGACCGCTCCTGAATATTGTATCCTTAAAGGTCTTGCCATGAGAATTTATAACAGTTCTAAATCTTCTTGTCAATAATAAAGAATTGACCCCTTCTCTACCTTGACCCCTTCTCTACCCTCTTCTCTTCTTCTACCCCTTCTCTACCTTCTTCTCTTGTATCTATTGGAAACAAAATGGATTATAAATTTTACACACACTGGAAGACATCTTCAAAAATCCTCATAAATTCAGGCAGTTAAAATTGTCATGAACTGGTACATTAGTTGCTATTAAATTAATGGATAATTGCGTGTAAATTAAAAGAGTTAAGTCTGATTACCGTAGTACCTGTCACACGTAGCTTTTTCTCATTATGACTTCTTAGGACATAAAGGGGGTAACAATGTTTACTAAGAAGCTTTCCAGAAAATTTCTATATGGGCTCATTTTTGTATTGGTTGGATTCATATGCCTACCTGCTTTGGCTGAAGGTGCTGATAAGTTCGGAGTACGGGGTTTAAAAAAATTTACAGGGACAGAGCTTGAGAATGCCTGTCAGATGGTTAAGGATGCTGACGTCGGTTGGTTCAGGGGTGAAGTTTTATGGAAGGACATTGTGGACAATGAAGGCAACTTTAATTGGGTGAGCCTGGATGAGCAAATTGAGAACACTCTCAGACATGAAATCAACAGTATCCTCACGTTACGCTCTGTCTATGAATTGTTCGCCCCTGGGTCAGGAAAGGTCGATCTGGGCTATAAAACCATCTGGAAATCGGCTCCTCCAGCACCGGAGTATCTTGAAAATTATAAAGATTTTGTAAGACAAATTGTAGAGCGCTATGATGGTGATGGAGTATCTGATGCTCCTTTTGTGAATGAAATAAAAAACATTAAACACTGGCAGATCGAGAATGAACCCGGTAAGAGGCCAAATAAAGGGTCAGTTTTTTGGGAAGGTAATGCTGCAAAGTATGCAGATCTTTTCCTTGTTGCCCATGATGTCATAAAAGAGGCAGATGCAGGGGCAAAGGTGGCTCTCAGTGGATTTACCCATGTGGCTATAAAATACTTCATTAAAAACGATAAATCCTTCATTTCAGAGGTATTAAGAATTATTCACGAAAACGGCGGGGACTTTGACATATTTGACTATCATTTTTATGGAAGTTATCAGACATTCATTAAAAAAGCCAAATTTACAGACAAACCTGTGTGGGTGACAGAAACGAATGTTAATAAAAATCAGATGGATCCCTATTATACGACCGAAGAATATAACAGATTTGTTGCTAAAGATATTGTGAAGAGATATTCAATAATGTTCTTTAGAGGAGCGGAAAAGGTATTCTGGTTTGAGCTCTCTGATAAAAAGGATGCTACCTGGACCATCCCTATGGAACCAAACGATTTTGAGCAATTTAGAGGGCTTACGCAAAACGATCTGATTCCTAAGCCAGTATATCATACATATAAATTATTGATTGGAAAAATTAAGGATAAAGAGGGTGTGAGAAGGATAATTGTAGAACCCTCTGTATGGGTATATAAATTTGGCAAAAATGATGGAGCTGTATATGTAATGTGGTATGACAACCCCCTGGGCGTATCTAAAGGAGTCAATATTCTGTTACCATGGGAAAGTGTGCTCATCACCCATGTGATAACCGAAGCTGGAGTTACTGAGCCCTCTACAGAGATTAAAACAACTCAGGATGGGTTTCTGCAAATTACTCTTGATGACAGCCCCATATTTGTGGAAAGGTATTGAGTTTTCAAGGAAAAATTAACCAGTCCACAAATTCTCCAATGTGTGACCAATATGTGACTTGTAATATGATATATTTGTGGAAAATATCAGGATTTCTTTTGAAAACATTCTGTTGAGCATGATTTTTGCTTTAAAAAGGAGAGATTTCTATGATTAAGAAGCTCACCAGGCGGCAGTTTCTCAAACTTAGTGGCAAGGTATTGGTGGCCACAGGCATTGGTTCCACTCTCTTAGACCTTACTGACCAACAAATTGCGCATGCGCAGGGCGTTGTCGAGCTCGATGGCCGGGAGATGGTCGGCAGGGTCGGCGATACGTTTGCGACTATTCAGCTTGTCCCCAGATACACCAAGACAAAAACGGCGGTCGTTATTTTTGGTAAGGTTCAATACAGTACGGACCCTTCCTTTGCTACCTACTCTGAATCGGCTGAAATTGCAGCAGACTATTTTGTCTGGAAAGAAGATGGTAAACATGTTGGTGCAGATGGCAGTAACAGACTAAAGGTTAACAAAAAATATAAGTTTCTTTCATGGAACTGGGAAATAGAGCCTGGCGACCAGATCTTCAATGAGACAGATGGTTCCACAATGGTGGTCTCCAGTGTAGTCGACAACCAGACTGTGGCCGGAAACTTATCAGGGGGCATCAACAACTGCTGGAATTACGGGGATAAATGGGCACTGTACCGCACTTACTATAGGCTTGAGATGAAACTGACTGACCTTTCACCAAGCACAAAGTACCACTACCGGGTACTCCTCAGGTTCGGAGGAGATTCTTATTCTTCTCCGAGGGCTGCCCATTCCTTTCAGACCAGACGGAATACCGGAGAGGCCTTCCGCTTTGCTATCTTGGCAGATTCCCACCGCGGCGCAAATCCATCAGGTAAGGGCGGCAGGTACTGGGCTGAGTGGGATGTGTTGGTTGAAAAAATATCTAACGAGCAGGCAGACTTTGTTGTGGACGTCGGGGACACTTGGCTATTGTGTGACGGCTATGGAAGGGTTCGAACAAAGGGCATTCCGGGACTTTACTCGTCTGTCATGAAGGTAGCCCGAAATGGGTATAGCGGATACCGCGGCATCGGCGATGTGTGTGCTGACCGTGGCTACTATCTCGCAAGAGGAAACCACGAAGGAATCAGCGATTACGATAAAGCACCGGCAAGAAATACACTGAGGACATTGCTAAAGATGTTTGTTCCTAATCCTAATGGCGTAACATATTCGCAGGGAGGCTCCATGGATAGCGATTATGACCAGGGATATTTCGCCTTTGAGTGGGGAGATGCTCTTTTTGTTGTGATGGATGTTGTCAAGTATAAGGATAGTAAAAAGGTAAATCCGTCGCCTGCAAGATTTCATATCGGGGAAGCACAGCTGGGCTGGCTTAGCTCGGTATTGCATAGCTCAACTCAAAGGTGGAAGTTCATTTTTCTGCATCATCTCTTTGGAGGCGGCATTACATATGGCAGAGGTGGATCGGCCTTTGCATTCGATTACGAACAGGCTCAAATCCAGTCGTTGGCTGAACAATACGGCGCCCATATATTTTATGGCCATGATCACTTGTTGGCAAAGGGATGGGCTAATGGTGTCCTCTACTATTGTTGCGGACTATCCTGGGGCGGGCAGTCTGATTATATTACTGGAGGAAGAGACTACTCAAGTCTCTATCCTGACGGTTACACTTCCACTTCATGCAATTCTAACCCCCCGGCTTGCGAAAATAATGGATATATCATCGTCGAAGTTTCCCCAACCCAGGTGAAGATCCAATATAAGAGCTACCTGGGCTATGTGGTTGATGAGATAGTGCTCACGTAGCAAATGTGCGGGGTACGCTAAAAAGGATTCAAGGGTTCAAGTTTTCTTCAGGGGAAAATGAACCCATCACCGAATTCAATATACTAAGAAAAGAGCGTTGTGACTTCTACCGTATGGTGCTTCTGACGTGCATCATTTACTATTTCTTCTAACTTCGACGCAATTGAATCGTCAATCCAGTCTGCACCGCATTGAGAACACACAGTAGC
>Ga0209314_10001151_pt1 | contig 11929 bp, 13 predicted proteins | sample I19B2metaG_FD_184146 | JGI IMG/M metagenome (GOLD analysis project Ga0209314, IMG submission 184146) | Lake sediment bacterial and archeal communities from Gulf of Boni, Indonesia to study Microbial Dark Matter (Phase II) - ​I19B2 metaG... | ecosystem: Environmental > Aquatic > Freshwater >...
ACGGCGGTCCAGATGAGCCATCGCCGGCGGTAGGTGAGGGCCATGTGACCCCAGAACACCGTTGTCCCCTGGGCGTGGCCGCTGGGGAAAGCCGGGTCGGTCTGCACCACCAGGTGGTGCACCACGGTCTCGGGCGGACGCGGTGTGTGGAAGAACGCCTTGAGGCCGCCGTTGGCCCAGGCGGAGGTCAGGAACAGCACCGCCAGCCGGTAGCCCACCTGCCGGTCCAGGCACCAGTAGAGAAGGGCCAGGGCCACAATGTAGAACGACTCGCTGTTCAGGTCCGTGATGAGACGAAAGACCGCTGTCAGCCCCGGCGATTCAAAGTGCTGGAGCCACCGGATCAGCTCAAGAGTGGCCACGCTCGCCCGACCCCTCTCCCCTGCCGTCGTCTGACGAACCCGGAGCCTCCTCGCGCACCCGGATCACCCGCACCGGGATACCGCCTGCCAGGCATCCTGCAGGCACGTCGTGGTTCACCAGGCTCATGGCGGAAACGGTGGCGCCCTCGCCAATGACGGTCCCGGCGAGAATGGTGCTGTTGGCCCCGACCATGACGTTTTGGCCCACCACGACCGGCCCCGTGCGGTATTCCCGCTGCAGGAACTCGTGGCACAGGACGGTGGTGTTGTAGCCCAGGATGCAGTTGTCCTCCAGGGTGATGAGTTCCGGCCAGAACACGTCCAGCACCACGGCCAGCCCCACGGAGACGCCCCGCCCCACCTTGACGCCGACGAGGCGGTACATCCAGTTCTTGACGCCCAGCCAGGGGGTGAAGCGGGCCGTGTAAATGACCAGGACATTGCGCACCACGCGGTACCAGGGCACGGCGCGGTACATGTGATGCATGGAGTTGAGGCCTGCCACGGGGTGGCTCGTGAGCCTGCGCAACACTTGTTCCCTCCTGCCGCCCTGCAAGATTCGGCCCATAGGCAGAAAACTCCTGCGGGCTCTGGGGAAGGGACGGGCCTTCCCGCTTAGACCAGGGGCAACGTGGCGTGTGCGTTCAAGTCCCAATCGTCGCGGCGCCCAGCTTGGTGCAGAAAGTAGCCGGCGGCGGCGATCATGGCCGCGTTGTCCGTGCAGAGTTCGAGCGGCGGGTAAGTCACGGCCAGGCCGCGATGGGCGGCGGCTCGATCCAGGCGGTGGCGCAGGGCGCTGTTGGCGGCCACGCCGCCGGCCAGCAGGACGTGACGCACGCCCGTGTCCGCCGCGGCCTTCATGGTCTTGTCCACCAGCACTTCAGCCACGGCAGCCTGGAAGCTGGCGGCGACGTCGGCCGGGGGGCGATGGGGTCCTGGCCCCTGCAGGTAGTTCAGCACCGCCGTCTTCAGACCGCTGAAGCTGAAGTCGTAGCTGCCCTCCTCCAGGTAGGCGCGGGGAAAGGCCACGGCCTCCGGGTCGCCGTCGCTCGCCAGCCGGTCCACCAGCGGGCCGCCGGGGTAGCCCAGCCCCAGTAACCGTGCCACCTTGTCGAAGGCCTCGCCGGCGGCATCATCGCGGGTGCGGCCGAGACGCCGCAGGTGCAGGTGGTCTTCCAGGTACACCAGGTCCGAATGGCCGCCGGAGACGATCAGGCAGAGCAGGGGGAACTTGAGGTCCGGGTTGGCCAGGAAGTTGGCGTAGATGTGGCCGCGCAGGTGGTTGACCCCGATCAGGGGGATGCCCCTGGCCCAGGCCAGGGCCTTGGCGGCGGAGAGCCCCACCAGCAGGGCTCCCACCAGCCCGGGGCCGGCGGTGACGGCCACGGCGTCCAGGGCGTCCAGGCCGCAGCCGGCCTGGTCCAGAGCCTCGCGAACCACCGGCAGGGCCAGCTCCACGTGCTTGCGAGAGGCGATCTCCGGCACCACGCCACCGTAGCGGCGGTGGAGATCCACCTGCGAGGCGATGATATTGCTCTCGATGCGCCGGCCATCGGCTACCACGGCGGCCGAGGTCTCGTCACAACTGGTCTCGATTCCAAGGATTCGAACGGTCAACGGCATGCCCTCCCGGGCCTAGTATTTCGCTTCATGAATGCCCCACACCTGGGGAGGGCGGTCATCATATTATGTCATCGGGTTCGCGGCCTGAGGCCTGAACCCGTTGGAACCGACCCGAAAGGAGGTTTGACCACGTGCCTCTTTCCTTCGCTGTTCCGTCGTCCACCGCGAGCCTGTTCAACACCCTGCTGACGCTGCAGTTGCTGGGCGTGCCGACCATCAGCTCGTCCTCGCTGCGCACCCTGCTGCTCCTGCAACTGCTTGGCGTGTCGCCCATCACCGGGCTCAGCACGCAGCAGATCCTGACACTGCTCCTGCTGAGCGGCGGCCTCGGTCTCGGTGGTCTTGGCTTCGGCGGTCTCGGCGGTCTCGGTGGTCTTGGCTTCGGCGGTCTCGGTGGTCTCGGCCTGGGCGGTCTCGGCGGCCTCGGCCTGACCGGCATCCCCATCTCCATCTAGTCGCCGCAACGATCGCTACCTAGGTCATCGACCCATAGCCGGCCCAAGCTGAAAGAGCCAGCCCCGCGGCTGGCTCTTCTTCTGCCCTTGCCGAAAAGCGAGTCCACACGGCGCCCGCCACCCGGCTGACGCCCCTACAGCGCGTCCTTCCACATGACGATGGCGTCCTCGCGCGTGTCGGTGTAGTAACCCTTGCGGACCCCCCGGGCCTCAAAGCCCAGCTTCAGGTAGAGACTCTGCGCCGGCAGGTTGCTCCGCCTGACCTCCAGGGTCATGCGCCGGCAGCCGTGGGCCTTGGCCGCGGCCATCAGCTCCAACATCAGCCGCTTGCCGATGCCCTTGCCCCGGTGGCGGCTGTGCACCGCAATGTTGGTCACGTGCGCCTCGTCCAGAATCAGCCACATGCCGCCATACCCGACGACCTGGCCGTCCAGCTTGGCCACCAGGTAGTAGGAGTAAGCGTTCTCCGTCAGCTCCGTGACGAAGGCGCGCCTGGACCACGGTGTGACGAAGGCGGTCTGTTCGACCGTCATGACGCCGTCCAGATCGTCCAGGGTCATGCGCTCAAGGCTGACTTCAAAGACCATGCCGCCACCGCCTTCCGGGTCAACGCTCAGGTCCGCGCCGCTCCTCCCACAGTACCTCCGCCTGGGGCCGGCGCACATAGTGCGGCAGGGCCTCCACCGGGTCCAGCCGGCGGCCGGCCTTCAGTTCGCGCCGACCCAGGAGGGCTACGGCCTGCCCACGCAGGAACGGCTCAGCAACAATTCGCCAAGACGCGGCACCCTCCTGCGGGCGACCCCGTTGGGCCACGGCGCCCTCCCCGGCAAACCAGAGCGGTTCCCTCGGCAGCTGCTTCAGCCAGTCGTCCAGCACCGGCGAGACGGCCGGAGCCACCTCCTGCAGGTCGGCCGGGCCGGTGATCCGGTAGAGGGCGGTATAGACTTCGCCCCGCCGGGCGTCGAGCAGGGGGCAGACCAGGTCGCCCACGGCCGGGACACTGTTCGGCCCCACAGCCGGGGTACCGCCGGAAGCCGGCCCCGCGGCCGGCAGGATGGGGCTCAGGGCAATGGCTTCCAGCGTGCTGACTGCAGCCAGCGGAAGGTCCAGCGCGAAGGCCATCGCCTTGGCGGTGGTCATGCCGATGCGCACGCCGGTGAAGGAGCCGGGACCTGCGCCCACAGCGACCCCGTCGAGACTGGAACGCGTCCACCCTGCTTCGGCCAGAGCCTCGTCCAGCAAGGGTACCAGGCGTTGCGAGTGCGTGCGAACCAGGACCGGGTTGTACTCGACCACCGGCCGGCCATTTTCGAGCAAAGCGACAGCGCAGACGGCCGTGGCGGTATCCATGGCTACAATTCGCATTGGCGGGCCAACTCCTCAGCCAGGCGCCCGCCACGCGGACCCTGGCCAGAAATCCGAAGGCGGCGGGAGTCCGCCCCGTGTTCCGCCGCCGGCTGCAGTTCCACCTGCAGCACGTCGTGCGGGAGGTGCTCGGCGATGCGGTCCGCCCACTCCACCAGAGCCACGCCGTCACCCCCAAGAACTTCCTCCAGCCCCAGGTCGGCGGCTTCCGCCGGGCCCGTAAGCCGGTAGGCGTCCAGGTGGTAGACCGTCAGACGGCCCTGGTACTCGTTGATCAAGGTAAACGTGGGACTGGTGACGGGCTCGTCCACCCCCAGCCCCTGGCAAATGCCCTGGGCCAGGCAGGTCTTGCCCGCCCCCAGGTCACCGGCCAGGACCACCACATCTCCGGGTTCCAGCAGGGGCGCCAGGCGTCTTCCCAGAGCCCGCGTCTCATCCGGGCTGCGTGACGTGCAAGTGGTTTCCGTCATGAGATCTCCTGAAAAAAGGGCCTTGGAAGGCCCCGAATGGCCTCAGCCCCGCCCGTACTACCGTCGGCTACACCGGGTGCGGACAGGCGTGGTCCGGGTCCACAAGTTCCCGGTACTTGCGAACCACCTGTTTCATGTCTTCCCAGGTGTCGCGCTTCAGATTCGGGTTCCGCAGCAGCGCCGCCGGGTGATAGGTGGGCATATACCAGACGCCGTCCTTCTGTACCCAGCGCCCGCGGTCACGGGTGATGCGGCCGGCGGGGTCCACCACGGCTTGCAGGGCAGTGGCCCCGAGGAGGAGGACGATGGCCGGCCTGATGAGCCGCATCTGCGCTTCCAGGTTGGGCCGGCAGGCTTCCCGCTCCTCCTCGGTGGGAATGCGGTTGCCGGGTGGCCGGCATTTGACCACGTTGAGGATGTAGGCATTGCGGTTCCGGTCGAAGCCGCCCGCCTCCAGGATTTTATCCAGCAGTTGACCGGCCCGGCCCACAAAAGGCCGCCCCAGCCGGTCCTCATCGGCCCCCGGCCCTTCACCGCAGACCACCAGCCGCGCCGTCTCCTGGCCGTCGCCGAAGACAACGCCGGAGCAACCGTCCCGCAAGCCGCACCGGCGGCACTGGCGCACGGTCCGCTCCAACTCGCCCCAGTCCTGAATGACCGCGAGGTCGTAGTGCTCTGTCACACTCACGTACAACCCTCCCGGCTCCTTCTTCGCGGCGCGCAGCATCAAATCCTTGGCGGTCCGGCGATGAGCGGTGGGGGTGCGGGTGAGGACGTCCACGATGGCGCCGTGCAGTCGCAGAATCTCGTCCTGTCCGAGGCTCGAGGCCTTCCTGTCAGGAATCTCCGGCATGGCAGCACCCCCCGCTAGCATGCCACATAAGGTAAAGACCCCCCCGCTTCCAGGGAGGGTTTTCTCCGCGGCAGCGGCGGGGGTCTCGTGTCCAGCTTCTACTTGAGGGCCAGGGGCGCCGGCGCCGGCTGGGGCGTTGAGGCCAACTCCGTCTGGGCCAGCCAGCGGGCGTGGACGCGATAGGCCCCGGGCGCCAGCGGCTTGCCCTGGTTGTCCGTGCCCTCCCACTGGGCCGTGAAGCGGACCGTCTCACCGGCATTGATGGTGCGGTGCACCAGAGCCTGGGTGAACATGCGGCCTCTGGACCAGCGCCAGAGCTCCAGGCCGTTCTGCTCCACCCAGAAGTCGAACATCTGACCGCTATTGTACGTGAGGGTCATGGCCGCGACGTGGTTGGTGACCTCCAGGATCAGCGTGACGGGCTTTCCGGCCGCAGCCTCGCCCGGCACCACCAGCCTCGCCTCCATGTCAGAAGCACCGGGTCGGGCCGGAGGCGCCGCCGCCTGACCTCCCCCTCCGTTCCCCTGTGACGGCGTCGCAGGAGCGGCGGGAGCACCGCTCTCCTTCTGTCCGGTGGAAGGGGCGCCGGCGGGAGGCGCGGGCTGGGACGGCTGGACGGCGGGCGCCGTTGGGACGGGTTGTCCAGAGGGGGACCGCATGGCGCCCGAGGCGCAGCCTGCCGACAGACTCACGGCAAGCAACAAGCCTGCCCCGACCAGAACCTTCCTCATGCCCAATCACCTCACCGGGTTACATCCCGTATTTCGTACCACCTCTTGAGACGACCGATGGGCCCATTCGGTTCCTCCCTGTTTTTACCAAACAACCCGCCGGTGGATATTGTGCGTTCTGGGTAGGCCAGGTAATGCTCAGCGGGCCGCTCGTCGTGTCCTCTTCTTGACCGGCGCTTCCTCGTCCTCGCTGCCGGGGGCCCAGTACGTCACGGCCCAGGGTACGAAGACCGTCACCAGACGGTCGAGGATCAGCCCCACGCCGTGGGGCAGCAGCATCTGCAGGGTCATGATGAAGGGGCTGAGGCCCACCAGCGGCAGGCCGAGCAGAGTCAGAGAAAGGTCTCCGGGTGGGCTCATGGACAGCCAATCCAGGGCCTGCACCACCACCTGAGCCAGGAGCAACGCCGACAGGGCCTGGATCCGATTGGGCCTGTCTCCGGCGTCGTCCGAGGAGAGGTGGCGCGCCACCCAGCCAACGCCCGCCAGGTACACCAGCGATACGCCCACATAGGGCAGCACCGCCCAGCGGCTGGTGGTGCCGGGCATCGCCTGACGGGCCAGCCAGGCCAGGAACAGGTGCCAGAGCACCAGCAGGACTGTCGCCAGGACAACACGGACTGGCTTCAGGCGCATAGGTGGCCTCCTCACTGTGGGACATGCGGGCGTTATTTAGCCGCTACGGGCTCCAGCGCAAAGGCTGGACGCAGCTCGCCCACCACCCGGCCGGCGAGGTTCTTGACCGGCCCGACGCGGTAGGTGGCCAGCATGGCCAGCTGTGACTCCTCCAGCACACCCAGTTGGCGCAGCACTTCCAGGGCCGTGGAGACACTCCCCCGATTGGCGCCGTCGTCCGCCTTGACGGCGATGCCGATGCCCTGAGAGCGGTAGGGCTCGGACACGCGGGTGGCCTTCCCGGGCAGGACGCCGATGCAGTGGACGCCCTCTGCGCCACCCTTGGAGACCAGGCGGTCGCCGGCGGCCTGCATCAGGTCGTAGTCCAGGCGGCCCTTGCCTGCCACCAGGTAGGGGTTGGCGCGCATGGCGTCGCGCAGACGGGCAGCCGCCTGACCCCGGGTGCGCACCAGGCCTGACGGGTCGGCCAGCCGGGCGAAGCCATAGGCCATGCACTCCAGGGGCATGCCGAAGACCGGCACACCGCAGCCGTCGACGCCGATGGCAATGTCCTCGGCCGCCACGCCGCAGACATCGGACACGGCTTCAATAACGCGCTGCTGAACCGTGTGAGTCGGCTCCAGGTAGCCTTCCAGCGACACCCGCATCTGGCGAGCCAGAGCCAGCATGCCCGTGTGCTTGCCGCTGCAGTTGCTGTGCCGGGCGGTGGGCGCCTGACCCTCCCGCTGCATGCCGGCGGCCGTCTCCGGGTCAAAGGGCAGGTGGGGTCCGCACTTCAGAGCGGACTCCTCTGCCCCAATCTTCTCCAGCATGGACAGGACGCGGCTGGTGTGCTCCTCGGCCGCGCTGTGCGAGGCGCAGATCAGGGCCAGGTCCTTATCGTCCAGCCCGAAGCGCTCTGCCGCCCCCGACTCGATGATGGGGATGGCCTGGATGGGCTTGGCGGAGGAGCGCAGGTACGTGACCAGGTGCGGGTCGCCGGCCTGGTAGAGCAGCCGACCGCTGCTGTCGACGACGGCCACGTGACCGTAGTGACGGCTTTCGACGATGGGGCCTCGAGTCACTTCCAGCAGCAGGGCGGGACAGGACTGTGCAGTGGACACCAAGATGGGCTCCTTTCAGGCGTCGGGCGAAGGCTCAGGCTCGTCGGCAGGGCCTTATGGCAGCCCCGGGGACGGCGGCCTAGAGGCGGCCGTACCGGCGCAGAATCTCAACAGTCTGGTCCAGGGGCAGTCCGGGCGAAACATGGCCATCGCGCCCCACCACCGTGGGAGCCATGAACACGGCGTTCAAAACGGCCTCTTCCGTGGCTTCGATGGCCGCCCAGAAGAGGGGGCCGGCGAACCGGTCCTCCTCCACAAATTCCTCCACCCGGCGCACGGGCCCGGCCGACCGGTGCGGCGTGCGGCGCGTGGTGGAAAAGGCCAGGACAAAGTCGCCGCTGCCGTTGGCGGCCCCGGAGCCGGTGCGGGCCAGGCCGATGGCGGCCCGCCGGGCCAGCCGGCCCAGTTGGCGATGGTTCAGCGGGGCGTCCGTGGCCACCACCATGATGATGCTGCCGGGGGGCGGATCGGCTGAGGGCGGTTCGCCGGGCGGCGGTTCGTCGCGCTCCGGCAATCCGGACGGGGCGCCGGGAGGGGTTGTCCGACCGATGGGCGCCGGGCCCGCCTGCCAGTCAGCAAGCTCAAGCCCCACCGGCACACCGGCCACCTGAAGCTCATGACGCCGTCCGAAGTTGGCCAGCACCAGGGAGCCGACGGTGAACCCGCCGAACTCGTCAGGCACCCGACGGGACGACGTGCCGATTCCGCCCTTGAACTGAAAGGCGGACATGCCGGTGCCCGCCCCCACCGCTCCCTCTTCGACGGGTCCTCCCCTGGCACCTTCGATGGCGGCCAGGACGTGCTCCTCCCGGACGTGGCGACCCTGGATGTCGTTGAGGTAGCCGTCGTTGCACTCGCCAACAAAGGCGTTGACGGTGCCGGTGTTGATGCCGATGTCCGGGTTCTGCCGGCACATGTAGGAGATGAGGGCGTCCGCCGCCAGCCCCACGTTGAGGGTGTTGGTGAGGAGAACCGGGGTCTCCAGGGTTCCCAGTTCCTGCACCTGAGGGATGCCCACCGTCTTGCCGAACCCGTTGACGATGTGAACGGCGGCCTCCACCTTCTCCTGAAAGAGGTTGCCGCCGTGGGGCAGAATGGCTGTGACGCCGGTGCGTACCGGACCCTCTCCGGGAATCAGTTTGCCGTCACCCCGCCGGAGAGTGACATGGCCGACGCCAACCCCGGCCACGTCGGTAATGGCGTTCAGAGCCCCCGGCTCCAGTCGCCCGAGGCGCAGCCCCAGGTCACGCGGCCTCAGCCTGCGCTCAGGGAGCATGCCGGACAGCCCCTCCCGTGGAGGCGGCAGCGGCCTGGAGACGGCCGGCCCCGGACCGGGCGGCCTGCACGAAGGCCAGGAACAGCGGGTCGTGGTTCTGGTCCCGGTTCCACATGGCCTCGGGGTGCCACTGGACGCCAATGGCAAAGGGGTGGCTCTGGTGCTCCAGGGCCTCGATCACCCCGTCCTCGGCCGAGGCGGCCACCATGAACGCGGGCGGAACCTGCCTGACCGCCTGGTGGTGATAGCTGTTCACGCGCATCTCCGTGCCCAGCCAGGCGGCGAGGCGCGACCCGTTCGCCAGGCGCACCGCGTGTGTGGGATACCAGCGCGGCGCATTCTGGTCATGCTTGAGGCTTGACGTCACCTGACTGGGCAGGTCCTGCCAGAGGCTGCCCCCTGAGGCCACGGTGAGGACCTGCAAGCCACGGCAGATGCCGAGGACCGGGAGGCCGGTGGTCAGGGCCCGGCGGGCCAGAAGAAGTTCAGACTGGTCCCGGGCCGGGTCGATGCGGCCCATGTGCCGCTGTGGCTCTTCCCCCCAGTGGACGGGGTCGAGGTCCACGCCGCCGGAGAGCAGCAGGCCGTCCAGACGCGCCAGGGCCTGCTCCGCCTCATCCTCTGAACTCACGAAGGGGATCAGGACGGGTGTGGCGCCCGCCTTGCGCAGGGACTGGACATAGGCTTCCGGGACGAAGAATTCGAGGCTTTCGGGGTTCTGCCAGCAGGAGATGCCGATCAGGGGTCTCAAGGTTCTCCACCTCAGTCGCCGGACCAGCCGGCATGGTTTGGTCGCTCGCTTCCCAGCGCTTCGCCCATCAGGAACTCGAGTTTACGGGCCTTGTTGCCGCCCAGGGCGAGGCCCGTCTGGTCATCCCGCTTCTACCAGAATACGCGGGCCGCCGATGGCTGCGCTCAGGCGCGGCGCCTCCTCCAGAGGAGTGGGGCACCTGGGCCGGCCGTGCCCGGGGAAGGTGACCCAACTGCACGTCCTCATGAGCCCCCAAACCTTTGGTAGTTTCAGCAGATTCGGGCAAGACTCCTGCCGCCCCGCCCTGACCCACCTTCCGCCCTTCGGCCTAGGCCGGGCGGCCGATCCGCGCCAGGGACAAAACGACGAGCAGAATCAAGGATAGCCCGCCCGCCGCCACCGCTGCCAGACCCGCCAGGCGGTCGGCGGCTGCGGCGCGGGTGGGGATGTCCTCCCCGGGGGTCCGCTGCTGGAGCATGGCCCGCCAGCCCAGGAGCGCTCCCACTACCGCCAGCCCGAGGGCCAGCATCAGCCCACCCAGGTCGGGCCCCTCGGCCCAGGCCTTCCAGAGAACCAGCAGCGAGGCTATGGAAGCAAGCAAGGGCATCACGGCTCGCATGGGATTCCTCCTGTTCGTCCGCACCGCGGGCTGGTCCTGGCGAACGCGGTCGGTACAGTATTCCCGTTTACCGGACCAACGTCCTGGCGAATGATGTCGAACCGCGCCGGGGGAGATGACGAAATGAGTCGTCAGGATGGGACCCCGGTCCTATGGCCGGCCTGTCCACCCCGTCCTATAGTGAGGGTACCACAGGGCAAACCCGGAGAAATCCGGCGACTGCAAAGCCGTGGACCTACGGTGCGAAACGCGCTAGGGCTGCCTGGCTGCTGGCAAGAATCGTCGCTCTTCCGCCCCAGATTTCCCCCTTCTGGACGCACCCCACCCTTCACCTGCGGTGGGGTGCTTCTGCCTTTTCGCCGGTACCGGCCCGCCCTGACCGGGAGGTGGTGCCGCCCCAAGCCCCACGGGTGACCTGTTCCGGTTCCGGTCCCTGTTCCGGTTCCGGTCCAAAGAGCCCAAACCCAAGTGCCATGAGGAGGATGAACCATGTCCCGACGCATTGCTAGCCTGACCCTGGCCCTGCTTCTGATCCTGGCTCTGGGCGTAACCCCGGCGGCCGCTGCGGGACCCAAGACCCCCGCGGCACCACGTCCTGAGGCCATCGTCAACTACGACGTGGACGGCAACCGGATCACGGAACACCTGGACAGCCTGCTCGCCAGTGCGTCCGGCGGAGAACGCTTCCAGGTCATCGTGCAGTGGAACCAGGTCATGGACGACCGGGCCTATGACGCCCTGGCGCGTCAGGTGGGCCCCTTCCAAACGGAGGCCCGCTGGCACGACGCCCTCGAGGGTATGTCCGCCTCCCTCACCAAGGGGCAGATCGAGGCCCTGGCGCGCCTGCCGATGGTCGTCCGCGTTGAGGAGGACTTGCCGGTGCAGGCCTTCCTTGACACCGCGACGCGGGACTTCGGCGCGGCCAAGGCCCGCACGGACTTTGGCGTGACGGGCGACCTGGACGGCAGCGCGTCCACGTACTCCAAGAACGATATCGTCATTGCCGTGGTGGACACCGGCATCGACGCGGCGCACCAGGACCTGGCCGGCAAGGTCATCGGCTGGAAGGACTACGTGAATTCCAAGACCAGCCCCTATGACGACCACGGCCACGGCACCCACGTGTCCAGCATCGCCGCCGGCACCGGCGCGGCCTCCGGCGGAACCTACGCCGGCGTGGCGCCCGGAGCGGCCCTGGTCGGCGTCAAGGTGTTGAACAAGCAGGGTTCCGGCACCACCACCCAGATCGTCAACGGCGTCAACTGGGTGGTGCAGAACAAGGCTACCTACAACGTCCGCATCATGAGCATGAGCCTCGGGTCCAGCGGCTCGTCCGACGGCACCGACTCCATCTCCACGGCCGTCAACAACGCTGTGACGAACGGTATCGTCGCCGTGGTGGCGGCCGGCAACAGCGGGCCTGACCGCTATACCATCGGTTCGCCGGCGGCCGCCGCCAACGCGGTTACGGTCGGCGCCATGGCCGATACGGGCGAGAAGGGGTTCAGCCTCGCCAGCTTCTCCAGCCGCGGCCCCACGGCGGACGGGCGGATCAAGCCCGACATCGCCGCCCCCGGCGTCAACATCATGGCCGCCAAGGCCGGAACGACCAACCAGTATGTGTCCTACAGCGGCACCAGCATGGCCACGCCGTTCGTCTCCGGCACCGTGGCCCTGATGCTGGC
>Ga0209314_10001152_pt1 | contig 11912 bp, 11 predicted proteins | sample I19B2metaG_FD_184146 | JGI IMG/M metagenome (GOLD analysis project Ga0209314, IMG submission 184146) | Lake sediment bacterial and archeal communities from Gulf of Boni, Indonesia to study Microbial Dark Matter (Phase II) - ​I19B2 metaG... | ecosystem: Environmental > Aquatic > Freshwater >...
GAAAAATTTAACAAATCCTCGGACTTAACTCAAGCAGTATTGTAGAATATGCCTTACTACTTTTGTGATTTTCCGCAGCTTGGACAGAAAGGTGCGCTTCTTGGAATTGACTTCTTACAGAATTTGCATTCCACTCCATCCGTAAATGAACGCCTATCTATAACTTTGCCTTGCTTTTCATAGCGGCGTGCAATAAAAATTCCAGATTCCAAAAGTATCATCAGTGGAACAAAAAGCAAGAAATTTGCTATACCCCCCTCTCCTGGCGTTATAATAAAAACTAACACTAGCATCACAGCATAAAGATATTTTCTATTTTTGGTTAAAAAACTAGTTTGAATTATGCCATATCTCACTAGAAGAACCAGGAAAACTGGAAATGTGAAAATTGCTCCTGTCAATAAGGTTGTAGTAAACACGTTGAAATAGAAATCGTTGATGGAAATCCATAACTCCGCCCCAACGGCTGGAAAGAACACCAAAACGGCACTTATAATATATGGAGTGATAACTAGGTAGCCGAAAACCAGACCAAAAATGAACAAGGCCATGAACGACCCTAAAAATGGGTATACATCGCTTCTTTCATGTGGATGAAGTGCAGGATCGACAAATCTATAGATTTGATAAGCAAAAACAGGGATTACCACAGCAAATCCGAAGACAATAGAAGCCACTGCGTATAGCTCAATTGGATCCGTAAGTCCTACACCTATCAAGTGAACATTTGAAGGAAGAACTTGCTCCCTTATTATTTTCAAAACAACGCCTATCAAAGGCTTGAAGGATCGTATCGGGTCATTAAAAAAAGAAAGATCTGCTGGGAGAATCATTGCCACAATAGTCGAAACAACGAAAGTGTAGATAACGAGCTTAAGCCTTTTCGCGAGCTCCTCTGTATGCTCCCAAAAGGTCATCTCACTACTCTTAGAAGACTTTTCGGCATCTTTATACATCTTTAGATGCCTTCTAGACTAAGAACTTGTTTTACTTGCCTTAATCGCATTAGTTATTTCTTGGAATATTTGCTCTCTGCTTTTTCCTTCTGTGTTTATTCCCATACCCTTGGCTATTACAATTATCATGTCGTCATTTGACATCTTGGTCTCTGTTTCAGTTTTCGGTGCACCGCTCGAGTACTCTTTTGATGCCCTCTCAAATTCTCCCTTAGCTCTTCCAACAGCCTTCGCCAGTTCCGGAATCTTTGACGGGCCCCAGAGAATTATCACAACTACAACAATCAATATTATTATCCATTCCCAAGCTCCAATCACATCTATCCCTAGGAAGACAAGTTGACTTTCCGTATTTAAGAATTTCTATGAATTGCATCTTAGGCACCACTGCGTCTTTTTCATGTTCATGGAGCATGAAAAGCAATATAGAAAAATCATATATTTGTGCACACGTTAATTCTACCTTCTATCCAAAAGTTAGGTGCCGTGAAGATGTCGAAGCGTTATGAGTTCGAGCTTGGAAAAGCCGCGGGCCTTCTTGTCAGAGAGCTGTTCAAATTGAAGACTGGTGAAGAATTTTTAATCACCGCAGATACCGAAGCCGACTTTAAAGTTGTGGAAGCAACTGCTAGGGCCGCGTTCACAATTGATGCAAAACCAATGATACTTTGGCATCCATCCCCCATGGGCATTGGAAAAGCCGCAGATCCAATGTTACCTCTTAAGTCGATGGCTGCAGCGTTAAAAGAAGCCGACGCGTGGGTGGAGTTTAACACGGAATGGCTACTTTATTCTACGCCTTGGGACGTTGCCATAAAAGAGAATCCAAAACTAAGATATCTGTGTCTATGCGAAATGGACACGAATATGATTGTTCGCTGCATAGGCCGAGTAAACTTTCCAGCTCTGAAAGAGTTTCAAGAGAAAGTTGCCGATATGACGAGGAAGGCGAAGACAATGCGCATTACTACGCCAGCGGGAACAGATGTAGGTTTCAAGGATGACCCTAAAAACCCAGTTACGGTGGAGTCAGGCTATGCGGATACTCCAGGACCTCACTTCTTATCTGGACAAATAGCTTGGACGCCAAAAGTGGGCTCCGTAAATGGAACAATAGTCTTCGACGGTTCAGTCGTGCCATTAGGAATGTTAAAAGAACCGGTTAAGCTCACCGTCAAAGAAGACAAAATAGTGAAAATCGAGGGCGGGAAAGAGGCCACAGAATTCGAAACTTGGCTCAAAAGCTTTAACGATCCAAATATGTTCCTAATGGCCCACGTTTGCTACGGGTTCCATCCAAACGCAAAATTAACAGGCGTCTGCCTCGAAGACGAACGCATTTGGGGATGTACCGAGTGGGGTGTTGGTAATGTAGGGCCGCATCTGCTGCCTCCTAAGGGTAGATCGGCAGCTTCACACAGCGACGGTATCTGCCTCAACTCCTCAGTATGGCTTGACAACGTACAAATAACGGGCAACGGCAAAGTAATCCACCCAGAACTTGTAAAACTAGCCAAAAAACTCGGAAAAGCCTGAATTTCCCTTTTTTATTCTTTGATTGTTAAGGATTATGTTTACGTTAAATGAAGCTTTTTGAAGTAAATTGCAAAGCTGGGCTTCTTGTGGCGTTAATGATCAATCTTTGGCTGTTAGGCTAGAATTTCGTTGCGGCTACCGTTCTCTTCTTGGGTGGTGCCAGCTTATAGGTTGCTTTGCTACTGCTTAATCCTAATTTTACGAGCATCTCAGCCCATCTGATGGCAGTTCTGGCTGGGTCAATGACTGGTATTCCGTAATTACGCTTCTTCAATTCTTTCATTAAGGCTTTATCGATTCCAGCCATCCCCGTACATCCGAGTGCGATTACATCAGCTCTGTCTTCTTCTACTGCCGCCAAGCTTTCCTTTAAGAGTGCTGAAAACGTTTTTTCCTTGTCCTTTTCAAGCTCCAGAACTCCTATTGAGGCGGCTCTTATAGACACCACGCTAGAAGTTAGACCTAGGATTTTCACAAAATGTTCTATGGAAGGTATTGTTTCTTTCAAGACCGTGACAACTGCTATTCGCTCTCCTAGCGATAAAGCGGTCAAAAGAGAGGCGATTCCTGCTCCCACCACAGGTATTGACACAACAGATCTGCAAGCGTCAATTGCGGGATTAGCGAAACAGCTTATTACCACGGCATCGAATCCTTTTTCCTCGGCATCTTTGACAAGTCGTATCGTGTCTGGGCCTGCTATGACTTCATCTAGGAAATCTTCCACAGATTCAGGGCCGGCTGATAATGAGACTACTTCTATTTCCGGAAATTCCTTTTGCAGTTCAGCTCTGTGGTTTTTCAGAAAATCTTTTGAGGTGTTAGGAATAATTACACGTATCTTAAAGCTTTTACTCAAAACATATCTCCTCCTAATAGATAAAAAAAGAGTGATGATTTAGGATATTATTCTTTTCCTAGTTTCTTCGCTAACTTGGCCAGATCTGGATGTGCAACTTTTCCCTTGGCAGTTATCTGCTCGCCGTCTATCCAAACTGAAGAGTTTAGACAGATGCCATCGCAATGTGACACTGCGGTTATACCCTTAGCCTTGAACATTGGTCCCTGATTACCGAAGCCCCACTCGGTACATCCCCAGACCCTCTCATCTTCCGTGCACAGTCCAGAAAGTCTTGCGCCCGGGTTGAAACCATAGCAAACGTGGGCCACGTAATACATATTCGGGTCTCCGAGTTTTTTCAGCCACTTCTTGACGATTTCAGCTTCTCTTCCGCCGGATATGTTGACTATCTTGCCCTCTTTAACTTCAAGTTTGAAAGGTTCCTTTAAAATGCCTAGGTCAGCCTCACCGCCTCCAGAGAATGAGCCGTCAAAGACTATGGTTCCATTTATCGTCTCTTCGATGGGAGCCCAACCTATCTGCCCCAAAAGGAAGTGAGGGCCGGGAACATCAGCGAAAAGCTCGTTTGTAACCGGTCTTTTAGGATCATTTTCAAAGGACACGTCGTTTCCCATCGGCGTCCTTATCCTCATCTTTCTAGCCTTTTGAGTCATGTCAACGATCATGTTTTGGAATTGCGCTTGAGTGTCTATGTCAACTTTTCCGACGCAGCGAACGATCTGATCTACGCTTAAGCCGCCTAAGAACAGGTATCTGACACGTCCCTTTCCTTCGACTGCAGGTTTCATCGCAACATCCCAAGGGGTTGAATAGAGCAGCCATTGGTTGTTCAGTTCAATCCACACATCCGTGTTCGGTATTGCAACCTTCAGTGGATCTGGCAAGTAGGCGTCCCCAACTTTGCCGTAGCCAGCCGGTGTAGAATGCCACGCCACCATAACCTTTGCCTCAGCGGCTTGGGCTGCCTTAGCTATTTCCTCTGCAACTCTCCACTCTTCAGGGCCATCCACCGTTATCAAAACGCTTTCGCCGGGTTTGACTTTGCACAGCTTGTTGATTACAACGTAGGCCGTTTTGCCTAGCTCTAAATCAAGCAAATAAGGCAATAATTTTGCCTCCTTTTCCGAAGGCTAATATCAAAGTAAATATTATAAAAAGTTTTCCACACACGCAAATATGGCAAAACTTTTATAAAAGATATTTTCTAAGCCTATCAAACAAAGCTTTCGTCGGTGGGAAAATTGGCCGGCGTTCTGAAAGTCGAAGATTTAGTCAAGTGGTATGGAAAGGAAGTACTGGCGCTAGATAAAGTTTCTTTCGAGGTTGAAGAGGGCGATTTCGTTGTGATTATGGGACCGAGCGGCTGCGGCAAGAGCACATTACTCAAGTGTATTACAGGGATACTTCCTTGGAATGAGGGAGATATTTACATACGTGAAAAAAGCATGAAAAACGTGCCAGCCTACAAACGTGATATCGCTTTGATGCCTGAAAGATATGCACTTTTCCCTCATATGCGAGTCTACGACAACGTTGCTTTTGGATTGCGGATGAGACGTGAAGCTGAATCAGAAATCAAGAAAAAAGTAAATGATGCCTTGAAAATGGTCGGTTTGGAAGGTTTTGAAAAAAGGTGGCCGGGCGAGTTAAGTGGAGGTCAAAGACAGAGAGTCTCCATCGCGCGTGCGATAATTGTGAATCCCTCTATTCTATTACTTGATGAGCCGTTGAGCCACGTTGACTACAGATTGCAGAGGAAAATGATGGACGACTTCAGAGATTTGCAGAAGGAACTGGGTAACACTTGGATTCTAACAACTCACGTTCAAGAACATGGGTTGAGCATGGCTCGCACATTAGTCGTCATGAGTAATGCGGTAATTGAGCAGATAGGCACTTCTGGAGAAATTTACAATAATCCTAAGACTGTATTTACCGCGAGATTTGTCGGGGACATCAACTTGATCAACGGATATGTTGTCTCGCAAAAGAAGAGGGAGTGTGTAGTCAAAACCGAATTAGGAGAGTTGGCAGGCACATATCTGGGGGATGCTGACCTCAAGGAACAGAAAATTGCCTACGGCGTCAGGCCTGATAAAATACAAATAATGAAAGATTCAGACACTTTTGATAATACGATAAAAGCTGAGCTAATCAGCTATTACTTCTTTGGTGAAGTCATAGAATACTTGTTCATGACCAAAGGAAATGTTGAGCTCAAAGTTCGTGCTGAGCCTGCCATTTATGAAAAAGGAAAAACCTATACTCTTGGCTGGAACGCTGAGCATGGCAATATCATGGATAAACCCTCAATGGCTAAGGGCGTGAAGATAGAAGACATCATCTACGGTAGGTGATATGACCTTGCCGCAAAAGGCGAGCCTTAAGGGGTTTCTGTCTCGAAACTCAGTTTACCTTATGATCTTGCCGCCCTTAGTAATCTCGATTCTTTTTATGTTTGCACCGACGGCTTCTGTTTTGCTGTTATCCTTTAATAAAGGAGCAGGTGTGACATTTGATCCTACGAAAGTAACATTTGAGAATTTCCTTGCAGTCTTCACGCGGCCAACAACTTACATTGTTCTTAGAGACACTTTAGGCATGTCTCTGCTCGCGACGGTAGCAACTTTTGTGATCGCTTTTCCTGTTGCGTACTTCTTGGCTTTCAAGGTAGAAAATTTTAGGCTTCAAAACGTGATAACTTTTCTGCTTGTAATACCTTACTGGGTTGATTGGAGCATTAGAAGTATTTCGTGGCTTTCGATTTTGGGAAGGGAAGGTATAGTCAATTATTTGCTGCTGTCCTTGGGACTAACTCAGACACCAATTGCAGAGCTGTTGTTTACCCGCTGGACGTTGCTGATAATATGGATTCAAACTAATGTATTGTTCATGTTATTCCCGATATACTTGGCTTTAAGTAGGGTGGATCCAGAGCTATTGGACGTTGCGCAGTCGCTTGGAGCGACGCCATCCCGATCATTCTATCACGTGACGTTTAAGCTGTCGCTTCCTGGCGTAATCGTGGGATTCATGTTCGTCTTTGTTTCAACGATCGGTGACTATGTAACTCCGTCTCTGTGGGCAGGGGGACTGCAAATGCTGGGAAAAGTGGTACAAAACTATGCTTGGCTTTTCCAATGGCCGATTGCTTCTGCCTTTGGCGTCTTGCTACTAGCGGTTACGATGGCGGTAATATACGTCCTTCTCAAAGTCGCTAACATTAAAAAAGTGTTTTATGAGTGAGGTGCTGTGATGTGCGGGATCGAATGAAAACGCTCCTAGGAATATACACGGCTATTATTATGTTTATTTTCATGCTTCCAATAATACTGATAATAGTACTTTCGTTCAACGCCGAACAAAACATAGCCCTTCCGATTAACCGGTTTAGCCTTTACTGGTATGTCGGAGAGGCGGTGATCACCGGATTTAGAAGCGGAATCCTGAACGACCCTTACATTTTAAGGGTTATCTCCAACTCTATATTGTTAGGAGTGTCAACAGCCGTGATTGCAACACCTCTAGTAACGGTCTCTGCCTTGTCTTTGCGTCGTAGATTCCACGGGCGAGACATGTTTTTCTACATGTTGCTCTTAGGTTTTATTATACCCCCAATTATCTCTGGTTTAGGCATGAATATCCTTTACAAAACCATAGGCGTAAGGGAGTATTCTCTATGGACGGTTCTGCCCTTGCATGTCGTGTACACTGTGCCATTTGGGTTGATCTTAACTCTGGCTAGGTTTGACCCAGAAATGATTGAATATGAAAATGCGGCGAGATCACTGGGAGCAAACGAGATTAGAGTATTCTCCAAAATTACTCTTCCGCTGATCCGAGCAGAAGTCATTTCAGCGTTTATCTTTGCTTTCACGCTTTCCTTGGGCGAACTCTTGCGGTCGTCCTTTGTGATTGCAGGTATTGGAACTATACCTACTTATGTTTTCAACCAGATGTCAGTACAGGCTCCGACTCCTAAGTGGTTTGCTTTAGGTACACTTACAACAATTATTTCATTCGCCTTACTAATGGTTGTGGCGTTGTTTCTAACTAGGAGAATAAGAAGAATCACCTATTGAGGACCTGCTAAGCATACCCAATTGTTATATTTTGAGCGCATCCCTCGATTGTCTCGTGGGGCGTGGACACAAAATATATAAACAGATAGACAGCAAAATAGAAGAGCGGTGAGTCAATGGGAGAAGAGAAAAAGCAATCAATCACCGAAGATGAACGGGCAATTTCAAGAAGAGGATATTTGGCAGCAGCAGGCGGTGTCGTTGCTGTCGTCGTCATCGGTGGCGTCGCATACTATCTCTCAACTCAAGGTCCAGGTCCAACTCCAGCTCCTACGCCAACTCCAGCTCCTACGCCAACTCCAGCTCCTACGCCAACTCCAGGGCCTACTCCGACGCCTCAACTACCAGCGGACCCAGAATATTTGGCCAAGTTCCCAAATTGGGAATACTACTGGACGAAAGAAGGAACGCGTCCGACCTTGAGATATCTTGGCGGATCATGGATGATGTTTCCTGAGGTGGCTGAGTTTTGGGAGAAAGTCCACAAACAACCAGTGGAAGCCAGCTATCTTGACTTGTTCATTATGGCTACAAGAATAGTCGCAACCGATGGGTATGGATGGGATATAGGCGGAGTAGCTAGGTTCCCACCCATCAAGAGAGCAGGCATCATAAAACCTATTCCTGTCGATAAACTTGCAATGTGGAAAGAAGATAAAGTCGTAGACATCTTCACAAATCCAGGAAAGTACTTCAGACCAGCTAACGCGGAGAGATTCAACTATAACCTATGGTTCTCTGAGGACGACTACACATCTCATAAGAACTTGTCTATGGTTGTGACCAACTGGAACTTCGACTCCGTCACGTATCTACCAGAGTTCTTGCCTTACGAGGAAAAAGGTGGAACAAAATTAGGGTTTTCATATTCAGAGCTGTTTAATCCAGAGTGGAAAGGAAGAGCAATGATGCAGGATGAGGCAATGACAGTGTTCGGTGAAACAGCAAATGAATTAGAAGCCACCGGGCAAATGACGGTTTCAGGAGCGACGACGAACCTAACAAGAGCAGAGGTTGATACAGTCTACAACTACTTGCTTCCGATAATAAAAAGTGGGCAGATTAGAACTTTCTGGTTTGCGTATGGAGACTGTGTGAACCTACTTGCCACAAAGGAGATATGGATTGGAAGCACATGGCAGCCTCCGTGTTACGACTGTAGACGCGCTGGTACTCCGGCGTACTATGCAAGATTAGTCAACGGGCCATTCATGTGGTTCAATGGGGACATAGTTTCTACACGCACGGAGATCCTTGAGGACCTTTATAAGTTCATGAACTTCAGAATTGACATATGGTGGGACGCCTTCATTCTAGGACTAAACGGCTACGGTACTTTCACTTCTAACTATGACGAAGTGAGGGCGTACATGGGTAAGGAGTTCTTTGACTGGGCCAACAGAGGAATCGCAACATATCTGCCGATCGATCAAGCAATCAAAGAATGGTGCTTCCCCGACAAATCTGAGGTTTGGAATCTAGACACGAGACTACTGCAGGCTTTATTCCTCCCAGACAAGTACTTCCCACCTGGGGCAACGCCAAGATCAGGTACTCCGCATTCCGACGGGAACTTGAGAGACATAGGATCAATCGAGGACAAAGAGAAAATAACGAGGTACTCAATATCGCCGGACCTACCGGATGATGACGTGTACTACACCGACAAATACAACGACTTAAAAGCGCAGATTCCTGTGTAAGCGTTCATCACAACTTTATCTCCTTTTTTCTCTTTTTTCGCCAAATGTTAGTAGCTCCGCCAGTTACTCCGCCGATGCCTCCGAGCATAACAACTACGGGGACTAGATTAATTGGAGAACCTACGTTAAGCCACAATACGTAGCTGGCTACGTATACCAGAGGTTCCAGAGTTTCGGCTGGAGAGTTCGCAACCGCCAATAACGTTGCAATGCCAAGTAAACAAGCCAACAGTGAACCAGTAAAACCTATAAGAAAGGCTTTCATCTCGTCAATTTTAGATAGGTAACCGCCCACCAATCCGCTAACAAAAAAGCCAAGCATGGAACCAAATAATTGTAAATGCGTTGTCAGGAAGATGCTCAGTGGCAACGCTGTGATCACGGTTACAGAAAACCCGATGATCACCCTTTTGTTCATGCTGAACCTCAAACTTGTGCTTCTTCTTCTATCTTCATGCCTTTTGTTTTCTTAATTCTTTTAGCATAATATTTCTCAGGTTCAGATAATTCTTTACACTTTATGTATTTGTCAATCTGGATCACTGTTAAGACTGTTCCAAAAGATGCTTCTATCAAAGCCTTCTTAACAGCCAGCGAGTCTAAGACCTTAATCTCGCTCATATCAGCCAGCTGAGAGTTGTTAACGTCTACTCCTATTGAAGTTTTACCTTCAACATGTTTAGCTCTCAGTTCAGCAACCGTGTCTATCTCGTTCATTCCAGCGCTTCTAGCTAATTGGCGAGGAACGCTTTCAAAAGCTTTGGCAACAGCCTCAACTACAAGCTGCCTCTTGTCCGGTATTTCCAAGGCATGCTTTCTAAGAGATAGCGCAACTTCTTCCTCAAAAGCTCCTCCCCCGAAGACTAAACGTGAATCTTTCATCAATGTCCTAGTAACCAAAACCGCTCCCTTAATGATACGTTCGATATCGTCTAAGAGATACATGGATGTTCCTCTGAGCACAATGTCCACAGTTTTAGGATTTCGACATCCCCAAATAAATAGCCAGGGTTCACCTCCAATTTTTTTGTGTTCCACAACTTTTGCCCAGCCGAGACAGGATGAATCAAGATCGTTTATGCTTGCTGCTGCAAGCGCTCCAGTTGCCTTTGCAGTTCTATCCACTTCAGGTGGAGGAAAACGCCTGACTAGTAGTATGTTCTGTTCGGCAAGATAATCTGATATTCTGTTGTCAACCCCCTTCTCCAGCATTATTACGTTTGCTCCACTACCAAGGATCTTATCAGTCACCGATTTCAGGTATTTCAATTCGTCATTTTTGAAATCACGAAACCGTTCAACCTTGTCAAATTCAAATTTATGATCGTAATATCTCATAAATTTTTTAGGGATAATCAATTCCCCTTTTATCAATGCAATCCTTGCGTTTTCCACCCGCTTTGGCATGTACATGTTTGGTAATTCTCTGTAGAGTGCTATCCCATCAACTAAAAACGAATCGGTCAGAGACTTTCCCTTTATCTTTTTAACGTCAACTATGTCTGTGCCTTCAGATTCCGCCGAGTTTTTTAAGTCTAGAATTCTCGCAGCCTCTGATACCAGTGTAGCAAGGTGTTCACGGTCCTGATATGGCAATTTTCCTGTGAGAACATTATGAACCTGTAAGCGGACAACTTCTGCTACATCTAAACTTGAATTGAAGCCGGATTTATCTGAAGCCTCTATTGCCTTTTTATAAGACAGAATTAGGCCATCTCTTACAATATTGGGATGGATCCCATCGTTTACCAGTTTTTCACATTCTTCAAGTATTTTTCCCGTTAGAATAATGGTTGAAACCGAGCCATCCCCTTTTTCTTTAAGTACACTAAGGGCGGCCCCAGCCATAACTTGTGCAACTGGATGTTCAAGCTTTACCCTGTTGAGCATAGTCCTCAAATCAGTCGTCACAAAGGTTAAGGTATCTCGTCCACTCTGAGACAGAACAATCTTGCTCATCCTACGAGGTCCTAAAAGGCTTCCCACAAACTCAACCATAACCTTGGCTACTGTCACGTTTTCCCGCAAGACATCCTTACCAGTTTTTATGACGGAACCTTCTCTGAGTACACGAGTATGCTCTGTTGCCGGTACTCTCTCATGTGCTAATGGTAGCCTCGTAGAGTCAAGCTTCTTGGCGGTCATTGAAACTTCACGATACCTAAACTTAAAAAATCAACAATTATATCACTTTTGCGTTTCTAGGGCGAAGCATTTAGTAAAAGTCAGCAAAGATATTCTTAGTAATGACAGACACCTTTATGCATTGAAGCTCGTGGCCAACTGTATGAAATTATGCCAATTGGTCTAGCGTTAAATGGTTGTATTTTGCAGAAGCAGTCGCAGAATTGCTATTTAGAAAAACTTTTTAAATGATTTTAATGGTAAAATTGGTTGGAGTGAGTAGAAAATGAGAACCCTAAATGAGACGGAAATAAAGGACATAATATACGGCGCTACATTGCTTGGCGCTGGCGGCGGCGGTTCCCCTGAAAACGGCTTACAAGTTCTGAAGAGCACATTAAAAATCGCAAAAGAAGTCAAAATGGTTGACCCTGAAGAAGTACCCAACTACAGTGCGATATGCGTCATAGCAGGCATGGGAGCCCCTGAAGCTCTGCTCAAAAGAGGCTGGGAAGATGAGGATATTCCAGCGCTTAAGGCTCTAGAACATGCAGTTGGCAAAAAAATGGATTACATAATAGCCGTGGAGACTGGTGGATTTAACTCCATTACTCCAATTCATGCAGCTGTTGCGAGTGGGATTCCGATA
>Ga0209314_10001153_pt1 | contig 11904 bp, 10 predicted proteins | sample I19B2metaG_FD_184146 | JGI IMG/M metagenome (GOLD analysis project Ga0209314, IMG submission 184146) | Lake sediment bacterial and archeal communities from Gulf of Boni, Indonesia to study Microbial Dark Matter (Phase II) - ​I19B2 metaG... | ecosystem: Environmental > Aquatic > Freshwater >...
GTTGAGGATGGCAGGCTCATCTTAGGAATATGCAACGGTTTTCAGGTCCTGGTCAAATCTGGAATTCTACCCGGGTTAATGGGTGCCAGCTCCCAACCGTTGACCCTAGTTAGCAATGATTCTGGCAAGTTTGAGTGCCGGTGGGTCTATCTCTGCGTCAATGAGCCAAGCCCCTGCATATTCACTCGGGGCATAAGCACCATGTATCTCCCGGTTGCCCATGGCGAGGGCAAGGTAGTGGCTGAGCCCCAAATTGTAAAGGAGTTAAACGTCGTCCTATATTACGCTGACGAGACGGGAAACATTCAAGCTGGCTATCCTTATAACCCCAACGGCTCAGTAGATAACATAGCTGGTATATGTGATGCTTCTGGGCGGATTTTCGCCTTAATGCCACATCCTGAACGTTTTGTTCACTGGAGCCAGCACCCGAGGTGGACAAGAGAGCCCCTGAGGAAATACGGGGATGGCTTACAGGTTTTCCTAAACGCTGTTAAATGGGCAAAAACTATTTGAGTCAGCATCTATCACTAGTGGAATGGTATCACCAGACAGTCACCGAATCAACCCGACCCTTGAATTAAAGAATGTAATCGGTGTAGGTAATAACAAGATGGCTAAATGTTCAGTCCCTATCAGGCAACTTGGACTTCTAGGACAAAAGGCTTGGATAACTTAAATAGGCTGGGAAAACCCAGCCTATTTAAGTCCTTTAATGTTAAACTGTCCTTATCTACTTACTCTGACCGTACTGTAGCAATCTCTACAGTACACTGGTCTACCTTCGCGAGGCTCAAATGGTACTTCCGTGTCTTTGCCACACTGGGCACATACTGCGGGGAACATTTGGCGTCGAGACCTTGAGCTATAGCCACTATTGCCGTAGCGTGTTGACTTCCTGGCTTCGCGGCATGAGGGACAGCGCTTGGGGTCATTGGTATAGCCTTTGGATGCAAAAAACTCTTGCTCTTCAGCGCTGAAAGTGAAGGTAGTCCCACAATCGGAACATTGGATCGACTTATCCTGAAAACTCATTGGATGACCTCCTCTCTATTGAATAGTTGGTATAGTTCCGGTCATCCAATGCTTAAGTTTAACCTGCGATTGATTTTACTAAGTATGTGATAACCTAAACTGAAACCACTGTGGATATTATACACTAAAGGAATCCTGTTTGCAAGGACCAGCGTACGCCTCCGAGTAGGAAATGGTTGCCCTCTACAGGGGACACACCCCTTTCCAGTAACAATCCGACGTTTTGTATACCCATGCAAGCACCAATAGGTGGAGCGTTCCTGAAGCTGACCTTATCTCGAGCCAACACGCTGAGTTTCAGGTAATTCAGCATTATGGTGGCTACGCCGTCCTCAGGCATGGCCAGTATTGCTTTACACTCTCTTACAACTAGTGACCGTTCTCAGTCTTTCGGCTGTGGTTGGGCTACCGGCCGTGCTGGTATTAGCTTGCCTGATTTTATGGTCATAGCGGGTATTATCAGCTTGGTTGCTTGTATAGTCTGTTGCTCGGAGTCCTGTAGTTTCCAGGTACCGGATAAGAGTTCTAGTATGGAAACATCGGCATCCATCCCAGCCTTGAGGCTTCCCCCTTTGCCCTCAATGCCGAGGGCGCGTGCTGGATTGATGGTGGTCATCTCTATTATCTGCTTTAGGTGCAGCCCCAGCGCCATGAATTTGGACATGGTTACTGTCAAGCCGTATACGGGACCGGTGAGTGACACGGTAGTGAGGTCAGTGCTCAGGGTTGTGGGTAAGATACCCTGAGCCATACCCTTTCTGGCTACCTCAAAGCTGAGATTAAACTTGCCGTGGGCGGTATCCAGAACCACACCCCTCTGCATCGCTTCCTTCAGCTCAGGCAGTACAGTACTATCAGGACGTATGATACTGCCCAACTTGGCGGTAAAAACATGGCTCAGTATATCGCCCGACTGCATTAATGGGAGAAATTCCTGAGTTAACGTCGGCGATATCTTTCCACTCACATCCCCGATGTGTACCATAATGGGCAGTTCAAACGTCTTTGCTATCCTTTTTGCCATTTCCACCACTTTAATCCCAGCGCTAGCAACGATGTTGCCCACCAGTCGTAATTTGACCCCTTTGATCACATCCCGGTTCGATTCGATAGTAGCCGCGGTGGCATCGAGGTCAATCTCTTCCCAATCCCTCAGCTCTGGCATGATGCTGAGGCCTAGAGAGCCCAGATGAAGGAAGCAGAAAACCGTGGTACGGGATGAAGGGATGACATATTTAGGAAATCCGCCAAAGTTTGCCTGGCCAGCACTTCCTGCATCTACCACAGTGGTCACTCCTTGCCTCACCCCAGCGGTATCAGGCTCAACAGCATACTTAAAAATGCTGTCGTAGACATGGCAATGGAGGTCGATAAGCCCCGGAGTGACAATCTTACCTGTGGCATCGATTACCTTTTCGCTCTCTTGTGCTGGAATGTCCTTGGCCACTTTAGCAATCTTGCCTTCGCTTATAGCAGTGTCTAGCTTATCATCTATGTTCTGCGCCGGGTCTATCACCCTCCCGCCTTTAATCAGTAGATCATGCATACCCCCTCCTTTTGCCGGCAGTGCTTAAATCTTATTATACTGCGTAGGTCGTCTTCGTACTACAAAGCTGAAGGCTATCCCTTGAAGCTAAAGCGCGGCCAGTGTTGCCTAGACTGATAGCAGAAGGAATTGCACAACATAGCGTTTCGTGCAATTATATGACCTGCGTGGAGCAGACGAGCGTCTCTTTTAAAGGTATTGACAAATCAAATATTGGGTAGTATTCTTTTAATACACCTGTAGTGTATCGTATATAGATTACTTGGTTGTTCGGAGTAGAGCAGCAAAAGGTAAGTTAAAGGTTGTGGTTGTGAGAGGCGGCACTGGCATGTTGAAGTGATGTAGCAGAAGCCAGTGCCGTTTTGATTTTAGCCTAAACCCTTTCTTTTTCTCAAACCTCTTTCTGACATGATTGTTGCCCGGTTTAGATACGGCACCGGGTAACAATCGTGGAGGGCAGAAACTAGGCGCTGAGTTCAGTTTGTAAGATGCTTTGGGGGAGATTTTACTCGATATAGAAGGCTAACTATGAAAAAGGGAAGATAAATCTTGAAGAGAAAGGGGGTAAAAATGATCATAGATATATTCTCCCATCACATTTCAAGAACAGTTGGTCAATTAATAGGAAAAGCAAAATATTATGGTGAAGGTAGAGAATTTCCGTACCCTCACGAGAATGCAGATCCTGAGGTTCGTTTGAAACTCATGGAAAAGTACAGTATTGACGTACAAGCCCTCAGCCAGACGACTCCGGTCCTACTTGGGTTTGATGCTGAGGATGCGGCTGAAATATGTAGACTTTCAAATAACGACAATTATACTCTTTGCAAAGCATACCCAGACAGATTTGTGAACATCTGTATCGTTTCCCTTCTGGACATGGACAGTGCCATGAAAGAGCTCGATCGTTCGATCAATGAGCTCGACTGTCGCGGAGTTACTGTTGCAACGAACCAAGAAGGAAAGGGGCTCGATTCTCGTGAGTATTTTCAGTTTTATGAAAAGTTGGTGGAACACGACCTTCCTCTTCTTATCCATCCTACTCATTGGGAGTCTTATCCTCTGGTCGATATGGACAAAGGGTGGCGTATGATGCACGTGTTTGGATGGCCTTTTGATACCACTCAGGCTGTATGGAGACTTATTTTTGGAGGGGTGATCGATCACTACCCAACGTTAAAGATCGTTACCCATCATATGGGAGCCATGCTTCCTTATTTCGCTCGGAGAATCGAGCAAAACTTCAATGGATTCTTGAGAGAAAAGCTACCACGGCACATTTCTGAATACTGGGGCAATATCTATGGGGATACAGCTTTGGACGGAACAGTTGCAGCCTACCCATGTGGTTATGCTTTTTTCGGGCCTGACCGTATGATGTACGGCTCAGATTATCCATTTGGTGCTGAAGCAGGCGAGGATTTTATTAGAGAGAATCTGTTGGGCGTTAAGGCTATGGATATCCCAGCGGAAGATATGGACAAAATACTAGGTGAAAATGCAAAAAAACTTCTAAAGATCAGATGAATCGCTATCTAAATACCATAATATATTGATGAACTATGCATGTCTAACAATGGCTCAATATAGTCTGGACAACGGAGATGATCGTAAGTTGAAGAAAGAATACGAATGTGTCGAAGTTAAGCACCGTAAGGATGTCGGCAAAATAATTAAGGAATACCAAAGGAATGGCTTGCATCTCGGCATATTACTAGCTGGGGATTGTGGATTCGATTTTAATAATCCCGATGAAGATTCCCCTGTTTGAACAAAAGCTCCTATGAAAGAATAATGCAAGCCCTTCAGTGACACTTGCCAGCGCTTCATAGTTAACTCTGTCCGGTGTGTCTTGGGCGGTGTGGTAATATGGATAGCGATACGGTGCGGTATCAGTCACCATAAGAGCGCGGTAGCCCTTGCTCCAAAAGGAGCTGTGATCGCTCCAGTTCACCCCTGGCAATGTGCCCTGCTTAAACGAGAAGTGGCTGAGCGAATTCACCCATTTGAGCCTTTTTGGGATATTGACTGCACACAGGGGGTGGTAAATTACCGTGAGAATTTTGCCTCAAAAGTCGTCATTTACTGCGAGACGACAGGCTCTAAATATTAGAACCATCGAACTTTCTGGCTGAATATGCAACTCGAAAAGACGAGGATGACAGCCTATTTCTCGCAGATTCTTAAGCCAGTTTGTTGTATAATCATAGTGCTTTAATTTTATGCATAATATTAAAACAGTGGTCGAAGATAAATCATTAAATCAACCGAAAAGGAGGAATAAATTAATGGATAGAATCGCAAAAGCACTAGAAAAGCTGGGAATGCCTAAGGGAGACCCCTATGAATTACCAACATCTCCCAAAACCTTCCAAGATGGCGCCAATTATAGAATAGAGATTTCACCGATTGAAACAGTAAAGGTCTTAGAAGCAACAATAGATGAAGCTCAGAAACAAGGGGTCCCCTTTCATCGAGCCATCTCTGTGGTGCGGGGGGCGACCTTGCTCACCCGAGAGGAATTGAGGCAATTCGCCCAAATAGCCCATGACGCCCAAGCGGAGGTTGTCATAACTCCGGGACCCAGACCGAGCTGGTATATCGGTCGACAGGTGGCTACCCCTGAGGGGGCTATCTCCGGGTTCAGACACAGGGGAATGGATGCAGTCAAACACTGCATAATGGACATTCAGAGATGCATTGATATTGGTTTTAGGGCGTTTCTGGTTTGGGATGAAGGGCTTTTATCCCTGCTCACTCAAATGAAAAGGAATGGTGACTTGCCCGAGGATGTACTTTTTAAAGTCTCGATATTCGCTGGACATGCTAACCCTCCAGGGATTAAGTTGCTAGAATCCCTCGGGGCAGGAACCTGCAATCCAGTGGCTGACCTTACACTGCCGATGTTAGCAGCAATAAGAAGCGTAGCAAACATTCCCTTTGACATTCACATCACGCTCTGGGCTTCTATGGGCGGGTTCAACCGCATCTATGAGACCCCAGAAATTGCAAGAGTTGCTTCTCCCTGCTACTTCAAGCTAGAGCAGGGTCAACACATAGGCACATTCCTACCTTGGGGCTCATCAGAAGAAGAGCTAGCTCGGTTAGGGAGAGAGAAGATTCGCCTAGCTAAGAATATCATTGAATTGATTAGTGAGATCCATCCCGACTTAAAGTTGTCAAAGCAAGGGGCAGCAGATCTGAAAATCCCGATGCCAAAATAAAAATGCATATATAGGAGGCCAAAAATGGCAAAGAAAACTGTACTAGACTTTCAAAATATGAAAAAGAGCGGTGAAAAGGTTGTCTGGCTAACATGTTACGATAATCCTACTGCTCGATTGATGGAGCGGGCTGGTATAGAGATGATTTTAGTGGGAGACTCCATGGGCATGGTAGTTTACGGATACGCTGGAGGCACTGTGCCTGTAACTATGGATCAATGCATAGTACATACTGAAGCTGTACGTCGGGGAGCTCCAAACATTTTTGTGATGGGTGACATGCCATTCTTATCTTATCAAACTACACCTGAGGATGCAGTTAGAAATGCCGGAAGGTTCTATAAGGAGGCTAGCGTGGATGCCATCAAGCTCGAAGGTGGACGCCGCGTTGTAAAAATGATAAAGGCGATAGTGGATGCGGGAATGGTTGTCTGCGGTCATATTGGTTTGACACCGCAGAGTTCTGGGCAGCTTAGTGGTTTCAAAGCTCAGGGACGTACGGCAGAAAGCGCATATGAACTTATCCTTGACGCCATAGCCATTCAGGAGGTGGGGGCATCATTTTTACTCTTGGAGGCAGTACCGCCTGAGGTTGGTAAGTTTATTACAGAGTACCTGAAAATCCCAGTTTATGGCATAGGTGCTGGCCCTTACGTTGATGGACAAGTGCTTATCATGCACGACATGTTAGGCGTATTTGAAGCGTTTACACCAAAATTCGTTAAAAAATATGCGAACCTTGCTGAAAATATGGTTAAGGCCTTTGAAGACTATGCTAAAGAGGTTAAAGAATCAAAATTCCCTCAGAAAGAACATTGCTACGGAATGATTGAAGGCGAATTTGAGAAAATGATGGAATTAGTGAAGAAAAAATTAGTATGACTTGCCTCAAACACTTATGCTAATTGATAAGGCCCCAATGAAGTTATTTAGTTATGGCGCTTTTTGACGCAGGTGACCTCACGGGGACTTCATACTGATTATTTTGAGAACTCTTCGATAGGAATAGTCTATATTAGTCTTTGCAGACCGTGCAGGATAAAAGGTAGAACTTTTTCTAGGGTGTTTACTTTCCACTAGTGGGCTCTCATTGACCTGCCCCAAAAAGGAGTCCAGTTTTAATGTTAGTCTAGAAGGACAACAAAGGGGGAACCCCTGGGAGAATGGGTACATAGAATCATCCAATGGAAAGCTGAGAGATGAACTACTCAACTGTGAGGTATTCTATACTTTGACTGAAGCGAAGGTATTGATTGAGCAGTAGCGGAAGGAGTACAATCAAGTACGGCCTCATAGCTCTTTAGGCTACCGGCCGCTTGCTCCTGAGGCTAGAATACCGGTAACTCTAACTTAACAAGTGGTATCCTTTACGGGGGCGAGTCAGGAGTCACAAATGCAAATGGTGGATCCACATATACACATAGATTCGCGTACACGTGAGGATTTAGCTTCAATGGCTACCGCCGGGATAATTGCAGTGGTAACCCTAACCTACTATCCCCATCTTCACTTATCTATCAGTTCACAGACTTTGTTGGACTACTTTGAGCGCGCTATCAATTTCGAGACCTGGAGGGGGAGACAGGAGCTTATAGATGTATATGTTGGTATTTCCCTTAACCCAGTCAGCATTCCCCCAGACTATGATAAGGTCTTAGCAGCAACCCCTAAGTATATTCGCAAGGAAAGAGTAGTAGCCATAGGCGAGATCGGCCTTGAGCCAGGCTCGCAGACGTGCCCTGACCTAACCCGCCAGAGGGAGATCGTCAAGGCGCAATTGAAAATATCTAAGGAGCATGGTATACCGGTGGTCTTTCATACCCCACACTTAGACAAGGAAACTTGGGTTGACCAATATCTGGACCTGATAGGGCAAGAGAAAGTGGCGCCCAGCAAAGTGGTAATAGACCATGCTGATGCTTCGGTAACGAAAAAGGTCTTTGATTTTGGTTGTAATGTTGGGATAACGGTACAGCCTTGGAGGGGACTAGGACCCCGGGACGCGGCTAAAATATTAAAGGATTGCGATTTGGGCAGCGTATTGATTGATAGCGACTGTAATGTTACCCTGCCCTCGGATCCACTATCTGTGCCCAAGACTGCCTTGGAGATGAAAAGAATTGGATTTAGTGAGGATGACATTAAGCAGGTAGTCTTTGAAAATCCGGCGCGAATCTTCAATCTAGCACGATTCAATCACTAGGCGTAGAGCACAATGAGAAAGGAGTTTGAACATGCTCTTCCCTAAAGAGAACAAGGTTGTATCACTTGAAGAGGCGATAAGCACTATCAATGATGGAGATATGGTGCTCATCGGTGGGGAATTTAACGGAAGAGTCCCTGCTGCTCTGGTCCGTGAGATTGTGCGACAGAGGAAGAAGAATTTGACCTTAGTTGGGCACGCCAGTGGTATCCCGCTAGACCTTCTTTGTGCTGGGGGCTGTGCCACTGAAATTCAGCTCACCCGCCTAAGCTTTGAACGCGAATATGGCAACGCTTATAACTATAGAAGGGCGTGTGAGAGCGGAAGAATAAAGTCAAAGGACCAATGCTGTGGTGTCATAAACCAGCAGCTCCGTGCCTCGGGTTTCGGTCTTCCTTGGATGCCGCTGATGCCTCATATCGCCTATACCGACTTTATGAAGCTCCATCCTGAGTGGAAGCTAATAGACGACCCAATGCGCGAAGGCGAGAAAATAATTCTGGTACCCAAATTAAGCCCAAATGTGTATCTTGTTCATTGTTCCAAAGCCGACCCCTATGGCAACTGGCTGGTTGAGCATGAAAGCTTCAATGAGATGCTATATTCTAAAGCATCTGACAGAGTAATCGTGAGTGCCGAGGAAATAGTTACCCCTGAAGAACTAAGGAAAAGCTGTGGGCTGATATTCCCGCCGCATTTTGACCCGTTTTATCCTTTCTTCAAAACCTCTCATGTGGTTCATCTGCCCTTCGGGGCACACCCAACGCACTGTTACCCCCACTATACCTACGATAAGCAGCACATTGAAGAATATCAGGAATATGCTAGAGTTAGTGACGAGAAGTTTAAGGAATATTTAGATAAGTATATCTACGGCTGTAAGACGCATGACGAATATCTGGAGAAAGTTGGTGGCGTAAGTAAGCTAAACACTCTCACAAACTGGCGGAAGCCATTCACTGATTTCAAAGAAAATAAGGTGACGACGAGCCAGGTTGATGAGATTACAGATTACAGCATTGATGAACTGATGGTCGTCTGTTTGTCCCGATACGTTCAGGGTAACATGCTTCACTGGCACGGTGGTGATTCATATATGCCTATGGCGGCTCTGCACCTTGCCAAGCTGACTCATGCTCCAGATATAATTTACTGTGGGGGAGTCACCGGGTACATGAATCCAGCCCCAGAATACTTGCCTGAAATGGCCAATGACTTTCCTTATTGCCATGATGTGGAGGCCTACTATGAGTTTGAGCACCTCTTTGACTTAGTTGAGCGTTCCGAAACACGATTAATGTTCTTTGGCGGTGCTCAGATAGACAAATACGGCAATGTTAACGCTACCCTACTCGGTTCCATAGGTGATATTAAGGTAAAGCTCGCTGGTGGTGGCGGAACTGGTCAAATAATGGGCAAGCACCCGGTAGTTATAATCTGGACTGCTGCCCATGAGAAACGCGGCGGGCACTATACTCTGGTGGACAAGGTTGACTTTATCACCGGGCACGGGAATCCTCCACCGGGTGTTAGCTATCCCGGCGAAATTGGACCCACTGCCTGTGTAACCGACCTCGGTGTATTCGGTTTTGATAAAGATACGGGTATAATGAAGCTGGAAGCTCTTTATCCCGACACAACAGTCGAAATGATATTGGAGAATACTGAATTTAGACCCATTATACCTGACAAGGTGCCTGTGGTTGAGCCGCCCACTAAGGAACAAATAGATATTTTGCGCCGAGTGGCTGACCCCACAGGTATTAGGAAGAAGGAGTTTCTACCCAAGCAACTGGAGAGACGATTCAAATTCTAATGTCTACCCCAATGCTAAAAATGGGGCATTGCCTGGTAGGCTCTTTGGCTTCTGTTGCTTAGTTTACCTATGGGGGCAATTTAACTCGATAAAGGGTGGTCAATTAGCCTGATGAACGACAAAAGGAGAGTTGCTATGTGGTTATGGCTGCGCCGTTTACCACTGCTCAAGCGAGTTTTCGTTGTGCTGGCCATAGTGTCGGCTTTTGTGCCTCTGATCCTGCTCAGTGTCGAGTTCAAAACGGGCACAGCTTTATTCTTCCCGTCGTTGCACACCAAGGAAGTTGCCGTTGAGATAGGGGATGGGTGGGTCAAGGTGGAGCCAGCTTCAATCCCCCGTACCAACTATGTTACTTGCAAGGTGACTAATGTTGGAAATGAAACCCATATGTTCGTTGTAGTGGAGACCACACTGGCTCCCAATAAGCTTCCGGTGGAGAATGACCAGGTCCGCTCCTATGCCTATGTCGACGAACCAGAATGGTTTGCTGCCGTTCACTGGCAGTATGGTTTTAAGGCTGGAGAGGTTCCGCCTGGATGTGAGCCACCCACACCGGCGCCAATAGCAGGTGTTCTGATGGCGCCTGGTGAGACCACGGTGGAGTTCGGGGGGGTCGTACATGGAGCGGTTTGAGAGCGGCACGGTTCTTGTTCTCTTCTGCAACTGCCCAGGGCACTACAAGCGGGGGGAGTATACGACGCTGACCGTAAAGTGAACTTCTAGCAAGGACTAGAGCCCTGCCGCTAAAAGGTTGCACCTTTTATTGAAATTGTGTCATAGTACTGACGACCCGTAAAGCACAACAGTTAGGCGTTGAAAGAGGTGATTAACATGCGGATTAGTATTCGCCCTAAAAGTGTATTGGGTCGGTGGTCAGTCGGCTTGGCTGTAGCTAGCGTTGTATTGTTTGTGTTGGCAGAAGTAATACTTGGTCTAAGACCGGATTACAATATGGCTCTTGAATATGCCTTAACAGCCATTCTTACAGGCATAGCAGTGGCTGCCTTTGTAACGGGGCTCATCAGTATCGTAAAGAAAAAGGAGCGGTCTATTTTGTCTTTGTGGCCATGGCAATTGGCTTATACTGGCTGGTAGGAGGGGTTGCTGCACTGCTTGGCTTGGCGAAGTAGAACTGCCTTACATTGTCACGAAATAGTATAAAGTGACACGGAATAGCCAACAAAATAGCGGTTTGTTATCCATCATGCTTCTTGGCAATAAGTCACTGCAATTTGACTGTGAATACCTAGCAAGATTGAAAGGCTACGCATGCTTCAGGATTTGCCTGAATTGAACTGAGTTGCAGGTCGCCTCAGAGGTAGATTTAGCAGTGCTTACTTAGTAAGTAATCACGATCTGGTAAGTTTTACCTGGTTAGTCCCACCAGCATTCATGACCCAGATGTAACTGTTAGGGCCTTCTCCGAGCACAAAGGCGATCTTGGTGCCGTCTGGTGACCACGCCGGAGTTCCGCCTCCAGAAGTAAGATTCCTCGGGTTACTACCGTCAGCATCCATGACCCAGATGTTGCCATTACCCCCCGCAGGTTCGGACTCAAAGGCAATTCTGGTGCCGTCCGGCGACCACGCTGGGTTTCCATCATAAGCAGCACTATTGGTAAGATTCCTCGGGTTACTACCATCAGCATCCATGACCCAGATGTCGCCACTACCCCTAGGTCGTCCGGACTGAAAGGCAATCTTGGTGCTGTCTGGTGACCATGTCGGATAGAAGTCCTCAGCAGCACTATTGGTAAGATTCCTCGGGTTACTACCATCGGTATCCATGACCCAGATGTCAGGGTTGCCTGAGCTCAAAGAGGTAAAGGCAATCTTGGTACCATCTGGTGACCACGCTGGATGATACTCTTGAGTGGTACTATTGGTAAGATTCTTCTCGTTGCTACCGTCAGCATTCATGACCCAGATGTCGGGGTTGCCTCCCTGTTCGGAATCAAAGGCGATTTTAGTACCATCTGGTGACCACGCGGGATCGCCAGCATTGCTGGCAAGCTTTGTCTTGTTGCTACCATCAGCACCCATGACCCAGATCTCAGTGGCCGAGATCTTAAGCGTAGTCC
>Ga0209314_10001154_pt1 | contig 11899 bp, 10 predicted proteins | sample I19B2metaG_FD_184146 | JGI IMG/M metagenome (GOLD analysis project Ga0209314, IMG submission 184146) | Lake sediment bacterial and archeal communities from Gulf of Boni, Indonesia to study Microbial Dark Matter (Phase II) - ​I19B2 metaG... | ecosystem: Environmental > Aquatic > Freshwater >...
TCCCGGGGAGTAAGGGCGGTCAGCACCTCTTCAATCTGCTCTTTGAGCAATTGTTTGGAGGCGGCATCAACCGGGGGCAAAGCATTCCGGTCTTCGATAAAGTCGCCCAGATGGCTATCTTCCTCTTCGCCGATAGGTGCCTCCAGCGATACCGGCAACTGCGCCACTTTGACTATCTCCCTGACCTTGGTGGGGGGCAGGTCCATTCTGGCGCCGATTTCCTTGGCATTAGGCTCTCGTCCATACTCCTGGGCCAAACGCCGACTCACTCTCAGCAATTTATTAATCGTCTCAATCATATGAACCGGGACGCGAATAGTGCGAGCCTGGTCGGCGATAGCCCGGGTGATAGCCTGGCGAATCCACCAGGTGGCATAAGTGCTGAATTTATAACCTCGATGATGGTCAAATTTCTCAACCGCCCTGATTAGCCCGATATTCCCCTCCTGAATAAGGTCGAGGAGCGACATACCCCGTCCGATATGTTTCTTGGCGACGCTGACTACCAGACGGAGGTTGGCTTCAATGAGATGGTTTTCGGCTTTTTCAGACTCCTGCTCAATATTCTCCAGGTGAGCTTTGATTTGCTCTTCATAAGCCTGAATGGAATCGATGAAATCCTCCCTTGTCGCCAGCTCTTCGATATCATCTAGTGAGATGTCATCTTCGATAGCATCAAGGACTTCCTCCGGCAGCAGGCTACAATCCAGTGAGAGATTAATGAAAAGCTGTTCTGTTTCCGGCATGAACTGACTTAATTTATTAGCAATAGACTGGACCAGTTGCTGGTCTATCACGCCATCAATACTATTGCGCAATTTAGGTTCGGAGATGCTCTCCTTAAAGCTGGTGGCAGGCGTTATATTAAGTTGCTCCTGGAGGAGACGGATGGTTGTAGCCGCCTGCCCGATTTCTTTGAGCATAGCCAGTACTATTTCGGTTGCCGAAGGGGACTTCCCATACTTCTCCAGATAATCCTGTTTAATCTCTCTGATACGCTTAGACGCCTCTATCTTTTGAGCTAAGACCCTTTCATCCTTGGCGGTAAGCAGCTGCACTTTACCAATCTCATGAAGATACAAGCGAACCGGGTCATCCGCCACTTCCTGCTCGTCTAATGGTTCCAGCGATGTTTCTAATTCCAGGTCTTTCGGGGATATCTTATCGCTCAACTCGTCAGTTGAAGGTAATTCCTCATCGGTGTCACTGTCCGGCGGGAATTCCTTTGGTTCCTCATAGCCTTCTAAGCTCATTTCTTATCTCCTTTGTTCACGAGGCACCCTGAACCCCGATTACATCGGGGTTCAGGGATTTTTCTGGGAATCCTCACGACCTCCTCTGGCTTTTTGAGTAAAGACTTCTCTCAGTCCGGCGCTGGTTTCGATACCCTGTTCCTCAAGCTTAGCCAGTTCGGCAGCGGTGCCTCCCGTCTCGGCTTCCAGGGCCAATGCTGCCGCTTTTTTTCTCTCCAAACCTCTAAGGTACTCCTCCCGCAAGCGGAGTACATATCTATTATACCTCTCCTCTATCTGGGTGGCTAGTATTTCTTTGTTAAAATTGACTAAGGTATCAAGGTGCTCCCAGAGTGCCGAATCAAGATTTTCCTTTAAAGATGTTGGGTCGTCAACCTGCTGCCAGGCGAGGAAGATTTCACGGTTTTCACTACTGTCAAAGTATTCCGGGGAAAGACCCACCTCCTTGCTTTTGAGCTCCGGGTGCTGCAGTAGCAGAGCGAGGCACTCTTCTTCGATAGGATTGGCAGTAAAAGTTCTCCCCCGATAAGGTTCTTCTTTTGATATCGATTTTGGAGTTTTACTGGTAAGTATAAAATTATTCAATGCCGCTTCCAGCTTGGTAAGGTCTGTTCCCGTAACCTCTGACAGCTTGGATATGTAATGTCCCTGTCGAATGACATCCCTTACCCTGGCAATCAAGGGTAATAGAGTACTAACCGCAGTAGAACGGTCCTTCGCTTTGCTCATATCCAGTCTGGCACAGACCATCTGGATTGCGTAATCAATTACCGGTATGGCACTATCCAGCAGATGCTGCCAATTCTGGGCACTTTCTTTAATAACATCGTCAGGGTCTTTACCGGAGGGCATAATGAGAACCTTCACCTCGGCATCAAGCGTATTCTCATAGTCCACACAACGCAGCATGGCTTCCTCACCAGCCGCATCAGCATCAAGGGCTAGAACCATGTTCACATTCCTGGTTAGCCTCTTTAAAGCTGTGACCTGCTTGTCGGTAACCGCAGTCCCCATAGAGGCAATTACATTAGTGAATCCGTTCTGGTGGGCGGTGATAACATCCATATAGCCTTCGACAATTACGGCCATCCCCGAACTTGTCGGGGATGGCTGCCTGATAGCCGGTGCGGCGAGATTTATGCCGTAAAGAGTGCCGCTCTTATCAAAGATTGGGGTCTGGGGGGAGTTGATATATTTAGGCAACGAATCATCAAGCACTCTTGCCCCGAAACCTGTGGTGCGCCCCCTGGCATCCTTTATGGGGAACATCAGGTGGTTACGAAAACGGTCGTGAGTCTTCTTTTCCTCCGTTTCCACCAATAAACCGGCTCCCAACAGTTCCTTCTCGGTATAGCCCCTCTGCATCAGATATGGCTTTAACGCCTCCCAGCTGTTCAGGCTGAACCCCAGCTGAAAATCCGAGATTGTTTTGGGAGAGAGACCCCGGCCTGCCCGCCGCTCCTCCTGAGCTCTGGCAGGCGGGCTGGCCAGATAATTCCTGGCTTTTTCTCCAGCCGGGGAGTTGAGGAGCAGATTATGGAAATACTGAGCGGCGGCTTCATTAGCCTGATATAGTCTTTCCCGCTCGTCCTTCTTTGCCCCCGGCTCAGACCTGGATGGGATGGTAACCCCCGCCCTCTGGGCAAGAAGACGAAGAGCTTCCCCGAAGTCAATATTCTCTTTTTTCATAACAAAAGAAAAAACATCACCACCGGTATTACAGGCACCGAAACAGTGCCAGCTCTGCTGCTCAGGATAGACATAGAAGGAGGGGTTCTTTTCACTGTGGAACGGGCATAGCGCCCTAAAAGTCCGCCCAGACTTGGTCAACTTGGCGTACTGACCGATGACCTCAACGATATCTAATTTCTGCTTTACTTCGTCAATAACGCTCATCTAGTTAATGACAACTCCTCCGCCAGCCTTGAGGCATACTGGTCGGTCATACCGGCGATGTAGTCAACCACTCTCCGCTCTATCTCGTCGCTGTAGAGAGAATACTCCGGCGGTAGCTTTTCTTCATGCTCACCGAAGTAGCTATATAACAGGCGAAGTACTTCTCTCGCCCTGGCGGCTTCTTCCTGGGCAGCCTGCAGATTATACACCCGGTCAAAAAGAAAGTCACGCAGGGTATTAGCTGCCTCAAGAACCCTGGGACTCATTGTTATAGCTGGACGGGAAATCCCGATATAATTGGGCTTGTCCCTCACTGCCCAGGATTGCTCGACAATATCGCAGACCATAGTATTGATGCGCCGGGAATGGGAATTACCCAAGATAACAATAGCTGAGAGGGGTAAATCGCTCTCAGTGATAATGCCAGCCCTGATAGCATCGCCAATATCATGGTTAATGTAAGCGATGATATCAGCAATCCTGCACACTTCACCCTCGATGGTGTTTATTTCTCCCCAGTCCTCCAGGATTTTTGCCCTTGACTTGGAGTGATTGACAATGCCATCTCTCACCTCCCAGGTAAGGTTGAGTCCCTGACCGTCATTCTCCAGAAGGTCAACGACCCGCAGGCTTTGCTCGTTATGTCGGAATCCCCGGTGATAGAGTTCATTTAGGACTTCTTCGCCGACGTGACCGAAGGGAGTGTGACCCAGGTCATGACCCAAGGCGATTGCCTCGGTTAAATCTTCGTTAAGGTTCAGGGCTCGAGATATAGTGCGAGCTATCTGGGAGACCTCCAGGGTGTGGGTGAGCCGGGTTACATAGTGGTCGCCCTGAGGAGCAATGAAGACCTGCGTCTTATGCTTGAGGCGACGGAAAGCCTTTGAATGAATAATGCGGTCGCGGTCCCGCTGAAAGGCAGTCCTTATTGGGCACGGCTCTTCGTCTCTGAGTCTGCCTCGGGACTGCTTACTTTTGGCGGCGAGGGGGGAAAGGCTTTCTTCCCGCTCTTCAGCTATCTGGCGAACATTAAGCCGGCTAATCATTTTTTGAACCATACGAGGTGAAAGTGACTATTTTATGCCCAGTTTGGCTTCCGCTCTGGCGATAATATCGCGGGTAACGTCAATCATATCGGGGCTGACGGAGACCGAGGTAATGCCCCATTCCACCAGTTTTTCGGTAATCTCGGGATACACCGACGGTGCCTGCCCGCAAATGGAGGAGGTAACGCCCATACTCTTGGCCACTTTAATGGCTCTTTCCAAGGAGAGCATCACTGACTCATCCCGCTCGTCAAAGGTACCGGCTAATTTGGCGCTATCCCGGTCAATACCCAGCGTGAGCTGGGTTAAATCATTTGAGCCGATAGATATGCCGTCAATGCCGACAGCCAGGAACTTGTCGAGAAGGATGATATTGGATGGCACTTCAACCATCATCCATATTTTGAAATCTTTGGAGCGTCTTAGCCCATCATCCTCCATAATTTTTAGGGTTTGAGCCAGCTCATTAACCGTGCGGACGAAAGGAATCATAACCCAGAGGTTCTTATATTTATTTCTCACTTTCTTTATCGCGGCTAGTTCCAGTCTGAAAGTCTCGATATCGGTGATGTATCGTGAAGCCCCCCTGTAACCAAGCATCGGGTTCTCTTCAACCTCTTCGTACTTTTCCCCACCCTTCAGGGCTCGATACTCATTGGTCTTGAAATCATTAGTCCGGTAGACTACCTGACGGGGGTCAAATGCCTTGGCAAAAGCGGTTAGCCCTTCGGCAAGCTTATCAACAAATTCATTACCCCGGTTCTGACTAATCATATAGCTCGGATGCTCACCAATCTGAGCGACCATAAATTCCGCCCGTAACAGACCGACACCGTCCACATCACGAGAGGCTACCCGGTCAACCAGCTCTGGCTGAGCCAGGTTTACCAGAAGCTTGGTCTTGGTCTTTATTTCGCCTCTGGCTCTAGTCCGGGCAGCAATAGCGACTTCTATTTTGCCGTCATAAACCTTGCCACTGGAACCGTCCACCGTAATCACCTGCCCGTCTTTCAGAGTAGCCATCGCTTTCCCGGCACCAACAACGCAGGGTATGCCAAGCTCCCGACTGACAATAGCGGCGTGAGCGGTTCTACCCCCGCGGTCGGTGACAATAGCCACCGCCCGTTTCATAGCGGGCACAAAATCGGGGGTGGTCATTTCGGCAACCAGAACATCTCCTTCTAATACTTTGTCTATTTGAGAGGCATCAGGGACTAATTTGACTGGCCCAGCAGCAATACCGGGGCTGGCAGGTGCCCCCGATAGCAGAACCGGAGCGGTGATTTCCCGAGCAACCTCAGCCCTTCTCTGGATTGTGGTTACCGGGCGAGTCTGGACGATAAAGAGCTCATTATTCTCCTTTGCCCACTCAATATCTTGAGGGAATCGATAGTGCTCCTCTAAACGTTTCCCTATCCTAGCCAGAGTGATTATGTCCTCATCACTTATTTTTTGCCTGATTTGCTCTTCTTTAGTGAGCGGCACTTTAATATTAGTCTCCTCACCCTTACCTCTATCACTCCTTATCAGTTTCCACTCTTGCTTGGCAATTTCCTTATCGATAATCTTCAGCTCATCTTTGTCGACGGTATAATCGTCAGGAGTCACATCCCCTGAAACAATCGTTTCCCCAAGCCCGAGGACAGCCTCAATAGCTATCTTGCTCCTGTCATTAGTCACCGGTTCCAAGGTAAACATAACTCCAGAAGCCTCAGATTGCACCATTCTTTGCACCGGGACAGCAATGCCGACCTTGAAGTGGTCATAATTCTGCTGCTCTCGATAAAAGATGGCTCTGGCTTCAAAGAGTGAAGCCCAGCAGCCCTGGACAGCGGCAACCACTTCCTTCTCACCCTGCACATTGAGGAAGGTTCTCTGCTGACCGGCAAAAGAGGCTTCAGGCAGGTCTTCGGCAGTGGCTGAGGAACGCACTGCAACCAGTCCCCGGCCCATTTTTATATAAGCCTGCTGAATCTCCCTGGCGGTTGCCGGGGGCATAGCCGCATTTGAGATTACCTGCCTCACCTGAGCCGCAACCTGCTGAAGCTGTTTACTGTTATTAACGTCTACAGGTTCGAGCAGTTTGCGGATTCTATCAATGATTTTTGTTTGTCGCAGGAAGTCAAAGTAGGCACCAGCGGTTACGATAAAACCAGGCGGGACGGGTATGCCGGCATTAGTCATTTCCCCCAGGTTTGCCCCTTTACCGCCAACCAGAGGTACGTCATCTTTGGTAACCTCATTAAACCAAACAACTACCTTTTGCCCTTCCTGCATAGCTGAATCTCCTATCTGATTTAGTGCCAAAACTTTACCCGTTTATTATAGCATAATCAAGGTAATCTAACTAAAGAAAATATGAATATAAGCAGTGTCCCCACTTGAGAATCTTTATCAACCTCACCCCCCTTCTTCCCCCTCTCCTTGAAAGGAGAGGGGGAAGATATTAGAAGAGGGGCTAACGCCCCTCTAGACGCCCCTAAAAAGAGAAGAGGCAAGGAGAGGCTTCGTCTCTTAGCCGCCCTTTTCATCTCTTTCCCTGAAAAAATGAGATGCGAGGGAGTTTAAGAGGGTGGTGCTACAGCACCACCCTCTTCCTACAAAATTACCCCCTTCCCTTATCAAGGGAAGGGGGTCAGGGGGATAGGTTACTAAATGACCTCCTCAGTTGACAGTAGCGGTTAAGAGGATTAGAATTAGAGGTGTTGGCTGACGAACGGAGGAGGTTTGGCTATGATAGAGATGACTATTGACAGTATCCGGGTTAGTTTAATGAATTATCAGCGGGTGGTGATTTTGAAGGAGAAGATGGCGGACCGCTACCTGCCTATCTGGATTGGCCCGGCTGAGGCAGATGCCATAGCGGTAAAACTGCAAGGAGTCAGTGTAGCTAGGCCTTTGACTCATGATTTATTGCGCTCAGTCATTGATACTCTGGGGGCCAGCATCAACTCCATCATCGTCAGCGACCTTCAGAATGACACCTTTTTTGCCAAGATTATTCTTAATGTAGATGGAAAGCAGATGGAGATTGACTCTCGCCCCAGTGACGCCCTGGCGCTGGCCGTAAGGGTGGAGGTGCCTATCTATGTTGAGGAGTCAGTTCTGGATAGAGCCGGTATCCTGCTAGATAAGGAGACTGGAAAACCCGCTCTTGAAGACACGAAAAGGATTATTGATAAGACAGGTAAGAAAGTCAGCGAGGAAGAATTAAGAAAGTTACAGGCTTTCCGTGATTTTATTGACACGCTTGATTTAGATGACTTTGATAAGCGTAAATCTTAAAGCCAGAATTTACGCACCATTTGCCAGTTGATAATAAAGAACCCTACAGCCAAGCCCTGTAGGGTTCTTTATTTACTTAATTTCTGGGGGATTGACCTAAACAGGTGGATTTGATATGCTGTCTAAGGCATGAAGAGTTGGGTAGCGGCGCTGGGGCTGTCGGGCATTGGCTTCTTTATTGCTGTTGCTATCATCTTGGGTGTATGGGGTGGTCGCTGGCTTGATAATAAACTGAATAGTGCGCCTGTTTTTCTCATCGTAGGCTTGATTTTGGGCATTGCAGTTGCTTTTTATGGTGTCTATAATATGCTTCGACCCTTCCTCAGTAACAAGCGAGAGGGGAGGAATAGGTAGTGCCTAAGAAGGGCTGCCTGGGCTGTTCATTCCCTGTTTTGATTGGGGTTATTGTTGTTCTTCTGGCACTCGTCGTAATTGGCCTACTCGGTGGGGCTCTTGGTCACAGCTTCTTTCCCAATCTAAATATACCCGACTGGTTACCCGTTCAAAAGCCACACGTCCAGCTCCCGGCTGAGACCGTTTTCCACGTGTTTGACTTTGGTGTTACCAACAGTATCATTGCTTCCTGGATAACTATCATTGTCCTGGTAGGAATAGCCTATGCGGTTACCCACCGAACCAGGCTTGTCCCATCCCGATTACAGAGCCTGATTGAGTTCGCCCTCGAGTGGATGCTCAACCTGTGCAAGGACGTTGCCGGCGAGAAGAACGGGCGACGGTTCTTTCCCATAGTAACTACCATTTTTCTCTTTGTTCTAATGAACGCCTGGCTGAGTTTGTTACCCGGGTTTGGCTCGATACTTATTACCGGTCCCGAGGGCGAGCCAGTGCCACTACTGCGTGGAGCCAATACTGATATAAATCTACCCCTGGCTCTGGCGCTTATATCTTTTGTTTTTGTTGAGTACCTGGGCATAAGTTCGCTCGGTGGCTTGCATTATATGAAAAAGTTTATCAATGTTAGCCGATTTCTTACGGGTGTAGGCCAGTTATTCAGGGGGAAGCTGAAGGCCGGATTCGGCGGGATATTCTATGGAGCCATTGATATTTTTGTCGGCATGCTGGAAACATTAAGCGAACTTATCCGTATTGTCAGCTTCACCTTCCGACTTTTTGGCAATATGACCGGTGGCGAGATTCTGATACTGATGATGATGTTCCTTGTTCCGTGGGTGTTGGCCCTTCCCTTCTATGGTCTTGAATTGCTAGTTGGTTTAATCCAGGCTGTGGTTTTTAGTGGGCTGACCTTGGTATTCGCCACTGTTGCCGTTACTCCTCACGGTGGTGAGGAAGCTTAAGGAAAAGAGCTGTAGTATAGATTAGCTTATTTATAATTATTAACAAGAGGAGGATGAAGAATGACACCAGAAACAATAAAACTGATAGCTGCTGGACTATGTATGGGGCTGGGAGCCATTGGCCCGGGTATTGGCATTGGAGTTCTGGGGATGGGCGCTATGCAGGCACTGGGGCGTAATCCTGAGGCTAGAGGCCCGATTATGACAAATATGATATTAGGTATCGCATTCGCCGAAGCAGTCGCCATTTACGCTCTGGTAGTGGCGGTCGTCCTCGTTTTTGTAGCTTAGTTCTGCGGATAGGAGGCGTCATCTTGGAAGGACTCGGAATTAATTTACCAACGCTATTAGCCCAAATCATAAATTTCCTTATTCTGCTCGGTTTGCTTTATCTGGTTGCCTATAAGCCGATTATGAGGATGTTTGACGAGCGCTCCCGGAAAATTAAGGAGAGTATGGAGCAGACGGAATCCATCAAGGAACAGGCAGCGCGTGCTGAAGAAGCGGCTAAAAAGCGAATTGAGACTGCCGCCAAGGAGGGACAGGAAGTAATCGCCAGGGCAGTGCGAACTGGAGAGGAAATCAGACAGAAAGCCCAGCAAGAGGCTAAGCCAGAAGCTGAAGCTCTTATTGCTAAGGCACGAGTCGAGATTCAGCGAGAGCGAAATGAGGCTGTTGCCGAAATGCGCAAGGAGCTTGCTGACCTAACCATATTAGCGGCAGAGAAGGTCATTGAAAAGGAACTGGATAAGGAAGCACACCGCCAGCTTATTGATAAGGTGCTGGAAGAAAGCAAGACCCTGAAAAAGAGTTAGCTCTGGATTTGGGGAGAAAACAATGGCTAATAGTGCTTATGCTATAAGTCAGGCACAGGAAGTTTTTCAGAGTGCCCTGGCGAAAAAAGAGTTAAACAGATGGCAGTCTGACCTGAGAAGGCTGGCCAGCTTGGTCAAGGATACGACCCTTCTTACCTTGCTCGAAAATCCCAAGGTCCATTTTGATGAAAAAGCTAAGGTGCTGTCCGAACGACTCGGTGATATAAATCCTGAAGCGCTAAAACTAGTGGCTCAGTTAGTGGCTAAGAATCGCTTGGCCGCAATAGCCGATATCGCTGACGAGTATCAGCGCCTATTAGATAATTACCGTGGCATTGAAGGGGCTGAGGTTGCCGAGGTTACTACGGCTATACCCCTGGATGATGAGGACAAATTAAGGCTAGCCCAGCGTATCACTTCCTTAGTCGGTAAGCCGGTAGTGCTTAAGCCTAAGGTAGATTCAAGCTTAATCGGCGGCATCATCATTAAAGTCGGTGATAAGCTTATTGATGGCAGTGTTCGTAGCAAACTGGTGGCGTTAAGAAAGACGCTGGGTGCTGAAGCTAAATGAGTATCTAGAGAACAAATAGAAAGGGAGTTTGAGAGGGACAGAGTCCCTCTCAAAAAACTACTTCCCCCTCTCCTTTGAAGGAGAGGGGGATTAAGGGGGTGAGGTAGCTCAAATGACAACAAAAGGGCAAGATATTGCTTCTATTATCAAACAGCAGATTGAGCAATTCGGCACAGCATTGACCATGGTTGATGTTGGCACGGTGATTGAGGTGGGAGATGGTATTGCCAGAATGCAGGGGTTAGCGGCCGCCAGGTACAGTGAACTTCTTCAGTTCCCTCACGATATTATGGGCATCGCTATGAACCTGGAGGAAAATAGTGTATCTGCCGTCATCCTTGGTGACTACAGTACTCTTAAGGAAGGGGACGAGGTGCGATGCACCGGGCGGATTTCCGAGGTGCCGGTAGGCGAGGCTCTTATTGGCCGGGTAGTTGATTCCCTGGGACGTCCTTTAGATGGCAAAGGCGCCGTTAAGACCGATAAGGCGAGACCTATAGAGAGAGTCGCTCCCAACGTTGCCCTGCGTAAATCGGTAGATACCCCGGTGCAGACCGGTATCAAGGCAATAGATAGCATGATTCCTATCGGGCGGGGACAACGAGAGTTGATTATCGGTGACCGCTCCACAGGTAAGACAGCGCTGACTCTGGATACCATCATTAATCAGAAGGGCGGAGATTTAATCTGTATCTATGTGGCTATTGGTCAGAAGGCATCGAAGGTAGCCCGCGTAGTAGCTACCTTGGAGGAATACGGAGCCATGGAGCATACGGTGGTGGTGGCCGCCAATGCTTCTGAGTCGGTTGCCCTGCAATATCTTGCCCCCTATGCCGGTTGTGCTATTGGCGAGGAGTTCATGGAGCAGGGCAGGGATGCCCTGGTTGTTTATGATGACCTTTCCAAGCATGCCTGGGCTTACCGCCAGCTTTCCCTTTTGCTACGTCGTCCCCCGGGACGGGAAGCCTATCCCGGCGATGTCTTCTATCTACATAGTCGTTTGCTGGAGAGAGCCGCCAAGTATGCTGCTGAATATGGTGGCGGTTCTCTTACTGCCCTGCCGATTATTGAGACACAGGCGGGTGATGTCGCTGCCTATATTCCAACCAATGTTATCTCTATTACCGATGGTCAGATTTATTTGGAAGCAGACTTGTTTAACGCTGGTCAAAGGCCAGCCTTGAATGTTGGCTTATCAGTATCCCGGGTGGGAAGTGCTGCCCAGACTAAAGCGATGAAGCGGGTGGCTGGAAGGCTTAGACTGGAGCTCGCTCAATACCGGGAGCTAGCCGCCTTTGCCCAGTTTGGCACTTCTGAGCTGGACCAGGCAACTCGGACTCAGCTTGAGCGGGGGCGGCGGATTACTGAAGTCTTGAAGCAGACCCAGTTTAGTCCCATGCCGGTGGAGAAGCAGGTTATGATTCTGTATGTTGCCATTAACGGTTACCTTGATGATGTAGCTGTAGACCAAGTCGGCGCTTTTGAGGCTAACTTCCACCGATTTATGGAGGCAAATCACCCTGAGATAGGTGAAACTGTTGCCCGTGAAAAGGACCTTAGTGCTGAGACTGAAGGGAAATTAAAAGCAGCCATTAGTGAGTTTAAGCAAAGTCATTATTCAGCGTAGTTTTAGGTAGCTAAAGATGGGAGCATGGGAAGTAGCGTTAATTTTAGTTGTCCTTGTATTGGGTCTTGTATTGGGTGGAGTGGGTTATAT
>Ga0209314_10001157_pt1 | contig 11884 bp, 8 predicted proteins | sample I19B2metaG_FD_184146 | JGI IMG/M metagenome (GOLD analysis project Ga0209314, IMG submission 184146) | Lake sediment bacterial and archeal communities from Gulf of Boni, Indonesia to study Microbial Dark Matter (Phase II) - ​I19B2 metaG... | ecosystem: Environmental > Aquatic > Freshwater > Lake...
CCGCAAAAGGAGTTGATAGCACTGCTTCAGGAACTGAAAGTATGACAGACCTTTTGGGAACTTTTACCTATGCCACTACCGGGGAACTTACCCGTAGCGTTATTGTGAAGCTTAAGGCATTAATAAAAGACGGTAAAGTTAAGTTGCGAGCTAATCCCAGAATAGTTACCCTTGATGGTCAGGAAGCGAGTATCTTTATTGGGAGAGAGGAATATTATTCGATTGTTTCAGGACCAGTAGCTTATCCTTATACTACTTTGGAAGCTATAACAGCAGGGATAACCCTTAAAATTACTCCCTACATTTCTGAAACTGGAGAGATTACAGTTGAGATACAGCCAGAGGTTAGCGATGTGACTGTTGAGGCAACAGAAGAAAGATTGCCAATAATTACTAAAAGACATGTAAATACAAAAGTAAGAGTTAAAGACGGAGAAACAGTTGTTATTGGAGGATTGATTAATAAAACTGAATTTGAGAGAGTGACAAGGATTCCTATTCTTGGGTATATTCCGGTAGTAAGCATTTTCTTCAAAGCTAAAAAGAAAATTGCTGAAGAAACGGAAGTAGTTGTCTTTATTACACCGAATATCATGCCTGAGGGTTTACCGAAGAAGGAAGAGTAATATTTGAGGAAAAGAAATCAGGGAATAAAATAGAAGAAAGAATTTTATAATCAATTTATTTTAAGGATAAACGAATGTAAAACCCAGTCCAGCCATTAATAAAATATGTAAAGCGGGAGTTATTCAAAATGGATTGGGTTTCTCCCGCTTCTTAATTGATACTTCTTCTTGGCTCCATTTCCATCAAGTTTATATTTGGGTTGACAGAAAAAATTTAAATATATAAAATGAAAAATGGAATAATCTTTATATTAGAAGGAAGAAGGGGGTATAATGTAATGAGGAATTTAGCTTTTTATAAATACTCTGATGTGCTCTCTAAGTTAAAGACAGATGGAGAAAAAATCTCCTGGATTGAAGGTCGAATTAATCAAGTTCTGATACATCCTCTTGAGGAATTGAGAAAAGTATGGCAGGAAAATAAAGAAATTCAGTGCCTCAATTTAGGGATTATGACTTTGTTATGTAGTGGGATTGAAGCCCTGAGTAATTTTTATTTACAAATAGAAGATAGTGGAAAGAGATTTAAGAAATTTGTCGAAAATTATATGAATGCCGAATTTCGAATGAAAGACCCTTCAGGGAAAAAATACTCTTCTTATCTCTGGGATGACTTTAGATGTGGCTTAGCTCATGGATTTAGTATCGAGAAAGGCGGTATTTTAGAAGAGACAAATCGTTACATTCGTTTTGACGATAAAAAAGGACTGGGGATTGACCTCTGGCTCTTTTTTGAAGATTTTAAGCATGCTGTCGCAACTTTTATGAATGATGTAAGAAAAGCAAGTAAAAATTCAATGCTAAGAAACAATTTTTTGGCGAGATTTGATAAATTATTCGGAAATAGTAAGAAAAAGGGGTGATGAAGTGAAGAGAACTTTGGGAGTGTTTCTATTGTGTTTTCTTGCTCTAATATAAACGAGAAGATTATGCAAACAAGAAAATTAGGCTGGACAGGCCTTAACTTGTCAACCATTGGACTCGGCACATGGGCAATCGGAGGTGGTGGCTGGAAGTTCAGTTGGGGTCCCCAGGATGACAGAGAGTCGATTTCTACCATTCAGCACGCACTTGAACTGGGAATCAACTGGATAGACACAGCGGCAGTTTACGGACTTGGCCACTCTGAAGAAATTGTGGGCAAAGCTATCAAAAGATTACGTGATAAGCCTATCATTGCTACCAAATGCGGTCGGGTTTGGGATAAGGATGGGAATATATTTGGACGCTTAAGGAAGAAAAGTATCCGTTCTGAAGTGGAGGCAAGTCTAAAAAGACTCAAAGTAGAAATTATTGATCTCTACCAGATTCACTGGCCAGAGCCTGATGAAGAGATTGAGGAAGCCTGGGCCACCATAGCGGATTTGATAAAAGAGGGCAAAATTCGCTATGCCGGGGTGTCCAATTTTAGTGTAGAACAAATCAAACGCATCCAACCGATTCATCCTGTAGCTTCTCTCCAGGCACCTTACAGTATGCTCGAGCGCCGTATCGAGGAGAAACTACTCAAATACTGTTCAGAAAACAATATGGGAGTAGTCCTCTATAGTCCCATGCAAAAAGGCATTTTAACAGGGAAATTTACCAGAGAACGCGTACGGAATTTACCTAAAGATGACCACCGACGGAGAGACCCACACTTTCAGGAACCAGAGTTGAGTGCCAATCTTAAATTGGTTGAAGACTTGCGCTCTATTGCCGAAAAGAATGGTAAAACTGTAGCTCAGTTAGCAATAGCGTGGGTCTTAAGGCGACCCGAGGTAACTTCAGCCATTGTGGGTGCAAGACATCCCTCTCAGATTAGGGAAACTGTTGTTGCTGGAGAGTGGGTCCTTTCTAAGAAAGATATTGCAACCATTGAGGCGTTACTCGACAGGCGTCGAAAGGCACTGAACCTGAGTTAAGTTTGTAGGTATAGTTCTAAAATCCTAAATCACTTTGATTTTTGAAGGTGATTTAGGATTTTTTATTTTTCAGTTGCCTAAACAGAGCTAATTTACTACAATTAATTAACAATTTGACTGATAGTTAGGAGGTAATTAAAATGGCTGAAGAAAAGGAAAGGATTGGCATTGAATTAGGAATGGGGTGGCTTCCAGACTATCCCGATTTTCGGGACTACACGGTCGAAAAAGAAGAGATTGCTCCCAGACTCATAATGCTGGGGCAAAAAGAATCTGTGAAAACCATGCTTAAAAAAGTGGGAGTTAGTGAGCCTGCGAAAGTGAAGATACCCGCTTCCATAGACTTAAGAAAATGGTGTCCTCCTATTGAGAATCAAGGCGCTCTCGGTTCGTGCACGGCAAACGCTGGTGTTGGACTCGTGGAATATTATGAGCGGAGAGCTTTTGGCAAGCATATAGATGCATCCAGGCTATTCCTTTATAAAGCAACACGCAACCTTCTCCACTGGACAGGAGATAGAGGAGCATTCCTTCGCACAACAATGGCTGCTATGGTCCTTTTTGGAGTTCCCCCAGAAGAATACTGGCCCTATGATATAGAAGATTTCGACAAAGAACCTTCTTCATTCTGTTACGCCTTTGCCCATGACTACCAAGCCATACAATACTTTCGACTCGGCTCTCCAGCTACACCGAAAGATTCACTTTTGAAAGAGATTAAGTCTTTCTTAGCCGCTGGACTGCCTTCAATGTTTGGGTTTACTGTTTTTAGTTCTATAGAGCAAACCGAAGATGACGGAAAAATTCCATATCCCTGTCGTGGGGAGAGAATTCTCGGTGGTCATGCCGTTGTGGCAGTGGGATTTGATGACAAGGTCAAGATTAAGAACACTACTTGTGGAATAGAGAATACTGGAGCACTGCTTATAAGAAACTCCTGGGGCAGAGGATGGGGAGATAAAGGCTATGGGTGGTTGCCATATGAGTATGTCCTGAAAGGACTGGCAGAAGATTGGTGGTCACTTCTTAAGAATGAGTGGATTAATACAAAAGAGTTCGAACTTTAAATGTAGTAAGGAAGGGTTGTGGAGTGTCAAACGAAAGTAATGTCATGCCGAACTTGTTTCGGCATCTCTTGTAAAGCTTTCGCTTTACACTCCAGAGAATAATGGGAGTGTCAAACGAAAGTTTGACTATTGTAGGGGTTCGATTTATCGAACCCGAAAAAAACGGGAGGTATGAAGATGGAACTTTTCCTGAAACTTTCAGGAATTTTATTAGGCGTTCTATCAAGGACATTAATTCCCTATCTTAGAAAAATGATAACTGGCAAGATAAAGAAATTTGACAAGGAGTATTGGATTACAGCAGGAGCTTCTTTTATCTTAAGCGTAATTACTACACTTCTTATTTTTCCCAAGTTTGAAATTGTCCAAGTAGGGCCAGGACTGGAAGGATTAATAAAGCTATTCTGTGCTGCTTTTGGCTTTGGGTTTGCCTGGAATTCCATAGTTAACGAAGCAGCCAAATGGACTGAAAAACCCAAATAAGTGTTGGGACATCTCCTTAAAGAGGTCTCTGAAAAAGTCCAAAATTGTTATCTATCTCCTCTCTAGGGGAGAGGCCCCTCACCTTTATCCTCTCCCCTCGGGGGAGAGGGTCGGGGTGAGGGGGTTCCGATGACTGGTAGTCGGGCTCGTCCCTGAGCCCCACAGAAATCTAAAATTGGTAGCCGCAACTTTAGCTCCGAAGGAGTCCGACGCCCGTTCGGAGTCCTGTCGGACCTGCGCTGTGAGTCGCTAAATGCTTGGAAGTTCAGGTTGGTTGCGATTTCGGTAAAAATATGGTATAAATAAAATAAAAGCCGACGTAGCTCAGTTGGTAGAGCAACGGTTTCGTAAACCGTAGGTCGAGAGTTCGACTCTCTCCGTCGGCTCCAAAATAATGGAATATGTGGCTGCGTTTCCACTTCTGTGATTAACGCAGTTTTTTTATTTGTGATATAGCTCAAAAGGTCTGAATGGTAAAGCTTTCGCTTTACACTCCAGAGTCTATATGGAGTGTCAAACGAAAGTTTGACCATTGGGCGACCATAAAGGTCGCCCCTACGCGATTACACTCCAGAGCAAAGAGGGGCCAAAATTCTTAACAGTACATTTGATTTATAAATTGGTTGAATTTTTGTGAGAATTGTGTTAAAATATAATAAGAATTATGGATAAGAGATTAATTAAATATTGTAATATAATAATAGAGTTTGGCTTACCAATTTTAGCCTTCCTTATCGCTTTGTCTTTCTATCTGAAGACTTACGATTCCTGTCAGATAAAAATTACCCTTCTCCATATTGGCGCTACCATTATTATAGCGGCGTGGATTGTCAAGGTGATTGAGAGGGGAAGGCTACTGGAAAGTAGAGAACAGCGCTTGTATGTAATTCCTGTTCTCTTTTTCCTCCTTTCCGGTATCATTTCCTTCTCTATTTCCCCATTCAAATTTACCAGTTTTGAGGAGCTTACGAGAAGAGTTTTATATATAGGAATTTTTCTGGTCGCTCTCATTGAGTTTAACAGTTCCGAAAAAGTAAATAGGATGTTCCGTTGGATACTCGCTGCCACCTTTATCGCTGTTTTCTATGGTCTGGTTCAATTCATAGACTTGGACCCGTTCATTTGGAGGCAGGCTTTTGGAGATAGAATATTCTCCACTTTTGGCAACCCAAACTTCTTTGCCGCCTTCCTGGTACTGGTTACTCCTTTAATTTTAACATTTTTTGATTTTTCCGAACCGGAAAAGGCTAAAAGGACAATTGTCTCTTTATCCCTGGTTGTAACCATTGGTATTCTCTACTGTTTTATGCAATTTCTGGGAAAGGAAGGACTCATGCGCTTGGGAAGTCTGGGAGCTAAAGCTTTCTTCTTTTTTGTGGAAAATAAGACCTATTCTTTCTTCTTTCTGCTCCTTGCTTCTTTATGTTTAATGGTGTTAGTTAAGATGAAGTCCAAAAAACTTCTGGCTCTGTTTATGTTTATCGTTCTGGTTAATATTCTGATGACCAGAACCAAAGCTGCTTATATAGGTTTTGCAGCAGGAAGTTGCTTCTTTGCCGTGGCGACCACGCTGTTTATCGTTCCAGCCACAAAAAAGCAGAAGAAAATTTTCCTGGCAGTTTTCTTATCAGTAGTGCTTCTGGGGACATCGCTGGCAGTAGTTTTCCTTATAAGGGAGCGAATAGACTCGGTCCGTTTCCGAGTGTTCACCTGGCTTTCCACTCTGGAAATGATTAGAGATTATCCTGAGAAAGGCACAACAATTAAGTCTACACCGGGTAAAGAATTGGTTCATAAATTTCTGGGGACAGGTATTGGCACTTTCAAAATAGTCTATCCTGCTTTCAGGCGTCCTCAGATATTCCATATTGAGGGAAAAAGTAATACCGAAACAGACCATCCAGAAAATGAGTTTATTGAGGTCTGGTATGATGAGGGGATAGTTGGACTGGGAATATTTCTCTGGCTTCTTTGGGTATTCTTTTATACTGGAATAAAAAGATTGAAGCAGGTCACCAGCTATTCGGGACAGGCTGCTCCTTCTCCTAATAAGATTTCCCGGTTTAATCCTCACTCTAAGAAGGGTGCAAAATTCAAGATTGGCTATCAGATAGAGAAGTTGACAAGACGGCAGTATCTACTTCTGGGTCTCCTCTCGGGTTTGTTTGGACTCCTGGTGCACAACCTGATGTGCGTGAATATGAGATTTGTATCTTCGGGTTTTGTTTTCTGGCTTTTCCTGGGGCTGCTTGGTGGTCAGATACTGGGTGAGAAGGAGGATAATCCGAGTTTGGAAAGGAATATGAGAGACGAGTTTTTATCCAATATTCGCTACCGAAGAATAATTCAGACCATAGTTATAATTCTCGCTATTTTTCTGGTCTTCTTCTTCAGGCGATTCTTTATAGCCGATGTTCATCATAATATCGCTATTGCTTACTCCAAAGCAGGGATGTGGGAGAATGCTTTAAAGGAGTATCAAACTGTTTTGAGAAATAACCCTTATTATGCAATGACCCACTACTTTATGGGCAATGTCTATAATGATAGATGGGATATGAAGAGAGTTTACGACCCCCGCTGGGATTCTGTAGACTTGCGACAGAAATATTTCTTTCCTTCGATTTATAGATTGTTGAATCGGAGAGAAGAAGAGGACCAAAAGCCACGCACCGATGCTGAAAGGGCGGTGGCGAAGTATGCCGATTTAAAAAAATTAGCTCCCAACTATGTGCAGGTTCACTTCCAGGAAGGAACAGTCTATACTAAGTTAGGGGAATGGGACAAAGCTATAGAGAATTTCGAGAAGTACTTAGCTCTCGACCCTGTGTATGCTCCCACATATTTTAAGATGGGCTGGTGCTATGTGCAGAAGAAGGATTGGGCGAAGGCAGAGGAGGTTTACCAAAAGGCTGTAGAATGGAATCCCAAATTCGGTCAAGCATATATAAATTTGGGCAATGTCTACTTTATGCAGGGGAAGTTTGCGGAGGCTGAAAATTGTTACAAGAAAGCAGCGGAGATAAACGATTCTGACATTAGTGCCCACAGGAGTCTCGCTGTTTTCTACTGGAATTTAAAAAGATACGATTTAGCTCTGAAAGAATGGGAAAAGATATTAGAGTTGAATCCTGAAGATAAAGAGGCAAAATCTATAATTGAACAGATGAAGGCTAAAAGGTAAAAGTGGAAAATTATAGATTATTGTAGAAATGGATTTTGAGCGCATAATAAAATATATTTTCTTTCTTATCTTTTTAATTTGCCCTCTAATTTTTCTTACCGATACTACTCGCAATCCTTATGTAATCCAAGGCGTGGTGTTTGAGATTGGTCTCTCTGCCATTTTAGCTATCTGGCTGATAAAGAGTAATCCTAAACGGCAGATTATTTTGCCCAAGACATACCTCGATAGGCCTCTTTTACTCTTTTTTTTAGTCTCTCTTCTTTCGGTTGCTTATTCGTTCTCCATTCATCCGGAAATGAAACTGGCTATCCTTTCCTTTGGTGGGAGAAACCTCCTATTCTTATTTCTTAATTGCATAGCAGTTTTTTATATAACTGTATACCTCGTTCAGGATGAGAGAAATTTTAAAAGGTTACTCTATATTGCCTTTGTAGTGGGAACGCTTGCCTCTTTCTATGCGATACTTCAGTATGGAGGAATTGAACCCATATGGCCAAGGGAAATAGAGCCCTTTGGCACTCGCAGCGTCTCCACCTTTGGCAATCCCAATTTCCTGGCAAGTTTTCTTATCCTTATTTTGCCGGTGATAGCAGTTTTGGCTCTTTTTGAAAAGTCTCTCATAAAGAAGCTCTTTTTAGGAGGACTTTTCGGAGTTAACTTCCTTGGACTTCTGGTGACCCGCACTCGGAGTGCATGGCTGGGGCTTTTTATAGCTTTGATTTTCATTGCCTTCTTCCTTGCCTTATACCAGCTCTCTCTAATTTCGAGGAATAGAAAGTGGTTAATCTTTCTGGCGGTTCTTCTATTTCTGGCAATGTTCTATCCTGTAAGGGTTGAGCGACAAGGGGAGAAGAAAGTTATGGTGGTGAAGCTCGCTATTGAGAAAGTTAAGAGCTTTACCGATTTTAAGCAGATGGCTTATGTTCAGAGATTCCTCATCTGGCAATCAGCCTACTCTATGTTTAAGGAGAGGCCGCTTTTAGGTCATGGTTGGGGAAATTTCGAGATTATATATCCATTCCATCAGGGGAAATATCTGAAGATGAAAGAGTATTCTCCTTTCCGTACCCATGCCAACAATGCTCATAATGAGATATTAGAGATAGCTTCCCAGACGGGGATTGTGGGTCTGGGAATATATATTTGGTTATTTATTCTCTTTTTTAAAATAGGAATAGAAAGTTATAGAAAGCTTAATATTGAGTATGATAAGATTTTTGTTTTGGGGCTTTTGGCAACCATTTTTGGAATGCTCATCGACAATTTGTTGAATGTTTCCTTGCATTTTCCGATGCCTGCCCTTCTCTTCTGGGTATTGATGGGATTGACAGTGGGAATATGCCAGAGAAAGGGAATGTCGGAACGCACGATTTCCATTAAAAAAATCCTTGTTTACCCGTTAAATGTCCTTTTGGGAATAATTATTTTCGGAATTATTCTCTTTAATCTTAGGTATTTCCGAGGAGAAATCCACTATTTTAAGGGATTTAAGTATGCAAAGAATAACACTACTCTGGGAATGGCAGTTAAAGAGTGCGAGCTATCCTATAGGATTTACCCTCTAAATGTGGACAATAACTATGAACTGGGGAACGCCTATGCCCGCTTGGACGAGAAGGAGAAAGCTATTTGGGCTTATCTTAAAGCAATAGAAGCAAACCCTGGTTACGACGAAATATATTCAAATTTAGGAATTATGTATGGAGAGACCGGAAGAATACCAGAAGCTATTGAAGCTCTAAGTAAATCAATCAAGATAAATCCTCTTTCCGTTCCTACCCGCTCCTATCTCGCCGAGATGTATGTTAGAAAAGGGGAATGGGAGGAAGCCAGTAACCAATATCGAGAAATATTGGAGCTTGAGCCCGAAAATTCGAAAGCTAAGGCAAATCTCTCCTTTGTCCAGGCGCAGATGGAAGGGAAACAACCTATCCCTGTACCGATTGAGGAACTCGAACTTCTATTTGAGAAGGGGGAAAGATATGTAAAGGATAGAGATTGGAATAAAGCAGAAGAGACTTATGAGAAAATTGTAAAGATAGCCCCTGGAAATATAAAGGCACAGCTCTATTTAGGCAACATATATTTTAGCCAGGGTAAGATAGAGGAGGCTATCAATCAATATAAGAAGATAGTAGAATTCTCTCCCACATTCAATATCGGGGTTCATAATAACCTCGGTGTTGCTTATCTGGAGTTAAAAAAAGTCAATCTGGCGAGAGAGGAGTTCCAGAAAGTTTTGAAAGTTGACCCAGGAAACGAATTGGCCAAGAGGAAGTTGAAAGAGATAGATTCCGGGTCTAAGGGGAAGTCAGAATGAGGATAGCTTGACAAGATAGATGAAATCTGTTAGGATTAGTCCCGTGAATTTAACGATACAGCTTGTGATGAGAAATCGTTCATAAAGGGGGTAGAATGAAAAAAGAGCACTTTTCATTAATTTTATTGATGGGATTGGTTATTACTTGCTTTTCGAGTAGTTATTCTACCTTATTTGCAGAGGAAGTGGTCGATTTAATTGATACCCCCACTCCTCAAATTACTGAAAGGGGAGGATATAATGTGAATTTCCGCTTCTATAGTTTCGAAAGCAATGGGGAGAATAACGGTGGACTTCTGCTCGGTCTATTCTTTGGAGTCCTGGAACATATGAACCTGGGAGTTTATCTCGATACCGAAAATATCATAGGGAATGAGAATATTAAGCTCAGGCGCCCTCGACTCTTTGTAAAATTTCGCATTTTCAGAGGAACCGAGCGCTTCCCAGCAATTGGTGTTGGTTATGATGACCAGGGTTATGGAGAATATAGAGATAAAAAGTATCAACAGAGAGAAAAAGGTTTCTTTATAGTCCTCTGCAAAGAGAATTTTATTAGACAATTGGAAGTCTGTACCGGGATTAATGGTTACGATTTTGATAGATTCAGGGTGAGAGGATTCATTGGTCTATTTTCTAAAGTGGGTGAGAATTTAGTGCCAATGTTAGAATTTGACAATTTGGGCGGTGGAAGCCAGAATAGAATAAATATGGGCATACGTTATTTCCTTACGCCAAACTTAAGTATGGAAATAGATGGAAAAGATATTGCTAATGAATTTGATCGCATCTTTCGCATTGGATATATGAGTGCGTTTTAGATTGGCACCGTAAACGGTGCCCGACCAATGGGCGACTGCAAGGGTCGCCCCTACGCGTGGTTGGTCGCCCTTTAGGGTGACGAAAAAGTAAAGGAGAGTCTATTGGCTGAAATTGAAGGTTTAGATTTTGAAAGACCAGTTGTAGAACTGGAAAAGAAAATTGAAGAACTAAAGAATCTCAGCGCTAGCGAAAAAGTAGACTTTTCTCAGGAGATAACAAGTCTGGAAGGGAAATGCGAGGAACTTAAGAAGGAAATTTTTGGGAATCTCACTCCCTGGCAGAGGGTGCAGCTGGCTCGGCATCCTAAACGCCCCTATACTCTGGATTATATAAATTTACTTATGAGTGATTTTGTAGAACTTCGGGGAGACAGAAATTTTGCTGACGATAGAGCTATAGTGGGGGGAGTAGCTAAATTTGAGAACGAAATGGTTGTGGTTATTGGTCATCAGAAGGGCAGGATACTCCAGGAAAATATGGAGAGAAATTTCGGGATGCCACATCCAGAAGGGTACCGCAAGGCGCTAAGGATAATGAAGCTGGCTGAGAAATTTTCAATTTCTGTTATTAGTTTTATAGATACTCCCGGCGCTTATCCAGGAATTGGAGCAGAGGAGAGAGGGCAGGCAGAGGCAATTGCGCAAAATTTAAAAACGATGTCGGAATTGAAAGTTCCAATTATCGTGGTTATTGTTGGAGAAGGTGGTAGTGGTGGAGCGCTGGGAATCGGCGTTGGCGATAAAGTCCTGATGTTAGAGAATGCTATCTATTCGGTTATCTCTCCCGAAGGTTGCGCTTCTATTCTGTGGAGGGATGCAGCAAAAGCTCCAGAGGCTGCTAAGGCACTAAAGTTGACCGCCCGAGATTTACTGGAGTTAAAAGTGATTGACGAAATCATAGATGAGCCTCTGGGTGGCGCCCATCGGGATATAGGATTTGTGGGGAGGCAATTGGCAGAAAAGATTAAGAGATACCTGAGCGAGTTAAAGAATTTGCCCGTGGAAGAGCTGTTAAGGAAAAGATACCAGAGGTTTCGCCAACTGGGAGAATTTGTAGAAGAAGAGCCGAGTAAAAAGGTGAAAGCTGGAATAAAGGAAAAGAAGGAATGAGAAGGATTGCTGTTACAACCGCTGGTGGCGATGCCCCGGGAATGAACTGCGCGCTTCGGGCGGTAGTTCGTACCGCAATTTTTCATTCTCTGAAAGTATACGGGATTCAACGCGGCTTTGCGGGATTGATCGAGGGAAAGATGATCGACCTTGAGACTCAATCGGTCGGTGGAATCATAAATCGCGGCGGAACCATTCTTCATACCCACCGTTGTCCGGAATTCAAGCAGAAAGCCATGCGAAAAAAGGCGGCGGGTAATTTGCGCGCCTACAATATTGACGGACTGGTGGTAATAGGAGGGGATGGGTCGATTCGGGCTTCCTATGAACTTTACAAGGAATTTGGGATCAGCATCATCAATGTTCCTG
>Ga0209314_10001159_pt1 | contig 11882 bp, 11 predicted proteins | sample I19B2metaG_FD_184146 | JGI IMG/M metagenome (GOLD analysis project Ga0209314, IMG submission 184146) | Lake sediment bacterial and archeal communities from Gulf of Boni, Indonesia to study Microbial Dark Matter (Phase II) - ​I19B2 metaG... | ecosystem: Environmental > Aquatic > Freshwater >...
CGTGAAAAAATTTCCCAGCGCCGAAGAAATCGAGCCTTTTCCCCCTCATTCCGAGCGACTCCGAAAACTATCCCTCCCTCTTACGGGCGACCACAAGGGTCGCCCCTACGCGACTACTCTTCTTCAATAATTCCCAGAACCTGTCCCGATTTTACCACTTCTCCTTCACCAGCAGAAATTTTGCTTAATATCCCAGAAGCGGGAGCCTCAACTTGAAAACTGGCTTTCTCGGTGGTAATCTCTATTAAATTTTCCCCCTCGGTTACTCTATCTCCTTCCTCGTGATACCAGAAGGATACAGTTGCTTCCTCTACTTCCTCACCCATATCTGGCAAAATTACCTCTTTCATTATTCTCCCTCCAATGAATAATCTTCCCAGGTGTGATGTTTTTTGCAGAACAAACTCTGTGGTTACAAAAATCGTCTAAAACAATCCTACCGTCTTTCCAGTTTTATCGATGTCCACTTTGGTGGCAGCTGGAATTGAAGGAAGTCCAGGCATAGTACTCATAGCCCCCAATAGAGGATAAAGGAATCCAGCGCCAACTGACGCCCGGATATCTCGAATGGGTATTCTATAGTGGCGAGGAACACATTTTAAATTTGGGTCGTGGGAAAGAGACAGATGGGTCTTTGCCATGTTGATGGGCATTTTGCTATAACCTAACTCAGTATACAATTTGATTTTCTCTTCAGCAAGAGGAGCATAATCTACCCCATCTGCTCCGTATATCTTCGTTGCTATTATCTCTATCTTCTCTTTAATAGATGCATCGTCTGAATAGAGGAAGCGCATCTGGTGTGGCTTATCCACTGCTGCAACAACTGCTTTAGCCAATTCAACGGCCCCCTCGCCCCCTTTAGCCCAACAATCTACAGGCACAGCATCTTCAGCTCCTGCTTCCAGAGCCTTCTTCCTCACCAATTCTATCTCCTTATCAGTATCTAAAGTAAATCTATTTATAGCCACTACTGCGGGAAGCCCATGGATGTGAACATTCTCTATCTGTTTGGCAAGATTTTCACATCCCTTTTCCAGAGCTTCCATATTCTCTTTGGCAACCAGCTTCTCATTTATAGGCACTCCAGGACGCACGTCAAAAGCTCCGCCGTGCATCTTTAATGCCCTAATCGAAGCGACCACCACAGCACAATCAACTTTTAAACCGCTCTGCCGACACTTAACATTGACCAATTTCTCGAAACCGCAGTCCACGCCAAAGCCACTCTCTGTAACCACATAATTAGCCAGTTTAAGGGCTACCATATCTGCAACTGCCGAGTTATTCCCATGAGCCACATTGGCAAAAGGACCTGCGTGGTCGAAAACGGGTGTATTTTCCGTTGTCTGTACGAGATTGGGCTTGATGGCATCCTTCAATAGAACCGTCATTGCTCCGGCAATCTTGAGGTCTTCAGCAGTTACCGGTTTGCCATTGTAAGTATACCCTACTACTATTCTACCCAATCTCTTTCTCAGGTCGAAGAGCCCCGTGGTTAGTGCAAGAATAGCCATAGTCTCGGTAGCCACTGTGATATCATAACCTGTCTCCCGGGGATGACCGTTCGCTTTACCCCCAAGTCCAATAATTATATTTCTTAATGCCCTATCACTGACATCAACGCATCTACGCCAGGTAATACTGAGAGGGTCTATGTTCAATTTATTTCCGTGAAGAATGCTGGCATCTATTGCCGCGGCTAAAAGATTGTGAGCCGACTCTACAGCATGGGCATCTCCGGTAAAGTGGAGGTTGATATTCTCCATGGGAAGAACCTGAGAGTAGCCTCCCCCTGTGGCACCACCCTTAATTCCGAAAGTAGGACCCTTTGAAGGTTGGCGACAGGTGTTACAGACTTTCTTTCCTATTTTGGCTAAAGCCATGCCTAACCCAAAGGCAGTAACTGTCTTCCCCTCTCCTAAGGGAGTGGGAGTAATCGCTGTCACTGTAACAAATTTACCGTTGGGCCTGTCTTTCAGTCTCTCCAGGATTTCGAGGGAAACCTTGGCCATATACTTTCCGTAAGGTTCAATCTCATCTTCTTTAATGCCGAGAGCCTTCGCAATTTCCACAACGGGCTTCATCTTCGCCCTCTGAGCAATCTCTAAATCACTCAGCATCTTCTGCCCTCCCTTCTAAAAACTTAACTAAATTCCAAAGAGCTCTATTCAACGGTGTGGGTATGCCTAATTTCTCACCTTCAGAAACTATTGCTCCATTGATAAAATCTATCTCTGTTCTCCTCTTTCTCAATATATCTTGCAACATAGAAGAGATGTTGTCTCTGGAAGCCTGACATTGCTCTTCCACCTTCTCCACCACTCTCTGGTAAGGTAGCCTGATTCCCTTCCTGAGAGGGACCCTCATAGCCTCTTCCACTACCAGTTTCATTATCTCTCTCAGATGGGGAGATTCCAGCAATTGACCATTTTTTACGCCGGTAATGGCTGTTAAAGGATTAATCACCGCATTAATTAATAATTTGCCCCACAACAAACCCTCTATATTGTCAGAAATTTCAGTATCTATGCCAGCTTGGTTGAGAATATCTGAAATGTACTTAATTCTTTCGCTTTTCTTGCCACTAATTTCTCCAATTTCTGTCTTTCCAAAACCTGCATGCCTTATTCTTCCTATCTCTAAGACAGTTGCACCTTGATAAGTGATACCACCAATAACATTACCTTTACCCAAGATTTTACCCATCTTCTCAATGTTCCCCAGCCCATTTTGAAGAGTAAGCCAGACTGTCCTGCTTCCTGTGAGTGGTAAAGAATTCCTGGTGGCTTCTTCCGTATCATAGGCTTTAACGAAAAGAATAACCAAATCGCAGGGTCCTACCTCGCGAGGCTTTGTTGTTGCCTTTATTCTTATAACTTCTTCTTTAGGTTCCCCGGGCCTAAGGACTCCACTTTCTTCTATAATCAGTCCTTCTCTATTTATTTTTTCTGCCCTTTCTTTATGATTGTCAATTAGCCAGACATCCTGACCTGCCTTAGTAAATATTCCTCCAAATAACCCACCCATTGCTCCGGCACCCACAATTCCTATCCTCATTTTTTAAACCCAAATCTATCAATTCCCTCAGAAATTTTGTGAAAATTTTCACAAGTTTTTCCTCAAAAAATAAGCACGACTACTAAAGCAAAATTGTATAAAATTAATTTTTGCCATGTCAAGTAAATAAGAACTAAAGAGTTTAGTGACCATTCCTGATTAGAACGGCGGAGAACTACTGCTACACCACTTATTCTGCCTTTATAATTTTCTCGGGCAGGGTAAATTCGTTACCTCCCACATGCAAGAGAGGTTTCGCTTTTATAGGATCGTACTTTCCTTTTACTAAAAGTCCACTTTTTAGCTCTACATCCACTATTCTTCCGACCACAATTATATGGTCTCCTGCTTCGTACATTGCTTCCAGCTTACATTCAAATTGAGCTATTGCTTCAGCCACTTTTGGTGATTTTATCTTTTTCGATTTCTCTTCAGTAAGCTGCGCCTTCTCAATCTCGCTAACTCCTTTAGGGAAGTCTTCACCACAGGTCCAGAGCTGGTTTAGCATGTCCACGCTGGGAATATTAACTGCAAAATCTCCCGTCTCTCTGATATTGGATATGGTATGATGTTCAGGATCCGAGGCAAAGGCAATCATTGGCGGTTCCACTGAAGCGGGCATTACGAAACTGAAAGGCGCGGCGTTAGAGACACCCTCTTTATTTACTGTAGAAATTAGAACCACAGCCCTGGGGGCCAAGAACTTGTACCATTTCGATAATTCTATTTTCATAAGAACCTCCTCACCCCTGACCGTGGCTAGTGCCAGGCACGGGCAGGCCTACCCTCTCCCCCCTATGGGGAGAGGATGCAAAGGAGGAAAATTTAACAGGTTAGATGCAAGGCAGCAATAGTTTTACCCGATTGGGAAAGCTTATTATAAGCATCGCAAGCATTTTTGGTCGTATCTACCACTAATTTAATCCCTTTGGAAGTTATATAATTTTCCACTTCCGTAGGCACTTTCATCAATCCAGAAGCTCCGGTACCAATAATCAAAATTTCGGGCTTCTCGACTATAACCTTCTCAATATCAACTACCTGCAACCTGTGCCCTTCCTTTCTCCACCAGCTACTGTCAACATGGGCAGGGTAGATTATGACATCAGAAGTGTATTCTTTCCCATCGATAACTATCCTGCCAAAACTATACGATTCTATCATTGTCTCTCTATGCACTTTTACCCCTCACCCCTACCCTCTCCCCCAAGGGGAGAGGATAAAAGGTGAGGGGCCTCTCCCCCGAGGGGAAAGGAAATAGCTCGCGTGACTTCTCCCCATGGGAAAAGGGTTAAGCTAAGGTGTGAAATCTTTCGGTCTTCTATTTATTATTCTAAAGTAGTAGAGGATGGCCTCCACTATCCTTAGGGATGCCTTCCCATCGCCATATGGGTTAACTGATGTAGCCATCTTATCATACATTCTCTTATTATCAAGTAAATTACAGGTCTCTCTGAATATTCTCTCTTTAGATAAGCCAACGACCTTTACAGTACCAGCCTCTACTCCCTCTGGCCTTTCAGTAACTTCTCTCAACAATAAAACTGGTTTGCCTAAAGAAGGTGCTTCCTCTTGAAGCCCACCAGAATCGGTTAAGAGTAAGAAGCACTTATTCAAAAGATTTAAGAAATCGAGATAATCTAAAGGTTTAATAAGATGGATACGAGGAGAGTTTTTCAGTATTCTATAGACAACCTTCTTTACATTAGGATTGAAATGGACTGGATAGACAATTTCCAAATCGTCGTATTTCTGAATAAGTTGTCTGATGCTTAAACAGATATTCTCCAATGGAATTCCCCAATTTTCTCTCCTGTGAGCAGTGACTAAGATTATTCTTCTCCTGTTGAAGTCAATTTTTTCCAAAACATTGTTCCTGAACCTATGTGACCTCTTCAGGACTAAATAGAAGGCATCGACCACAGTATTTCCAGTTACGAAAATCGACTCTTTCTTTATGTTCTCTTTTAGGAGGTTTCTTTTGGCAGTGGGCGTGGGAGCAAAATGAAGATCGCATAAGGCATCTGTGAGGAGCCTGTTTACCTCTTCCGGATAGGGATTGAATCTATCGTAAGAACGAAGCCCTGCCTCAATATGACCAACAGGGACTTTTTGATAAAAAGCAGCCAATGCGGCGGCAAAAGTTGTTGTGGTATCCCCCTGGACAAGAATAAAATCTGGATTCTCTCTATTAATTACCTTTTCCAATTTCGAAAGTGAACTGATAGTGATATAATAAAGGGTTTGAGATTCTTGCATTATATTTAAATCATAATCAGATTGGAAATTAAAGAGTCTCAGAACCTGGTCGAGCATCTGTCTGTGTTGAGCGGTAGCTATTACCACGATTTTGAATAAATCTTTTTTCTTTTGTAATTCTCTCAAAACAGGCGCCATCTTAATAGCTTCAGGTCTTGTACCAAAAATACAAATTATCTTTTTCATATGAAATCCGTTTATTAGTAGTGTAGCCCTTTATGGGCGTAATTTTGTTTATTGGTAGTGTAGCCCTTTTACAAATTTAAAATTACGGGGACAAGCCCCTACACTACAAATCAAAAATCAAAAATTATAAATTACCCATCACCCATTATACAGGGACAAGCCCTTACACTACCCACATTGACGCGGAGCTTTCGTCCGTTGGGAAAAAAGTAGCCTGTCCCCTTTTTTCTTTAAAAGATAGTCAAAAGAATTGCTCCCAATCCCAATACTCCGGAAATCCCATACATTAAAAGAACTGTCCTTTTCTGACCCCACCCATAGTTCAATAGGTGATGGTGGAGGTGTTCTCTGTCAGCTTGTAGAAGAGGCCTTCTCATCTTCAACCGTCGAAGAATAGTGAGAAAAGTATCGAATAAAGGAAGACCTATTACCATAACCGGAATCAATAGAGCAATTGCAGCCACAGTCTTCAATGTTCCCATTATTGTAATCGTCCCCAGAATAAATCCGAGTAACATACTGCCAGTGTCACCCATAAAGATTTTTGCTGGATGAAAGTTGTAAAGCAGAAACCCACTCGTGCTTCCCGCCAATGCCATAGCCATAACAGCCACCAGTTCGAGTCTCTTAGTGATTGCTACATTGCTCTGTTTATCAAGTTGAATAATAGTGATAACAAAAAAAGTAACTGCAGCAATTACTACTATACCTGCGGCTAATCCATCGAGTCCATCAATCAAATTGATGGAGTTAATGAAAGTAACTGTCCAAACGATGGTAAGTAAAAAACTTAAGTATAAAGAGAATTCAAGATATGTCTTACCAAAGGGATTGTTTATTCCAGCTATTCTTATTCCATACCAGAATAGAATTATGGCTGCGATTACCTGACCGAGTAATTTAGTGGTCGGATTGAGTCCTTTCTTATCGTCAATTAACCCCAAAATAGTGATAATTGTTGCTCCCAGAAGTACTCCCCCAAGGTATTCTTTAACCATAAACTGGTGGTGTCGTATCAAAAGGCGAGAGGCCTCATAGGAAAGAAAGGTTAATGCTATCGAACCACTAAAGGCAACATAGATTGCCAACCCACCCCATGAGGGAACTAGTTTATGGTGGATTTTGCGCTCGTTGGGCCTATCCATTACCCCGAACTTTCTCGCCAGGAAAGGGATGAGAGGCGTTACCACTGAAGAAATTAGTATAGATAAGAGAAAGACAAGAATGTAAGAGATAAACATCTAATCTCTGCCAATGCCGTTCGATTATTCCTTTCTCAGTCTCTCTTTGTATAAGGGAAATCTCTTGGTAAGTTTACGTACTTCCTTTTTCAAACTGGCAAGATACTGCTCATCATACCGATGATCGAGGGCATCTGATATCAACCCGGCAATTATCTTCATATCTCCTTCTTTCATCCCCCTGGTCGTCAGGGCTGGTGTTCCCAGACGAATCCCACTGGTCACAAAGGGTTTCGCCGGGTCGTGAGGAATACTGTTCTTATTAACCGTAATACCTGCCTTATCTAAAACTTCTTCAGCCACATCTCCTGTTAATCTCTTATTCCTCAAATCTACCAGCATCAAGTGTGTATCCGTACCTCCAGAAACAATCTTGAAGCCCTTCCTTATCAATCCCTCGGCTAGCGCTTTAGCATTCTTCACTATCTGTGCCTGATATTCTCTAAATTCGGGCGTAAGTGCCTCCTTGAGGGCCACAGCTTTGGCAGCAATAACGTGCATGAGAGGACCTCCCTGTATTCCAGGAAAGATATTCCTATCTATAACCGAAGCATATCTCTTCTTACACATCACCATTCCACCCCTTGGTCCGCGAAGCGTCTTATGCGTTGTAGTGGTTACAAAGTCGGCATAAGGAATGGGCGAAGGATGCAGGTCAGCAGCAATCAGTCCAGCTATATGGGCAACATCGGCCATCAGGTAGGCACCTACCCTGTCGCAGACCTCTCGAAATTTCTTAAAATCTATAATCCTGGAGTAGGCAGAGGCCCCGGCAACAATCAATTTTGGTTTATGTTTTATGGCCAGCCTTCGCATTTCACGGTAATCTATGCGTCCTGTTTTCTTAGAGACACCTATGGGCACAGTCTTAAAATATTTGCCCGAAAAACTTGTAGGATGCCCGTGGGAGAGATGTCCTCCATGCAACAAGTGCATTCCCATAATTGTATCTCCCGGTTCAAGAACAGCAAAGTAGACCGCCATATTTGCCTGAGTCCCTGAATGGGCTTGAACGTTCACGTGGTCAGCACCAAACAACTTTTTTGCGCGCTCAATGGCCAAAGATTCAACCACATCGTAATATTCACACCCTCCGTAGAATCTATGGCTGGGATAACCTTCCGCATACTTGTTGGTCATCACTGACCCTTGAGCCTCCAGAACCGCTTCAGAAACAAAATTTTCAGAAGCAATCAACTCAAGATTTTCCGCTTGCCTTTCAGTCTCCATGTAAATTGCTTTGTAAACTTCGGGATCAAATCGTTCCAAGCTCAACATTTTTTTCTCCTTGAAATTATTTAAGTATTGTCAAGAACCTGCTACTCCAATCCAATAACGCTCCGAGGGATCGGAGCTACTTCAATATTTTTTCCAGTATCTTCAATAAATATTCCTTAATCTCCTCAAGGCGCTTTCGATAGACCTCTTCGGGCTGGCCAATTGGGTCGGGAATATCTAAATTCTCTTTTTCACCAGCAAACTCTTTCAATAGAAACACTCTATTTTCTACTTCTGGAGCCATCTCCAGAATAGCCTCTTTATGTCTTCTCTCCATCACCAGAATCAGATCGGCATCTCTAACTATTTGAGGAGTAATTTGAGTAGGCTTGTGGTTTGAAATCTCGATACCCTCTTCTTTTAATACTTCTTCCAGTACACCGTAAATAGCAAAGGAAGGGAGAGCAGCTATTCCAGCAGAACTCACTTTCACGTTCTCTATTCCCTCTTCCTTTAGCATCTTCTTAAATAGTCCTTGTGCCATCACGCTACGACAGGTGTTACCGGTGCAAACAAAAAGAATCTTCTTATCCATTCTCAGTGTTTATCCCTTATCGCCTCTCTCAGTTTTCTCTCTTTTATGCATCCTTCCCTGACCACTTTGAAAGGATGATTGGTAACATCCAGCAGAGTAGAAACTCTTCCCAGAGGAGACTTGCCACCATCAATACACAAATCTGCCTTTTGTAAAAGTTGGTTTTCCACTCCTTTAAGTGTTACATGCTCTTTTTCCCCAGAAAGATTGGCACTGGTCACAGCTAATGGCCCAGCACCTCTAATCAGCCCAAGAGTTATCCTATGGTCTGGCATTCTTAAAGCAATTGTCTTGTACTTTTTTGAAGGGAAGATTAAAGTCAGCGGACCTGGCCAGAAATCCCTTATCAATTTCTTTACTTCATTAGATACCCTATTAGTGAACTTTCTTATGTCTTTTTTGTGCCCGATCAGGAAGACTAAAGGTTTCCTCCCAGACCTCTTCTTTATCCGATAAATTTTCCTTATTGCTCTGGGAAAGCGAATGCTTACTCCCAACCCATAAACGGTATCTGTGGGAAAAATCACCAGACCTCCTCTTCTCACTACACGGATAGCTTCTGCAATTCTTTTCCTTTCCGGCTTCTGGGAATCAATCTTAATTATCTTCCCCATATGTGAAAAACCACTCCTGCTAAAGCACATAGCTTCAGAACGCGAAGCTTTACTTCGCTACTCCTCGTCACCCTGAAGGGTGACCAACCACGCGTAGGGACGACCTTTATGGTCGCCCGAACCTCCATTTCGGGAGGACTCCAAATTATAAATCCCAAAATCCAAAATTTCCATACCCAAGATTTGAAAAAATAGTTTGCGAAGAACTTTGGGAATTTTAGCCAAAAAATGAGGACGACTCGCTCCCGCTAAAGCGGGAGTTTAGGCTACAATGTGATTCCTTCCCGATAAAATCGGGATTTCCCCATCACAAAGCAAATCATTGCCTGACGAGTGAAGCGAGGAGTTTTGATTTGCGCCCTTAAGAGTCCGAAGTTTTTTGGCGCCAAAAAATTCCTCAGGGATGAGCAAACTTTTTTTCAAGTCCTAAATCCCAAATTACAAATTTCAGATTTCAAATTACCCATTAAATTCCTCCCTTTCGGGAGGACTCCAGACCTTTCTGTATTCTATGTCCTGTAACAGGCATTAATCTTTACGTAATTGGGAGTCAAATCGCAGGTATAAACTTTAGCTTCACCTTTTCCCTGTTTCAAATCTATCACTATTTCCACTTCTCTTTTCTCCAATATTCGCTTAGCCTCTCTCTCAGAATAAGATACTGGCTCACCATTTTTGGCCACTTGCAATTTACCGAAATAAATATCTATTCTTTGAGGGTCAATTCTTATTCCAGAGGAGCCAATTGCTGCCATCAACCTTCCCCAATTGGGATCAGAGCCATATAGCGCCGTCTTAACCAAAGGAGAGCTGGCGATATGCCTTGCCATCTTTTTTGCACTTAGAGTGGCCTTTGCATTCCTGACTATTACCCTAACCAATTTTGTTGCTCCCTCTCCATCCCGGGCAATTAACTCTGCCAGGCCTAACATCAGGCAATCAAGATTATCCTGAAACCTCAAAAAATCACGATTTGCATTATTTATTGGTCTATTCCCTGCTCGACCATTAGCTAGGATTAGAACAGCATCGTTGGTGCTTGTATCACCATCAATAGTGAGTGAGTTAAAAGATTTTTCAGTCGAACTCATTAACGACCTTTGCAACAATCTCCTGTTGATATCTACGTCAGTAATTATGAAACAGAGAAGAGTGGCCAGGTCAGGATGAATCATTCCTGCGCCTTTGGCCAATCCACAAATGGTTGCTCTCTTACGATTATGAGTCAAAAATTGCCTGCTGATTATCTTCGGAGTAGTATCAGTGGTCATAATCGCTTCCACAAAAAATTCAGGCTTAGAAGGGCTTCCCATAGTTTCGGTTATCTTCTGGATACCTTCTTTGACTCGATTCATAGGAAGGAACCGACCAATTACCCCTGTGGAGGCGAGTAGAACATCTTCCTTTTTTATACCCAATTGACAAGCCAAATCGTAAGCCATCGTCTCCGCATCTTCTATTCCCCTTCTTCCAGTGCAAGCATTTGCACAACCCGAATTGGCGAGAATTGCCTGCGCCCGACCATTCCTTAAATGTCTTTTAGAGATTATGACCGGAGCTGCCTTCACTCTATTTTTAGTGAATAGCCCAGCTGCCACACAGGGGACTTCTGAATAGATGAGAGCTATATCTCTTTTTTCCCTATTTCCTATCCTTGAGTTAATTCCATTTAGAAAAAAACCTTGGGGAAGATATAATCTATTCACTTTCCCCCTCACCCTTTCTCCTCTCCCCCAAGGGGAGAGGAGAAAGAAATTGATGACTATCTCCCCCGTGGGGAGAAGAGATAGCTCGCGTGGTCGGGCACTCTTGTAGCGGCAAAGCGTAAGCTTTGCCTTTAGCAGAGCTAGCGCTCTGCAGCTACAATCTTATTCCGTCACCCTAAAGGGCGACCGACCAAAAGAGTTCGTAGTCACACTCACTTCGTTCGCTTTAGTTCATCGTTCATAGACTATGAACTATAAACTTTTAAAGTAACCCCTCTATTTCTTTAAATCCAGACATCAAGTTCATATTCTGTATAGCCTGACCAGAAGCACCTTTAACCAAATTATCTATCACCGTAATAACAATTATCCGATTAGTACGTCCATCGACCATAAGACCTATCTCACAGAAGTTTGTTTCCACGACGTCCCTTACTTCCGGAAAAGTGAATTTTGGTAGAATACGCACAAATGGCGCTTTTCTATAGTATTCCTTACAAAGACTCCATATTTTATCAAATGAAACTTTCCCTTTAAGGTTAAGATAAATTGTGGATAGAATCCCACGGTCGATGGGAACTAAGTGGGGAGTAAAGGAAATAATTATCTTCTCCTTAGAAATCTTCGATAACTCCTGTTCTATTTCTGGAATATGTCGATGTTTGCCGACATTATAGGCGGTGAGATTTTCATGGCACTCACTGAAATGGTAGGCGATATCTAATGTCCTTCCCGCACCGGATACTCCCGATTTAGCATCGGCAATTATGGAATTTCCATCGCCCAATCTATGAGCCAGAAGAGGAGCAACCCCTAAGATTACTCCCGTGGGATAGCAACCCGGATTTGCTACGAGAGAGGATTTCTCTATCTCTTCCTTATAAATTTCTGGTAATCCATAAACCGCCTTTTTAAGAAGCTGAGGATAAGAATGTTTAAGCCCATACCATTTCTCATACAAGGACTTGTCCTTTAATCTATAGTCGGCTGACAGGTCTATAAC
>Ga0209314_10001162_pt1 | contig 11880 bp, 11 predicted proteins | sample I19B2metaG_FD_184146 | JGI IMG/M metagenome (GOLD analysis project Ga0209314, IMG submission 184146) | Lake sediment bacterial and archeal communities from Gulf of Boni, Indonesia to study Microbial Dark Matter (Phase II) - ​I19B2 metaG... | ecosystem: Environmental > Aquatic > Freshwater >...
GGTTTTTGATGCTCTCCCAGTTAAGTTTGGGGAGTTGAGGGTTAGGCAGGCGCTCAGGGTAAGAAAGGGCGTATTGAATGGGCAGGCGCATATCGGGATAGCTTAATTGAGCTTTAACCGAGCCATCGATAAATTCCACCATAGAATGTATGATACTCTGGGGGTGGATGAGGACCCTGATGTTATCAAAGGGCATATCAAAGAGCCAGTGGGCTTCGATTACCTCAAGCCCCTTGTTCATCAGGGTAGCGGAGTCAATAGTAACCTTTCTTCCCATCTGCCAGGAGGGATGCTTGAGAGCCTGCTCGACGGTCACTTTGTTTAACTGTGCCGGTGAATAACCGTGGAAGGGTCCTCCTGAGGCAGTCAGAATAAGCCGGGTGGCGGGCTGGGTTTCTCCTCTCAGGCACTGCCAGATAGCGCTATGCTCGCTATCAATAGGCAGAATCTGGGCAGCAGTTAGTTTAGCCTCATTGACGATAATCTCGCCAGCCGTAACTAATGATTCCTTGTTAGCCAGGGCAACTTTTTTGCCCGCCTTGACCGCCGCCAGTGTTGGGCTTAGCCCCGATTTCCCTGAGGTAGCAATAACCACAATATCAACCTGAGGATGGCGAGCGATATCTTCCAGCGATAGGAGTTCGTGCTCGGTATTGATTGGCCGGAGCTTTTTCCCTTTGTCTTGGAAATAGACAAACCTTGGTTTGAACTCGTTGATTTGCTTAGCCAGCAGGTTGAAATTCTGTCCGGCCGCCAGCCCGACTATCTGAAACCGGTGAGGCAGGGCACGGACTACCTCGAGTGTCTGCTGACCTATGGAACCGGTTGAACCTAAGACAGCTACTCGCTTTACCGTATTACCCATATCACATAATAGTATACCACGATACCAGCAAAGATAACGCTGTCTATCCGGTCAAGGAGGCCCCCGTGTCCCGGAAGTAGCCTGCCCGAGTCTTTTGCCCCCATATTGCGCTTGAACAAAGATTCGACAAGGTCGCCGAGCTGACCAAAAACGCTGACCAGCAAGCCCAGAAGGACCGCCTGCCACCAGCTAATGGGGAGAAGGAGGGGGGTGGGTAAAATGAAAAACAGGCTGACGATGATAGCCCCGAAAACCCCGGCGATAGCTCCCTCCCAGGTTTTGCCGGGGCTAATGTGGGGAGCAAGCTTGTGCTTACCCAATGCTCTGCCAATAAAAAAGGCGGCGGTGTCCGAAGCGAAGGTAGTAAATAGGGCTAAGAATACCCAGCTTTGCCAGGTTCGGTTGCCATCAAGGTCTCTCAGGGCGACTAGATAACCTAGCAGCCAGCCGATATAGAGGATTCCGGCGATTGTCCATGCCCAGCCGGCAAAGGCGTTCTCTTTCTGCGGTCGCCTGAGGAGCCAGATTAGAGATAATACTATAGCTAAGGTTAACAGCAGTGGCACCAGCCCGCTTTCGCCAAGGTATGGCTGGAGGAAGTCCATTACCCATGAATTGCGACTGGCAATGAGGAAGACAGTCCAGAACAGTCCGAAGTAGGTTAGCGGAGGCACCTTTGTGCTGGTGACCAGTCTATAGAATTCAAAGACCGCCAGTGCTCCCCAGACGGCCAGCAAGATGGTAAACAATGGTTCGCCAAACCAGATAATGGCAATAAGGAGAGGCAGACCCCACAGTGCCGTTGTAACCCTTTTCTTTAGCATGTAACTATAATTACAATCCGCCGAAGCGCCTTCGCCTCCGGCTATAGGATAGTAGTGCTCTGTCCACATCTTTTTTACCAAAGTCAGGCCACAGGACTTTGGTAAAGTGGTATTCACTGTAGGTTGTTTGCCATATCAGGAAATTGCTGAGGCGGAGCTCATCGCCGGTGCGGATTAACAGGTCAACATTAGGTAAACCGGCGGTATAGAGATAGCTGGCAAACAGTTCCTCGTTAATGTCTTTGGGCACAACGCCTTTAGCGATGAGACGGCGTACCGCGTCTAATATCTCAGTGCGCCCCCCATAGTTGAAAGCGACACTGAGTGTCATCCCGGTATTGTTTTTAGTCAACTCTACGGCTCCAGTTATTGCTTGCTGTAAATCTTCCGGGAGTTCCTCGAGGTGTCCAAGGTGACGGAGCTTGATGCCCTTCTGATGAATTTCGGAGAGGGTCTTCTGGATGAATTCCACCAGTATCTTGAATAAGCCCTTGACCTCGTCTTCAGGGCGGCTCCAGTTTTCTGTTGAGAAACCGTAAAGCGTTACATATTTTATTGGGTATTCGTTGAGGTAATCAACCATGCGGTGCATATTTTCTGCCCCTACCTGGTGACCATAAAGCCTGGGCAACCCACGCCGTTCTGCCCACCTGCCATTACCATCAGGCACAATGGCGATGTGGTTAGGGAGCTTGGTAAATTTCCTTGTGGTTGGTGTGGTAGTCATTGTTTCGCTACTCTAGTCCGGACTAGACCTGCATAAGTTCTGCTTCTTTGTCTCGTCCCGTTTGCTCGACATCGGCGATGAAGCTATCAGTAAGCTTTTGTAACTGGTTTAAGACACGCTTATGCTCATCCTGCGATATGTCTTTATTTTTCTCCAGTTCTTTTAGTGCATCCATAGCTTCATGCCTTAAGTTGCGTACGGCTATCCTTCTTTCTTCAACTCTCCGGCGCACCACCTTGATTAGTTCCTGTCGTCGCTCTTCGGAGAGTGGCGGGATACTTATTCGGATTACATTCCCATCGCTGAGGGGATTTAGCCCCAGGTCAGATGTCAGAATAGCCTTTTCTATATTACGGATACTGCTTTTGTCCCAGGGTTGTATGACGAGGAGTCTTGCCTCAGGCACAGAAATGCCAGCGATTTGATTGAGTGGAAGAGAGACGCCAGCGTATTCTACTTTGATATGCTCGATTAAGGTGGGTGTGGCACGTCCGGTGCGGATAGTGGCTAGTTCCTTTTTCAACCCCTCAACCGTCTTCCGCATCTTTTCCTCGATATTCCTTAGAGTCTGGCTAGCCATTCTACTTCTCGCTGGATACCATAGTGCCAATAGGTTCGCCAATGACAGCTCTTTCTATACTGCGCGGAGCTTGGAGGTCGAAAACAATTATCGGCAATTTATTTTCCAGGCATAGTGAGAGAGCGGTGGTATCCATTACTTCCAAACGTAGGTTTAAAGCTTCAAGGTGAGTTAGTTTGTCAAACTTCTTGGCGTTAGGATTTTTAAGCGGGTCCTCACTATATATGCCGTCAACATTATTCTTGGTCATAAGCAGGACTTCTGCCTCAATCTCTATGGCTCGAAGAGCGGCCGCAGTATCGGTTGTCATATAGGGGTTACCCGTACCCGCGGCGAAGATAACCACTCTACCTTTTTCCAGATGACGAATAGCCCGGCGTCTAATATAAGGCTCAGCTACCTGTTTGATTTCGATGGCGGTCTGGGTGCGGGTCTCGACTCCCTCTCTTTCCAGTATGTCCTGGAGAGCAAGGGCATTTATCACGGTAGCTAGCATCCCGGCGTAGTCAGCGGTGACCCTGTCTATTCCATCCTTTTCAGCCTTAGCCCCCCGCCAGATGTTACCACCACCAACGACAATCGCTATACCCACCCCCATTTCCATCACGCGTTTAATCTGCTTGGCAATCTTACTTAGAGTGGAGGCATCAATACCATAATCTTTTTTGCCGGCAAAAGCCTCCCCGCTAAGTTTGAGTAAGACACGCTTATACTTGGTTGTCACCATTGCCGTTCTCTTAACACCTTCTTAGTGGGCTTTACTCCTCTCCCAGTTCAAATCTAACGAATCTGCTTACCCTGATATTCTCTCCAACCTTGGCGATAGTTTGATTAATAGTATCTTGAACAGTCATACCAGGGTTCTTAATATAGGGTTGAAGAAGCAGGCAAGCGGTCTGAGCTTCAATGTCAGTTCCCTCTGGTACTTCTTCTGGTGAGATGAATTGAGGAGACATAGCGGCTACTTGCATGGCCAGGCAATGAGATAGTTCCTTGACTTCATCGGTGCGGGCGGCAAAGTCAGTCTCACAGTTCACTTCAACCATCGCCCCAATACGTGCTCCGGCATGAATATAGGCTTCAATCCGCCCTTCAGAAGTTGCCCGTTTACTCTTTTTTTCTGCCTTTAGAAGGTTCCGCTCTTTTAGAATCTCGAGAGCCTTTTCTATAACCCCCTCGGCTTCAATCAGGGCTTTCCGGCAGTCCATAATGCCAGCTCCGGATTGCTCTCTGAGTTCCTTCACTTTCTCTGTTGGGATGCTCAACCTTTCCCTCCTCGCTTCATTTATCATCAGGAGTGAAAATAAGAGGCTCGGTAGCTTCGGTGGCTTCAGCTTCTGTTGGGCTCTCTGCCTGTCCTTCCCCCGTGGTAACCGGAGCCTGGCCAGTCGTGCCTTCAATAATTGCGTCGGCGATTTTACTGCATATTAGCTTAATAGCTCTGATGGCATCGTCATTAGCCGGGATAGGGTAGTCTAACTCATCAGGGTTACAGCTGGTATCGGCTATCGCCACCACTGGTATGCCTACCCGCTTGGCTTCAGCTAGAGCAATTCTTTCCTTTGGCGGGTCAATAATGAATAGCGCCGATGGTAGGCTGGTCATCTCTTTGAAGCCACCCATTTGTCGGTTAAGGCGGACGACTTCCTTCTCAAGTTTTAAGGCTTCATTTTTGGGTAGACGGGTAAATTCTCCCCTGGCTTGCTGGTCTTCCAGACGGACTAAGTGGTCGATACGAGCCTGGATAGTGGCAAAATTAGTCAGCACCCCACCTATCCAACGTTGGTTGACATAATACATACCACATCTCTTGGCTTCTTCTTCCACAGCCTGCTGAGCCTGCTTCTTGGTGCCGACGAAAAGGATTTTGCCGCCTTCCGCGGCCAGCTGGCGAACAAACTCGCAGGCTTTCTCCAGCATACCGACAGTTTGCTCTAGGTCAATGATATGAATGCCCTCACGCTTGGTAAAGATATATTTCTTCATGCGAGGGTGCCACCGGCTGGTCTGGTGTCCAAAGTGCGCCCCGGCTTCCAGAAGCTGTTTAACGGAAACGGTTTCTGGCAAATTCATCTTCCTTTCTAGCTATTAACTAACCTAAAACATAAGAAGTATAGCACATAATGTAAGAATACAGCAATATCAGAGCTAATGTAGTTCTCCTTGCTCTCTATTGAAACCATTATTCGAATGCCGTATACTTATTGACACTAAAATATAGGGATAGCTTGATAAACAATCTTTGGATAGAGAGCGAGGTATGAAACAGATAAAAATTATACCTTGTCTGGATGTGAGGGAGGGGAGAGTTGTCAAAGGGGTGAAGTTTGTCAATCTCAGAGATGCTCGTGACCCGGTGGAAGCAGCTAAAGCCTACTGTCGTGAGGGTGCTGATGAGCTTGTTTTTCTTGATATCTTTGCCACCGTAGAAAACCGAAAAACACGATTTGACTGGGTTAAGAAGGTATGCGAGGTTGTTACCGTTCCCTTTGCGGTGGGTGGAGGCATTGGCAGTATCAAAGATATGAAGGAATTGTTTGACCTTGGCGTGGACAAGGTCTCGATAAATACGGCTGCTGTCAAGAATCCAGAGCTTGTTAAGGAAGCCTCAAAGAAATTTGGCAAGAAGCGGATTGTTGTTGCCATTGATGGGCGAAAGAACCCGCCGGGTAGTAGTCTGCCCCGGCTGGAAGTAGTGGTGAAGAGCGGGACTGAAGCAACTGGCATGGAGATTGTTGACTGGGCAAAGAGGGTGGAAGAGCTGGGGGCTGGCGAAATTTTACTCACCAGCAAGGATGCTGATGGGACAAAGGAAGGCTACGATTTAGAGATGACCAGAGCGGTAGCCGAGGCAGTCAGCATTCCGGTTACGGCTTCAGGTGGCGCCGGTAAGCTGGAACACCTTTACGAGGCGGTGGTAAAGGGTAAGGCATCAGCGGTTCTTGCGGCGTCAATCTTTCACTTCGGGGAAATATCTATCCCTGAAGCTAAAAGATACCTGAAAGAGAGGGGAATACCGGTCAAAGGTTAGTTCTAATCTTGTCTCTTTAGAAGGGCTTGATAAAGGAAGGAGTAAAAGAATGCCAAGTATTAATCCATTTGAGACTGTGAAAAAGCAGATAGACAAGTGTGCCGAGATTCTCAATTTAAACCCGGACATAACGGCAATCCTCAAGACTCCTATGCGAGAACTCCACGTATCATTGCCAGTTCGTATGGATGACGGCTCTCTGAAAGTGTTCCAGGGATTTCGGGTTCAGTATAACGATGCCAGGGGTATCACCAAGGGTGGCATTCGGTTCCATCCTGAGGAAACCATTGATACTGTTCGGGCCCTGGCTGCCTGGATGACATGGAAATGTGCTTTGCTTGACTTACCTTTAGGAGGGGCCAAAGGCGGCGTCATCTGCAATCCCAAGGAAATGTCTGCGGGTGAATTGGAACGTCTGAGCAGAGCCTACGTGCGGGCGGTATTTCAGTTCATCGGTCCCGAAAAAGACGTGCCGGCTCCTGATGTTTATACCACTCCGCAGATTATGGCCTGGATGATGGATGAGTATTCGGCTATTGCGGGCAAACCTCAGTTTGGCGTTATTACGGGTAAGCCAGTGTCTGTTGGGGGTTCGCAGGGGCGGGGTGACGCCACGGCTCGCGGTGGGATGTATACTATCCGTGAAGCGGCTAAGGCGATGGGAGTAGACTTAGGCAAAGCTACGGTTGCGGTGCAGGGTTACGGGAACGCCGGATATCATGCCGCGCGGTTGTGCTGTGAACTCTTTGGCTGCAGGATTGTAGCTGTGTCCGATAGTAAAGGTGGTGTGTGTTGCGAAGTAGGCATTGACCCGCAGGCAGCCTACAAATTCAAGGCGACAACCACCTCGGTATGTAATTTGCCGAGTACCGAACCTATTTCTAATGAAGAGCTTCTAGAAATGGATGTGGATATACTTATTCCGGCGGCTATAGAGAATGTTATCACGGAGGAAAATGCTCCTAATATCAAAGCCAGGATTATCGCTGAACTGGCTAATGGTCCGACTACACCGGAGGCTGATGATATTCTGTATAATAACGGTGTTCATGTGATACCTGATTTCTTATGCAATGCTGGCGGTGTGACAGTTTCATATTTTGAGATGGTTCAGAACTTTTACCTGTATTCCTGGGAAGAAAGCGAAATTTACGAACGCTTGGACAACAAAATGACCGCAGCATATCATTCCGTACTGGACACGAGTCGGCAATATAAGATAAATATGCGACAGGCTGCCTACGTCCAGGCTGTTGAGCGTGTGGTGGAGGCGATGAAACTGCGTGGCTGGGTATAAAATTGACAAGCCCCTTCTTTTATCACTATGATAGGGGCTAGAAAAGGGCAAGGACTAAGAGATGCAAATCAGGAAAACATATAAAGAGATAAACCCTGAACTGCTCTATCATGAAATAAGAGATTTTACCCAGAAGCAGGGAGCAATTATCGGTGAGGCAAAGATGGAAACATATTCCTCACCCAGCGACTCGTCATCCTTCATCTCACGCGGCACACTAACTTTCAAGATGCCGGACAAATCGGGTAAGGCGGAAAAGGAATGCCTCAGTGCCCATATTGTTGGCTCGGCTAGGGGTGAAACAAAATTAATGCTTGATATAGATGAGACGCTATTTCCTCAGCAGAAGCTCTCTGCTTTGCAGGATGACCTGGATTTCGTTTTTGGTTCATACGAAGTGAAGCCCCGTTAAAGAATCTATCCAGAGTTTCTAAGATTGTTTAGCAACCCTATCCCCTGCCCGCCGTTCCTTCGGAACTATGGCAGGCGGGCCTTAATCCCCCTCTCCTTAGCAAGGAGAGGGGGAAGTAGTTTTAAGAGGGGTGTTAGCCCCTCTTAAAATAAATCTACCCCTTTCCCTTTTTAAGGGACTTGTATCAAAGGTCGTCATTCCCGTGAAGCTTGTCCCGTACTTGATACGGGAACGGGAATCCAGATTGATATAATTAAGCACAATTTCTGGATTCCCACCTGCGTGGGAATGACAAAAAGACTTAAAAACAGCACTTATGATACAAAGCTCTTTTTGAGGGAAGGGGGATTAAGGGGGATGGGTTACTTATTTTATGATAGTTCTTTGAGGTAAGTGTCTATGGAGGCAGCGGCTCGCTTGCCGGCTCCCATGGCACTGATTACAGTAGCGGCGCCGGTAACGATATCACCGCCAGCCCAAACCTTTTCCTTTGTTGTCTTACCGGTAACCTCGTCAGCCACTATAGTTCCGTGCCGGCTAGTTTCAAGCCCTTTAGTAGTTTGGGCAATGAGAGGGTTGGGGTTATTACCTAAGGCGACGACTACAGTATCAACATTCATTAGAAACTCGCTTCCTGGTTTAGGTATGGGGCGACGGCGTCCACTTTCATCAGGCTCACCAAGCTCCATCTTGATACACTCCATAGCCATAACCCAGCCCCGACCACCACCCAGAAAGCCGGTGGGGTTAGTCAAAAACTTAAAAATGATGCCTTCTTCCATAGCATTTTCCACTTCTTCCCGTCGAGCTGGCATTTCTGCTTCAGAACGCCGATAGACGATGTATACCTCTTGGGCACCGAGCCTGAGAGCGCACCTCGCCGAATCCATAGCTACATTGCCGCCCCCGATTACGGCCACCTTTTTCCCTATCGGCATCGGAGTATCGTACTCCGGGAAAAGATAGCCTTTCATCAGGACAGTTCGGGTGAGGAATTCATTAGCCGAATAGATACCGGGGAGATTCTCGCCTGGGGCGTTTAGAAATATGGGTGCTCCGGCACCGGTACCCAGGAAAACAGCGTCGTAGCCGTTACTTAGTAACTCATCGACAGTGTCAATCTTCCCTATCACCGAATCCAGTTTAAGGTCGGCTCCCAGGGAGACAACATAGTCAACTTCAGTCTGGACAATCTCTTTAGGTAATCTAAATTCCGGGATGCCATACATCAATACCCCTCCGGCGACATGCAGTGCCTCAAAGATGGTAACCTTATGCCCCATCTTGGCTAAATCAGCCGACGCCGTTAATCCGGCTGGCCCCGAACCGATTACCGCCACTCGTCTACCGGTTGGCTTGGTTGGCTCAACCGGTGAGGCAATTGCCGGCTTATTAGCTCGTTCCCAGTCAGCTACATATCGCTCCAGGCGGCCAATAGCTAAAGGAGCTTCTTTTTTAGCCAGCGTGCAGGCAGCTTCACATTGTGTCTCCTGAGGGCAGACCCGCCCACAGATACCGGGCAGGCTGTTCTTACTTTTCAGTATCTTTACGGCTTCAGGCATATCGCCCTCAGTGATAGCCTTGATAAAATCAGGGATATCTATATCTACAGGGCAGCCTTCAATGCAGGGATGTTTTGGGCACTGGATACAGCGGCTTGCCTCTTCCTTAGCCTGCTCTGGAGTGTAACCCAGAGCCACCTCATTAAAATTCTTGATTCTTACTTTTGGGTCCTGCCTTGGCATTGGGACACGATTTAGATTCAACTTTGGCACGAAAATTTCTCCCGCTCAAGTTTACCACTGAGCACAATTACGACATTTGTACTGTAGTTTTGGTGTCATATCACCGGAATAGGTGCACCGACGAGCCATAAGCGAATACCAGTCAACCTCATAGGCATCGAACTCCGGCCCGTCAACACAAGCGAATCTAGTTTTGTTGCTCACGGTGACCCGGCAAGAGCCGCACATCCCGGTACCATCAACCATAATTGGGTTCAGGCTGGCAATTGTCTTGACCCCAAAAGGCCTGGTAATAGCCGCGACAAGCTTCATCACACAGGTAGGACCAACGGTGATAACGAGGCCAACCTTCTCGCTATTGAGAATTTCCTTGAGTGGCTCAATAATAAAGCCATCGTAGTCGAAAGAGATATCCCCGGTAACTATCATTAGCTTGCTACTGAGGCTTCCCAGCTGTTTCTCTCCAAAAAGCATTTCTTTATTCGGTGCCCTTATGATTGAGATGATTTTGTTTCCGGCTTCCTTCAAAGCGCGCACCACCGGCACGATAGTGGCTACCGAATACCCTCCAACAACACAGAGTACGGTGCCAAAATTCTCAATATGGGCAGGTAAACCCAGCGGTCCAACAAAATTGGTGATAAAGTCGCCTTCTTTTAATACTGCCAGCTTGCGGGTTGTTTTCCCTACCTCGTTGAAGACAACGGTAATACTACCCTCCTCCCGGTCCCAGTCAGCGATAGTGAGAGGAATGCGTTCCCCCTTCTCGTCCACCCTGACCATAACAAACTGTCCGGCTTGAGCCTTCTTGGCGATACCAGGCGCCTCTATCTTAAAGAGGTGGATATTGGGGGCTAGGTCTTGTCTCAGTAATACCTTATACAACTACTTATTGCCTTAATTTAATTATAATTTAATGCATTAGGCGATTACAATTTAGTGTATTAAATGTGTCAATCTATCTATCAGCGACAAAGAAGAAGGCTGGGAGTTTGAACCCCCCAGCCTTCTTTCCTCTTTTGACTGTCTCGACGATGCAGGCTTAGTAGCCCATAGATTTCCTCAGCGCCTGGTCATACCAGACATACTGCACCCAGGAATCACCCGGAGCGTAGCCGACACTTGTCTCACCGGAGTAGTTCTTTACCCAGGGCCACCATAAGACGTACATGGGGTAGGCAGGGGTCGGGATACAATAGGCCTGGTCAAGGACGTATTTCATCAGTTCCTTGGTTATCTTCATGGCCGGGCCGAAATCTGTTATGGCAGCCTCCTTTGTCTTCTTGGCCTGTTCGTCGATATAGGGGTCGCTAATCAAACTGCAGTTAAGCCAGCCCGTTCCGGTAGTGTATTGTGCCTGCTCGGGATATGTAAAAACAGGCGAGAAGAATATCGATATCATATCGTAAGCCTGGCTGGCGGCGGTGCCAATAAGTGCGCCACCCTCAATGACCTTAAGCTCGAGGTTAATACCCACCTTAGCCCACTGGTCCTTGATTATCGAGTAGTAATCGGCCTGGACAGCGGTGATAGTCAGTGTGGTCTTGAAGCCGGTAGGATAGCCTGCTTCCTTTAGAAGCTCCTTCGCCTTGTCGGGGTTGTAGGTATAGAGTTCCCTGACTGAGTCGGGGCATTCCGGGTCATCCAGACCAAGGTAGAGGTCAGCGTATGCCGGAGCATAACGATAGGGCCAGCTCACGAGGTCCCCGAGACCAGCGTATAAACTCTTGTTTATCGTCTGAAAGTCGGTGGCCATCATCATTGCCCGGCGGACAGCCTTTTTATAGAAAGGCAACTCCGGTTTGTCCACCCTCATAAATATCGGTGAAACGAGACCGGCGCCGCGCTGGGCTACCTTCAGAGCTGGAACTTGGTTAATCATCAAGGTTTTTTCTTCGAGAGTAAATCCAAGAAATCCGCCCATCTGGTCAACATTGCCGGTCCGCAGGGCGGCTTGCTGGGTAGACCGGTCGGGTATGACGACATATCTGACTTTATCAAGGTAAGGTAACTGGTTACCCTGTCCCGGACCTATCGGGTCCTTCTTAAAGTAATTGGGGTTCCTGTCCAAGGCCACCAGGTTAGCAGGAATGTAATCACTAATTATGAATGGCCCGGTGCCAACATCATACTTCCAGTTAGTGCAGGCTTCCCGTCCGTATTTCTGATATAGCTCCGGTGGCTGCATCACGGAATTGAACAGGCGCATAAATCCCTCAAGAGCTATCGCAAAGGGATGCGTGACCTGAAACTCCTGCGGGCCGGTTTTAACGCAATGAATACCACGTTGTTGAGGGAAAAATTGATAGTTCATCGCTTCAGTGTTATTCATCCGCTGGTCCAGGCACCAGATAATATCGTCAGTGGTTACCTCCCGCCCGTTGACCAGGCGACTGTAT
>Ga0209314_10001163_pt1 | contig 11873 bp, 13 predicted proteins | sample I19B2metaG_FD_184146 | JGI IMG/M metagenome (GOLD analysis project Ga0209314, IMG submission 184146) | Lake sediment bacterial and archeal communities from Gulf of Boni, Indonesia to study Microbial Dark Matter (Phase II) - ​I19B2 metaG... | ecosystem: Environmental > Aquatic > Freshwater >...
AACTCTTCTCGAAACGATCATCGCCCGGCTGGAGGCCGACCTGGCCCTGTTCACCGCCGCTGCGCTCAAGGCCCACGAGGCGGCCACCCACGAGGAGTGCATTCCGGACAACAAGTACGATACCACCGCCCTGGAGGCATCCTACATCGCCCAGGGGCAGGCCAACCGCGCCCGGGAGATCCGCCTGGGCCTGGAGGCGTACCGCGCCCTGAAGCTGCAGGAGTTCGACGAGACGACGCCGATCCGCCTGACTGCCCTGGTTACCCTTGAGGACGGATCCGGGTGTGAGCGGCGGCTGTTCCTCGGCCCATATGCGGGGGGGATGAAGATTGCCGATGCCGGCGGGGAGATAGTCGTCATCACCCCGGCCTCCCCCCTGGGGAGGAGCCTACTCGGCCACCTTGTCGATGACGAGTTGCAGGCGGAGGATTCGACAACCTATACAATCGTGGATGTTGCCTAGGAGTCTGTCGGACTGAGCCCCAACTCCAGTCGTATTTGCGGACTGTTTAACGTAACACGCTCCATAGCCTTTGCTTCAATCTGCAGATTCTTGCTACATGGTGATATCTGTGATGCTTTATGCTTTGATTGCGGGCGCAAAACTGTTCTTTCTCAACTTATCTGGTCAATGCATGTAGTCTTTTGATGTTGAATGCCATGCAAACGAGGTTCCATTCTCCTTTTGCTGCTTCGAACCCACGTAGCAGGAAGCTTCTGAACCCCATGACCGCCTTGATGATACCAAAGACCGGTTCCGAGGTGACTTTCCTTTGGGCGTAAACTGCTTTGCCTGCCATGGTTCTGAGACGATGCTTCATTCTGGTCACAGAATCAGCATCGTCTGGCAGTGGTTCCGGCTCTTTGAACCGCTCCCACAATGGCTGGTTGTGCTCTTGCCGGTCTACGGCAATGTACGGGGTTACTCCTTTATCTTCACAGGCGGTGACGTTGGTTTCACTGAAGTAACCGCTGTCGGCAATCATTTCGGTTATGATGCCAAGTTCTTCAGGTAAGGCTGCCAGGTTTTCCAGTGTCGGCTTCAGTTCCTGCTTGTCGTTAGCATGCTGGGTTACGTGGGCTGATACAATCAGTTTGCTTATCGTGTCTACGCCTGCCTGAGCATTGAATGCTTGCTCGAAGCCACCTCCGGAAGTCGGCATGATCCGGGATTCTTCATCGGTCAGGTTGACCTGATCTTTGGCTGTCGGGCCTGCCTGCGGCGGTTTTGGCTATTTGCCTCTGGCCTTCTTGCCGGTTTCCTGCTCTTTTTTGGCACGATTGGCAATCTTTTTTTCATACGCTGCCTGCTCACGCGCATGGCGCTCAGCAGCACGTTTTTCGATTTCAGCTTTGGCGGCAGCTATGCCAGATAGGCGCTTTTCCCGGAGCTCAAGCTCTTCAGGAATGCTCATGCCGTCAGGAATGTCCTTGCGGTCAGCGGCTTCAGCCTTCTTGAGCAGTTCGGCAACTTCGGCCTTGATCTGTGCTTCCAGTTTACAGGCATGTTCATAGCTTAAGGCTTTGTGCTTGGAGGCATTTGCCTTGATCTTGCTGCCATCCAGGCTGACGCTGCCAAGCTTGAGCACTTTCATCTGCTGGGCGATCATAAGGATCTGGGCAAACAGCTCACCAAGCTGGGGCAAAAAGCGCCGCCGGAAGTTGGCAATCGTGTCATGGTCAGGATGACTGTTTGCCGCAACATAGCGGAATGCTACCGAGTCATAGGTGTTGCGCTCAAGCTTGCGACTTGAAAACACTCCGGTTGCATAGCCGTAAAACAGAAGGCCAACCAGCATTTCAGGATTATATGGCTGGGAACCGCGTCCAGCATAGGATTGTTTCAAAGAGCGAAGGTCGAGTTGTTCAACTATCTCGACGACAAACCGGGCAAGGTGCCCTTCGGGTAACCAGTCCTGTAATGACGGTGGGAGTAGGTACAATGTCTCCCGATCTACTTCGACAAAATTAACTGACATCTCGCTCAACTCCTGTAAATTCAGGCTTTCAAGGATGAGCGAGTATAACACATTAGGTCGTGTCGGCAAAGTCCGACAGGCTCCTAGGGGGAGGGAGATGATCATGGAGCAGGAGCCGGAGCCGGGGCTCTACCGGCACTACAAGGGGGGGGAGTACCGGGTGATCGGCACGGCCCGCCACAGCGAGAGCGGCGAGTTGCTGGTGGTCTACCGCTGCCTCTACGATAACGACTCCCTCTGGGTGCGCCCCCTGGCGATGTTCATGGAGAGGGTGGTGGTGGATGGCGAAGAAATCCCCCGCTTCAGGCTCATCACCCCCGACTAGCACGGCAGATGGAAACTCTCGAACAAACTCCACACATGAGCCACGACCTCGACTTCACCTATCGCCCCATCGGCATCATCTCCTCCCCCTACTCCCGCCGCATCGACGCCCCCCACCAGAGCACGGTGGTTGCAGGGACGGAGAGCGGGGAGCTTGCCGCAGCCACCCTGGAGCTTGCCGACTGGCTTGATGACGAGGTAATCCGGGACCTGGAAGGGTTCGACAGGATCTGGCTGATCTTCGCCTTCCACCTGAGCGAGGGGTGGAGAAGCTCTGTCAAGCCCCCGCGCGGCGGACCGAAGCGTGGCGTCCTTGCCACCCGCTCCCCCCACCGCCCCAACTCCATCGGCCTGTCGGCGGTGGAGCTGGCAGGGATCGAGGGGAGGGTGCTCCACCTGCGGGGGGTGGACCTGCTGGACGGCACCCCCGTGCTGGACATCAAGCCCTACGTCCCCTATGCCGACGCCTTCCCCGAAGCCAGGGCCGGCTGGATCGACGAGCTGGATGCCAGGCTGGGGCGCAACTCCGCTCCGGGGCCGCGCAAGCCGCGCTAGCCCGGTAGCCAACTAAAGCGGATGCCTTGAAACCAACCCGGCAGCGCGCAATATTTGCTGCAACCCTGATGGCATTGCCCAGCCAATTTTGCCCGCACAAGGGTAACCCGCACTCTGATTCTATATACTCAGCCCGAGGAGGGGGGAAGATGAAATTCGAGAACTACAATGGAGCCGTTGACATGGCCTGTGGTAGGAAGCGGCGTCCCTTCATGCAGTTTCTGCCGGCTATCCTGCTGGCAGTTCTGATGCTGAATGTCATCGCTACGGTATGCCCGGCAACCTGCCATGGCCGCACATCCCCGGAGGAGGAGGCCTACGAGAAGAGCCGGGACGAGTTCAAGGCGGTGCACGGGAGCGTCTCCGAGACCAGGGATTCGCTGGAAAAGGCCAAGAAGGTGATGGCTGCCGCCGTGGGCGAGGTCGAGGAGAGGATCAGCCAGATGAGGAGGGACGGCAAGACCGTCCCCAAAGACGTGAAGCAGGCGGTTGCCAGGCTGAAGAGCGCCCAGAAGAGCCTGGAGGGGGCCCATGAGCTCCTGGCCAACTTCGGTGACTATTCGGAGAAGATCACCGCGGCGACCGATGTCTACGACGAGATAGTGGAGCTGCGCAAGAAGATGGATGCCGACCGCAACTCCATGGGTAACCTGGCCGCCGAACTGCGGGCCCTGGGGAAAATCATGGAAAAGGGGGGGGAGCACGTACCCCTCCTGGGCGATGCCATCAAGGCCTACGGCACGGTGACCACCGGCCTGGTGGACAAGCTGGGTGAGGTAGCCACGACCATAGACAGCAACAGGAACCAGGACCAACTGGGCCATGGCACCTACGACACGAACGAGAAGAACAGGGCGTTCCGCGATTTCCAGCGCAGCCACCCAAAGGAGCTGCTCGCCGACGTCTACTACCGCTCGGTGCCGTCCTACCTGTACGAACCGGCCGGCGGAACAAGGGAGGGGAACAGCGTCATCTGGGACGAGGATTCAAGGGGGTTCACCATCGTCCCCAGAGATGTGCCTGCCAGGGATATTTTCAAGATGTCCCTGCTCATCGACAAGCGACTCTCGGCTTCCGAGCTGGAGGCCCACATGGTGGAGTGGAAAAAGGGGGGGGAGCGGAGACTTGAAATTTCACTGGCGCTGCAATCCCTGCTGAACTCCCTGCGTAAGGGTTCAGCCAAATCCGTCGTGAGCAAGGTTAGCCAGGAGAATGATGACGAGCTTTACATCCTCTTGCGTAACCCCAGGATGTTCGATGCCAGGTATGTCTACGACCGCAAGGTGCACAACCGCCTGCATGATAACCTGAGAGAGATCTACGATGGGCTGATGGCGGAGGGGGGGAAGGAGAGCAGTGCCCAGGCGGAACAGATCCGCAGGTTTGCGCGAAAACATAAGCTGAACATCGCCTTCAGCGAGCCCAAGAGCGACGAGGCTGAGAAGAAGGAGAAAAAAGCCGAGAAGAAGGAAAAGAAGGGAAATTCCTTCCTGGAGAACCTGATAAAGGCCATTGCCGAACCGGCAAAGACAGAGTCAACCGGCAGCCAGAAGAGCGCCGTACCGCAGCAGCAGACCTCAAAAGAGGAGAGTGCCAGGCCCGTGCAGAAGAAGCCGGCCGCGTCCAGGCCGGCGATGAAGCCCGGGGGAGTTGCCAAGACCTGCGGCGAGTGTGCGCAGAGCGGCCTGGATTGCGCCTGCGGCAAGGCGGCTTGCCGATGCTGCGCACCGGGTGACTCGAACTGCAACGCCTTCGACCTGTGAGCCGTGCTGCGACAGGCAGCGATTGGGTGGTAAGGATTATCTCCCCCTAAAAATAGCAAATGGCGGCCAACCGGCCGCCCTGGTTGTCAAACTTCCGCCTGCAGCTTCAGTCACGCCGCCCTGGCGTAGTTGACTGCTCCGAACCAGTCTATTGCCACGGCCGGCTCGTCCCCCACCACCCAGGCGTCATGCCCGGAGGGGAGTGTGTTGACGTCCCCTGCCTTCAGGTCGAATTCGCTCCCATCGGCCATCTTGACATGGACGCATCCCGAGAGTACGTACTGAAAATGGGGGGCCTCGCACCACTCGGTGCCGGCTATCGGCTTGACGTCCGCCGACCAGCGCCAGCCTGGCTCAAGAATCAGGCGCCCGATGGTCCCCCCGCCAACATTTACCAGCTCAACCCTGCCGTGAGGGAATATCCTGACCTCATCGGGGGTGGCGAAGTTTTTTTTCTCAGCCCTGGTTGTCATTGAATTTCACCCCCTTGCGTTGTGTTGTACTTCTAATTACATTTTACGCCGCAAGAGATGAAAAATCGACCGGAACGAGAAGCCCAGGAGCCTGTCAGGCCTTGCTCGCTGCCTTGGGCTACTCCTCGGGACTCTCGCATACCGGGCAGTGCCCCTCGTTGCTCTCCGGATCCATGTCCAGGTCGCCTCCGCATATTTCGCATATTCCCGGCGGGGTCTCCCCCTTGGCCTTTTTCCGGTAGGCCTCCCCGAACTCCTTGTCCGTTCCCATGGCAGCCTCCTTTCGTCGCTACAATTATAACCTACAAATCCGGTATCTGTTTGAGGTGGGATCAACTTCCCGGCGCCAGACAGCGGTTGTTGCCCCGGTGGAAAATTTCCGCTATTATCCGGCTCACTCTTAAATCACGGAGTTTGAATTGGCCAAAGAGAAGATCAGATTCACCATCACCAGCGCCGATCTGCAGACGGCGCAGAGTTGCGACTGCCAGAAGTGGATCCGCCATCTGGCCGCCAACGGCCTGAAGGGGTCCGACCTGCAGCGGCTCTTCGACGGCAGGTTCCCGGAGGGGAAGCTGTTCGTCCTCGACATGCTGGAGTTCCTGCGCCGCAGCGATCCACATCTGGAGCGCTTCCTTGCCGGCCGGGGGGGGGTGTTGGCTGACGACCACCTCTCCTTCGACTACGGCGCGGTGCGCCAGATGCTCGGCCGGGAGTTCCCCGAGCTGGCCTCACGCCTGGCCGAAGGGGACCAGGCCCGCAAGGTGATCAAGCGCCGCCCCGGCACGGTCGATCTCTCCCCCCTCGCGAAGAAGCGCTGATCCTTCCAGAGACCAGTGCATCACTACTGCAGAGGCGGCCGCCTGGCCGCCTCTGTTGTTTCAGGGGTTGATATTCCCCTCCTAGATATACCACAATGGTCTGGACAAAATCGTGAATGACAAGCAAGCGGGGTGACAGGAGCATGTTCGAAGGGATTTTCTGGGACAACGACGGGGTGCTGATGGAGACCGAGCTACTCTACTACCGTGCCAACGCCGAGGCGCTGGCCGGGGTTGGGGTGGAACTTACCCGGGAAGAGTTCTGCCGCATCTCCCTGCAGCGTGGGGAGAGCGTCCTCGCCCTGGGAAGCGGGGAGCGGAGCGAGGAGAAAGAGCAGGAACTTCGTCGGGTGAGGGACGAGATCTACTTCCGCCTCCTAGGTGAGGAGGCGCGGGTGATCCCGGGGATCAGGCAGACCCTGGAGCTGCTCCACGGCCGGCTCCCCATGGCCATAGTCACCAGCTGCCGGAGGGAGAACTTCCTGCGCATGCACCGGCAGAGCGGCCTGCTCGACTTCTTCGACTTCGTCCTGACCCGCGAGGATTACGGAGCATCAAAGCCCGACCCGGAGCCGTACCTTGCCGCCTGCGCCCGCGCCGGCCTGGACCCTTCACGCTGCCTGGCAATCGAGGATTCCCAGCGCGGGGTCATTGCCGCCGCCCGGGCCGGGCTGGCAGTGGCCGCCATCCCGGGGGAGCTCAACGCGGGTGGCGACTTCTCCGCCGCCAGATGGCTCCTGGAGGGGATCGGCCAGCTGCCGCCCATTCTCGGTTTAAAACCTGTATAATGCTGGAGGGTCGTGCATCGTATCATGAATGACAGGGAAGCTTGATTGCACCGAAGGTTGACACTACCTAAATCGCCAGGAGCAGGGATGCTAGAGATACTGTAGCAATTTTAGAGGAGGATTTCATGGAGGGGAAAACCATTTTCATAACCGGAGCTTCGGCAGGGTTTGGAGCGGCCTGCAGTCGCAGCTTTGCCCTCCAGGGCAACAGACTGATCCTAACGGCAAGGCGTACAGACTCACTGTTACGCCTGCAGGAGGAGTTGGCGCATAGATGCGATGTGCGGATCATTCCTCTGGACGTGCGTGACCGGGAAGCAGTCCATGGGGCGATAGCGTCTCTGCCGGAGCGTTTCCGCGACATCGACGTTCTCATCAACAACGCTGGCCTCGCACTGGGGCTGGAACCTGCTCACCAGGTTGATCTTGAAGACTGGGAGACCATGGTGGACACCAACATAAAGGGGCTGATGTACTGCACCCGCTGCGTGCTCCCGGGGATGGTGGCGCGCAACCGGGGGCATATTGTCAACATCGGCTCAACCGCCGGAGCGTGGCCATATCCAGGCGGGAATGTCTATGGTGCAACGAAGGCTTTTGTCACCCAGTTCTCGCGAAATCTCCGCTGCGATCTCCTGGGTACCCGGGTGAGGGTGACCTGCATCCAGCCGGGGATGGCGGAGACGGAGTTCTCCCGGGTGCGTTTCAAGGGTGATGATGACAAGGCCGCTGGCGTCTACGCCGGGGCTGAGCCGCTTACCGCGGAGGATATCGCCGACACCGTGCTTTGGGTAGTTAACCGCCCCGCACATGTGAATGTCAACTCTCTGGAACTCATGTCCATTGATCAGGCTTGGGGACCTCTTGCTGTACACCGGACGGCCGACCAAGCTGGCCGGGGCGATTGAAGAGTTGCTGCTTCAGGCCTGTTCTCGGTGCAGTCGGCCGCCAATAGCGAAAGATAGGCTCGCCAGAGAGTGATGGGGGTAAGAGCGGTCGACGATCGGTATCCCTTCGTCGATCATCACCAGGCCGTCCTCCAGGGCCTGATCGAAGCAGTCGTGTGCCGCGTTTCGCAGGGTGTCGAAACAGTAGAGGGTTGAGATCATTGCGTGGTAGCAGGCAACCCCCATTACCTCGTTTGGCATGAGCCCGGAGAGGTGGACACCTGCGGCTACCAGGGCTACATACGGCAGACTGAGCAGGGCCGAGAAGAGGATAAGTTTCGCCCGTGCCCTGATGGCAACCTTGGTGAGCCGTACTTCTCTCCATGGGTCATCGTCATATTCGTCATGATGAAGCTTGCCCATTGTCTTCTCTCCGCGAGTAAAGCGCTTTTCCGGCAAATTTCCCATATCAACAATTTTATCGCATTGATGACGATACAAAAGTCACTACTTGTCTGGCCCAATGGTGAGGCTACTGACCGGTTCGAAGCAGAGAGCTGCTTTAATGAACGCCTCGCCTATGCGATGCATTTTATTTGGGCAGTGCAAATCATGATGCAGCCGTATTTGTTGCGTAACAATCCGATATCACAGTAGTTTTGATTCTGGCATTGTCGTTGCTCCATTGGAGGCAAATTTCGATTACAAAGGAGTGAGCGATGCTGAGCAATGGTTTCCCGATAGGCAATGACGCTATCACCACTTCCCGTCCCGGCTTCAACCTCGAGCCCCTCGGCGGGAGGCGCTACCGGATTACTCTTCAAGGGGGGTTCATACCGGGCTGGATCGGCAGCTTTACCGGCAGGTTGGCCGATCTGGGTTTCAATATCTTCAGCGGCAATGCCAGGAAGTTAAACCCGGCCATATGGCACGCTGTCTTCGAATTCGAAGCGGGCAGCGATAGCGATCCTGCTCGGGTAGACTTTCTTGTTTTGGCTGACGGCAGTATCGACCGGACACCTCCAAGATCCATCCGTCTTGAAGAGTACCGGATCGTCAGCAACCCGGACGGCTGCGTTTCCGTGCATGTTTCGGGAAGGGATCAGCTCGGATTATTGGGGGCGCTTTTGAAGAAATTCCATCTCTACATGCTCTTCCCCAACGAGGTGGTGGTCGAAACCGCCTCGGGTCGGGTAAAGGATTTTTTCCGGCTGCGAGGCGTAGGGGGGACGGCCCCATCGAAGGATGCGATCATAGCCCTGGAGGATGCCCTGGGAGCCATGGCATCCTAGTTAGCCGACTAATGGGCATGGTTTGGCTAAGCGCGTGGGAATTGAATTGCCACGGTAACGGTGGCGGCAGAACCTGCGCAGGACATTGTCCGGCGCACTGAAGATACTGGTCTCCTGCTGACGGACTGATCAAATTGACAAAGATTTGCTTCGCACAAGGCGGCCGATTGGCTGCCTTGTTTGTTTTCACCAGGGTTAACGATGCCTGAGATCCATGTTTTGTAATTTATAAGTTAATAATTAACATGTGCTAAATATTAAGTTGAATATAAGAGTCTTAGTATTTATAGTTCCGACCCTGTGCTGCATTAAAACATGGCAATCAGGAGGAAGAAAGGATGAAGAAGGTATTGAGAAGTACCGTAGCTCTGGCGATGCTCACCGGTGCAGTGGCATCAACCGCCTGGGGCGAAACTCTCAGCAACACATGGGCGGTCAATGCCGGTTTTACCGGAACGGCCAACAAGGTAGTCACTGACTCTGCTGGGAATGTCTATGTCACCGGTTCGACTTATTCGGCAGATACCAACCCGGTAACTTCCACGGCAGATGTCCTGACGGTCAAGTACGACTCGAAAGGGAACAAGATCTGGGAAGCAAGCTACAACAGCCCCTTCAATATGGGAGCCGACTCGGGGAACAATCTGGTTGTCGATGCTGCTGGCAATGTTTACGTGGCCGGCAGCAGTTTCGATTCACCTTCATACTACTTAAATGCCTGCGCGATAGTCATCAAGTACAGCCCGACAGGAGGACAGCTCTGGGCGGCGCGGTACCCAGACAGCGTGTTCGGTTCCGGAAGCGGAGCGCTCGACGTAGATGCTGAAGGGAACGTCTACACGGCACTGACAACCATTTACGATGCTGCACCGAACAGCACCGCGATCGATGGCGTAGTAGTCAAGTACGACGCCAATGGGAACAGGGTGTGGAAACGCCTGCTGGATATCGGCCATTACGGTGATGACTGGGCAACCAAGATAAAGGTGAAAGACGGCTATGCCTATGCTGCCGGGACCTTTAACGGCGGTGATCACGGCTATGGAGATAACTGGCGCAACAGCATGGTCTGGAAACTCAATGCGGCCGATGGACAGCTTGCCTGGGCGGCGGTTCACGACGGCGGCGGCGCAGACTACGCCTCCGATTTCACCGTTGACGGGCAAGGCAATGTCTATATCGCCACCATGAGCGACCGACTCCTGACCGGGACGACCATGTGGGACACCTACCTCTACGACATGGCAACTGCCAAATTCAATGCCAGTGGCCAGCTCGTCTGGAACAGCCGCTACAACAACAACGGAGCTGGCAATCATTCCCCCAGCTCGATTGCCGTCGACGCATCAGGCAATGTGTACGTCACCGGTTCGAGCGATGGAGATGGAACTTCAGGCAAGGACATTGCCACTGTCAAATATAGCGGGGCCGACGGGTCCCAGCTCTGGGTGCAGAGATACAATGGCACGGCAAATGGTGATGATGCGGGCGGGACAGTTCTTGTCGATAGCAAGGGTAATGTGTGCGTTGCGGCTACGAGCCTGAATGAGGGAACAGGGCTCGACTACACGGTAATCAGGTACGACGGCGCCGGCAATCTGCTTTCATCCGCACTGTACAACGGCAGCGCTAACGGCAATGACTCACTTGCGTCGATAGCACTCGACGCAAAGAATAGAATATATGTCACCGGCACCAGCAAGGATGCGAACGGCATTCCCCAGCTGACCACGGCTAAGTTCGAAGCAAACTAGCTGTATACCGCAGTTGTAGACAATAAACCTGAGCACCAAAAAGGGCGGCCGATCGGCCGCCCTTTTTGCATCATGCCCGGGATCACCCCTTTGTGCTCCGGTGCAGTCTCACAAAAAGCCAGACCAGGGGGGGCAAGACCAGCAGATAGAAGAGGCCGAGGAGCCTGAAGCTGTTCCCCACCCCTGCGGAATCGGCGTACCTTCCCAGTAGAGGGGCGCTGAGGGCGAAGAGGAGGCGGAAGCAGAGTGACTGGAGCGACAGCATCCCTGCCCGGTTGGCCGAGGGTATCTCTGCCTGGGAGAGGTGGAGGAGAAGCGGCCCGCGCAGGCCGCGCATGGCTGTGAGGAGGTAGTAGAAGAGGAATCCCCATACCCCTGCCGTCCAACCCAGCCCCAGGTAGCCGCACCAGACCAGCAGTACCAGTAGGAGGACCATCCGCTGCTCCCCGAGGAGGGTGCGCACCCGGTGGCTCATGAGGGCGAAGAGGGCGACCACAAGGTTTGCCCCCGCCCAGACCGGGCCGAAGGAGGTTAGCGGCACCCCTGCCTCCCTCATGTACGGCTGGATCAGCCAGACGGGGTAGAAGGAGGAGAGGCCGAGTGCGATGGTGAGGAGCATGGTCACCCTCAGCCTCCGGTTTTCGGCGAAGACGTAACGGGCCGAGGACAGGGCCTCCATGAGGTGGCTGGCGTGGCTTCTAGGTTCCCGCCGCGGCTCCCGCAGGCTGCGGGTGACTATGAGGGCTAGAAGCCAGACCCCCACCTGGAGGATAAAGGGGAGTAGGGGCCAGCGTGCGTAGAGAAAACCTGCGAAGATAGCCCCGGCAGCCTCGCCGCTCTGGCCGAAAAAGGTGGAGCGCCCCTCACAGCTGGCATAGTCAGACTCCTCGCCTCCGCGCCGGAGGGACTCGTAGAGGAGTGCGCTGTCCGTGCCGCTGATGAAGGAGGTGGAGATGCCGAGGAGGATCTCGGCGATCAGGACATCCCGAAAGGAGGTTGCCACGGTGTAGCACCCCCAGCCGGCCACTCCAAGGATCGAGGCGATGGTGAGAGATGTTCGGTAGCCGATCCGGTCGCTGATGTAGCCTGAGGGGTACTCCATCACCACCATGGCCACGGCGAAGATGCTCTGCAGGAGGAGGATCTGGGACAGGGAGAGGCCGATCTGCTCCTTCCAGAAGAGGGTGATGACCGCCATGGGAAAGAGGGTCATCTGCAGGAAGGAGAAGGCGTAGAG
>Ga0209314_10001166_pt1 | contig 11865 bp, 18 predicted proteins | sample I19B2metaG_FD_184146 | JGI IMG/M metagenome (GOLD analysis project Ga0209314, IMG submission 184146) | Lake sediment bacterial and archeal communities from Gulf of Boni, Indonesia to study Microbial Dark Matter (Phase II) - ​I19B2 metaG... | ecosystem: Environmental > Aquatic > Freshwater >...
CGAAGCCATCAGAGCCGCGATCATGAAGTACGCCGTGGATTCTGGATTGTTGAGCAGAGAGGATCTGTGGAATCGTGTGAAAGCCCACAAGCGGAGAGATGTAAGTCCTGATGAGTTAGAGAGGGACTTGCAAAGCCTTGAGGAGCATTAAGATCAGGGCTCTGCTAGACACAAACATCTTCATATACGCCTATGAAATTCCAGAATCAAACTCAAACCTTATCATCAACGCTTTAAACCATGATTTGTTTGAGGCAATAATCACCGAATCCACCTTCAAAGAAGTGTATCGTTATTTCAGGAAACACTACTCAAAAAGGTTAGCAGACGCTTTTAGAATTTATCTATTTGCCGTGTGCAAAATAATCTTTTCCTATCAACTTAAGGAACATTCTGCAAAATACGCTTACCTAATCAGTGAAAAAGATTTAGAACAAGTTACCTCAGTGAGGGAATTTGGTATAAAACATTTAGTATCCTATGACAAACACTTTGAAAACCTAGAAGAATACACAACGCCAAAACAATTTGTCGAGCTTTTGGGACTGCAGACACGCCCAGTAAATTACTGAACGTTCCTTGTTAAGCAAGGCTTAGCTCGGCCAACACCTTTGAGACTTGTAAGTCTGAGATAAGAATAGAGCGTCCTTAATCGATGGAATCGCTTAAAATTTAAATGCTTTACTTTTTCCAAAATAGATAGACTTTTGTTTGTGTTAGGAAGCTGAGGGTATGGAGCATTTTAGCCGGTTTTTGGGCGTATCACGACGAGACAAGAAGAATTCAACATAAATCAATCGTCCGTATCGAACTGAGCAGTGGGATCACATGAGTGAGATTGAACCTTAGTGTTCTCATGTGGATGTTGGCGATTGCTGGGTTGCGTTGAGCAATAAGATGTTTCTTAGAAAGCTTTGAATTTCCTCGTTTGCTTTCGTGATGGCTTTTATGTTTTGTTCTCCCTTTTCGGCCAGCACATAAACCCTTTTGCGCTGGTTCCAGATCCCCTTTATCAAGCCGTTTCTTTCCATAGAATACAGTAGGGAATAAACCGTTCCTGAGCTCACCAAGACACCGAATCTTCTATGAATAAGACTGATAATATCATAGCCGCTCATGGGCTCCTTCTTTAGCTCCGACAAGATTAATATGTCCATAAAATTCTTGATTACCCTCCTACGCAACCTTTCAGCCACTTTACTGACCAAGAAATCAGACTCCAAATCAGATTCTGTTTGTATCGTATATTCCTCTATAATAATTTTCTATTGTATTCTAATTCCGAATTCGAATATTACATAAAAGATATTAGAGTAGATTTAGAATCCGAACTGCTTTAGACTTGATGTGAGCGAGGGAGTTGAGAAATGAAGAGGTTTGGCGAGTTGTTGTTTGAGACTACAGATGATACAATGAGGCAGATCTTTGGGGAATCCACTTCCGAGATGATTTACAGTTTCATAGAAAGGCGCGTTTTATTGAAGCGAGAAGAGATTGGCGAGAGGATCGAGGTTTTCTATTCCTATCTAGAGAAGCTGCTCGGTTCAGAAGGAGCACAGATTATTCGAGAGACTAGCCTCAGACGCTTATGCCTCAAGCTCCACCGAGAATACGAGGAGATAGAAACCTATCTTTCATTTCTCGACAAACTCTATGAGGTTAAGTTCAAGCTTTTAGCTCCATTATTGAAAGAGGAACATTCAGTATGCAACTGATGGCTTTAGAGGGAGGCCGGGCGTCTCTTGTGTGGATGCTTGATTCGGATTCTGAACCTGTCACCCGTACTGTTCATCCGGTGGTTACATCAACTATTTATACGTGATTTAGTGACGACGCAAGTGAGGTCGTAGGACACGGTGATCACGCACGCGAAAACTGAACCGCCGTTCAAAGATGAGAAGGAAACAGATACATTGCGAAAATCGGGGATTGAAGTGATTGACAATATCCCTTGGGGAACGCATCTTTGTCAATTCTACGAAACCAAGGAAGATCTGATCAATATTTTGGTTCCTTACTTTGCTGAGGGCTTGAGGAACAATGAGTTTTGTATGTGGGTTACTTCAGAACCTCTCAGCGAAAAAGAAGCCGAAAAAGCAATGGGAAAGGCTGTGCCTGGTTTTGATCGATACTTGAAAAGAGGACAAATAGAGATCGTTCCACACACCGAGTGGTATCTCAAAGACGGTGCTTTTAACCTACATAGAGTTCTTAATGACTGGATTGATAAACTCAATCAATCCTTAGCTAAGGGTTATGATGGCATAAGAGTAACTGGCAATACCGCTTGGCTTGAAAAAAGAGATTGGAGAAGTTTCTCTGATTATGAAGAAGAGGTAAATGATGTCATCGGCAAATATCGGATGATAGCCATCTGTACCTATTCCCTTGATAAGTGTGGAGCATCCGAAGTCATAGATGTGGTCCGAAACCATCAATTCGCTCTTATTAAGAGGAGGGGTATGTGGGAACGCATCGAAAGCTCCGAGCTTAAGCGGGTGAAGGAGACGCTCAGGGAGAGCGAGGAAAACTTTAGGGCTCTAGCCGAGAACGCCCTTGACGGTATCCTGATAGCTGCGAAAAAAGGAGCTCATGTCTATGCGAACAAGCGAGCCGCTGAGATAACGGGTTACAGCGTCGCCGAACTGCTCAAGACCAGTATCAAGGACTTGGCACACCCTGATGAGTTCGAGAAGGTTATGGAAAGATACCAAGAAAGGCTTGAGGGGAAGCCTGTCCCGAGACAGTATGAGACCGTCATTATCCGAAAAGACGCGAAAAGCGTGCCAATAGAGTTAGCGGCTACGAAGACGGTCTGGCAAGGGCAACCCGCGAATTTGGTCTTCTTCCGAGACATCACCGAACGGAAGAAGGCTGAAGGAGGATTGATCCGCCTATCTAGCGCTGTAAGGATGTCTATAGACAGCATCGTGATCAGTGACTTGGATGCAAAAATCATAGATGTAAATGAAGCTACCCTGAAAATGTACGGCACTGACGACAAAAGGGACTTGGTTGGAAAAAATTCCTTCGACCTTATCGCTCCCGAAGATCGAGAAAAAGCGTTAGCGGGTATGAAAGAGGTGCTGGAAAAGGGGTACGTCAAAGATCGAGAGTATCATATTATCACCAAGGACGGCAGTAGAATTCCTGTGGAGATGAGCACAGCCATCATGAAAGGCGCGGATGGCAAACCAACAGGATTTGTGGCCGTAAGCAGGGACATTTCCGAACGCAAGCGGGCGGAAGAAGCGTTAAAAGAGTCTGAAGAGAAGTATAGGAATCTTTTCGAGAACGCAAGAGACCTCATCTTAACGTTTGATCTTGAAGGAAACATTACATCAGTAAACAACGTCCTTCTAAAATATGGTTATGACAAAAGTCACGTCGTTGGAAAAAACCTGTTTCACTTCATTCCAAAAGAGTATTGGCGGCAATTTCGCGACGGCTTCACAGAATTGGCTCACGGAAAGCCAAGTGGAGGCGAATTCAAAATCAAAAGCAGACGAAGGCCCGGTTACATAGTTGCTGAATATAGAAGCAATCCGATAATCCAAGACAACAAGGTTGTCGGTGTACAGACAATTGTAAGAGATATCACAGAAAGAAAAATGCTGGAGGAAAAGCTAAGGCAGTATTCTGAACATTTAGAAGAGGTTGTTCAAAAAAGAACTGAGGAATTGTTAGAATCGGAGAAAAGGTACTCTGTTTTAGTAGAGGAAGCAAGCGATGGAGTTGTAATAATTCAAGATGGAAAAATAGTCTTCACAAACAAGAGGGGCGCAGAAATTTCTGGCTATTCAAGAGACGAACTAATCGGGCTTTCTCTTGAAAAACTAGTGGACGAAAAATATCGACAACTTGCAAAGGAAAGATATGAGCGGAGATTGCAAGGAGAAAGAGTTCCAACAACATATGAAGTTGAATTTATAGCCAAAACTGGCGAAGGCGTTCCAGTTGAGGCTAGCGCCACGCGCATAAATTATCAAGGTCGCCCTGCAGACCTCGTCATTGTGCGAGATATAAGGGAGAGAAAACGGTTAGAAGAGGAGCGTTTAAAGTTAGAGAGACTCGCAGCTATTGGAGAAGCAGCAGCCATGGTGGGCCACGACCTCCGCAACCCCCTGCAGGCCATAGTGAACACACTCTATTTGGTAAAGGAGAAGTCGAAGTCTATGCCCGTTACGGACAAGAAGATTGTTGAGAAGCATGGCTATCCAGAGCTGAGGAGTACGCTCATGGAAGAGGTGGAGTACATGAACAAGATTGTTTCGGACCTTCAGGACTACGCGAGGCCTCTGAAGCCTGAGCTTGTTCCGACCAGCATACACCAGCTAATCAACGAGACACTTTCAACGATAACGGTTCCAGAAAACGTTAAAACCTTCGTAGAGATTGAAGGGAACTTGGACTTCCCGAAGCTGATGGTTGACCCCGCAATGATAAGGCGGGTGTTCACCAACCTAATTATAAACGCTCTGCAGGCCATGCCAGACGGAGGCCAACTGACGATAAGGTCCTCCAAAACAGATGAAGCTGCCTTTATAAGCGTGCAGGACACGGGTGTAGGCATACCCGAAGAGGACCAGCCTAAGCTTTTTCGGCCATTATTCACCACCAAGTCTAAGGGGCAAGGATTCGGGTTGCCTGTCTGTAGGCGGCTGGTGGAAGCCCACAACGGTAGCATCACTGTCCAGTCCGAGGTGGGCAAGGGCTCCATCTTCACGGTTGAAATACCGCTTAGGAGGGAGGTGAGCTAAGTGGAGAAAAAAAGCATCCTGATCGTGGACGACGACCGAACCATCCTCCAAACCTTGAAGGCGATACTAGAATCAAGGGGCTATATCAGTGACACAGCCGAAACCGGCGGAGAAGCCATCGAAAAGTCGAAATCAAAGCTGTTTGACCTGGCGCTGGTAGACATCAAGCTACCAGACATGGAGGGCACAAAGCTACTCACAATGATGCACGAGAACCTGCCCAAAACGGTGAAGATCATGATCACCGGGTATCCCTCACTCGAAAACGCCGTCGAAGCCCTAAACCATGAAGCCGACGCATACGTCATGAAGCCCTTCGAACCCGAGAAACTGTTAGCGCTAATAGAGGAAAAACTAGAAGAACAGAGTCGAGCTGAGAAGATGACCGAAGAGAAGGTGACAGAATGGATCAAAACACGAGCACGCAAGCTCTAGAGACGACAGCCAAGAAAACTCATGCAGACACTTCTCTTAACAAGACCGCCTCCGTCTATCTTTCCAAAACAGGTAAACCTTTGTTTGTGTTAGGAAGCTGAGGACGCGGAGCATTTTCGCTAATTTCTTGACCTCGGCTCCCTCCAAATGTTTGTAAAACTCTTTGTGGGTGTAGTAGGCTTTGTGGCCGGACAATAAACGCTTGCGGTAGATCCCCACAGCCTTAGAGAGGTCCTTGAGGATTGTTTTCACCTGACTAACCGATCGAAGAGTCCGCAGCTGATGCATGTTGTATTTTTCTGAGGAAAGGAAAACAGGGTTGAAGCCCAGCTTTCTCAGCTTTTCTATGGCTTCGAGGACCGCTGGGTTGGGCTTGCTCAGGACTACATATTCCTAACCGAGCTCGGTACAAAGGCCATGGAGGTGGAGGTTATCCATGAGACCTGGAGTCGTCAAAGCATTTAAGCACGGAGATAGCGTCGTTATGACCATTCGCGCGCGCTGATGGAAAATATATAAACTTCTAGAATCATGTGCTATCTGAGGTGATATGTTGTCTGAGCTTGGGGATGAGGAAAAGGCTATTCTGAAAGCGCTCAACGAGCTCAAGGAGCCTGCTGGCTGTGCAGCGATAGGGGAGAAGGCAGGCGTCAACTGGAGAAGGGTGATGGGAAAGCTCCGAGGTCTAAGTAAAAACGGCTATGTAGAGAGTCCTGTGAAAGGCAAGTACGTAATAACAGACAAGGGAAAACAGACTCTGAAATACTGAGATCCTTGTTCTCTTTCCAGCCTTCACACATAAATTCCATACTTGGTCAATCAACATATCTGGGCACCAGTCTTCTATTTCTTCCTCAGAGGCATCCTTAACATCCCTTGCTGATTCAAGAAGTTTAGTCGTCATGAGCTCGTTTAATCATATATGTAGGTAAACCAGTTTTTTATAATAAAAGGGCACTAGAAAGTTTCGGATGCGAAGTACATCATCTATAAAGGATTTCGCCAGCTTTGGGATTGTCCCAGGCTTTGATGAAGGTCTTAAACACAGAGATTCGTTCGTTGGTTGGGTTTGCCCTGTACAGCTTTCTCTTTCCGTAGTCGACGCTGGTGATCAGGTCTGCCTCCTCTAAATACCTCACGTGCTTTCGGACGGTGACGTAGTTGGATCCTATTTCCTTAGCAATCCTCGATATGGGAAGAGGCATGTCTCGCTGAATCAAGGTTCGCAGGACCGCCACCGCAACCTTAGAATTCAGGAACGCATCGACGTTTGTGGCTTCAATTTTTTTCATGGTTGATCAGAATACTTAAAACTTCTATGTTAAAAAGCTTACTCTAAACTAGATTCTAGGATTCGAGGAAATAGAAGAGTTAAACATAGTATTCGTCATAAATTATGTCCTTAACCTTACTTTTTTAACTCTATTGAGGTGAGAGCAAAAAGAGAGGGGGGAAGATTTACTTTCTCCTAGTTCATACTCCTACAGGCTAGTTATGAAGCCTCAACCGTGTTTGAAGCCGTAAGGGCAACGAGAGAACTTTATCCAGACTCAGAGGAGTTCATGGCTTTCGAGCTCGAAGATTTTGTTTAACCGTTCATTACAAAAGTGAAGTTAGCTCTCTTATGGAATGGATGGTATAGTCAGGCAGAACATTCATCTCTTCATTACTCCTTTTGAGCCATATAGTTTTCATTCCAGCATTTTTGGCTCCTTGAACATCACTTTCCAAAGAGTCCCCCACATGGATGGCTTCATGGCTCTCTATACCTAGTTTCCTCAAAGTGAACTTGAAGATCTCAGAATCTGGCTTTCTTATCCCCAGATCTCTTGAGATCACTATAGCGTCAAGATACCTTTCTAGACCAAACTTCTTTATAGCGTATCTAGGGACATCACTTATGGCGTTGGATATGACAGCTAAACCATATCTCTCATTGAGAGCATCAAAAACTTCCTTAACACCAGGAATTAACTCCACCTTGAATGAACGAATGTAAAGTTGATGAATATAATCAATGATTTCTATTTCTGGATGTAATCCGAGATTGAACAACATACCTTGATATAGGTCCTCAAGCCGTATCTCCCTATTGTGGCTTCTAGCCTTCATTAATCTCTCAAGCATTCCGTTCCTAGCCTTACTTAACTGAGCTTTCCCTCCTGAAAAACCAAGGCTATAGACATATTCAAAAAGTCTGTTCCCAAAGTCTTCCTTATCGATATCTCCTAAAGCAAGGGTTCCACCGAAATCAAACGTTACCCCTCTGATCATCACCTAGCACTACCCACCGAAATTTAGTTTCTCCTAACTTATCAGAATGGTGGTCTTTGTTGAGGCTAAGTACAGGTCAGGATTAGCTACAGGCACTACTTATGACAAAGAAAGAAGGGCAAGAAGAAAGAAACTTTTCAATAACTAAACCAGAAGAACTTGACTATGCACTCGACCTAATAGGTCAAGCCTACAATTTTTCGGATTGAATGCAGAAAATAACACGGTAGGTTACTCAGTTTGACTGTAACTTAAATCTGCACTCATTCGCTAATGGACAGCCAAGGCATTGTGGTTTACCCTTACAATTTGTTTTTAGGCGAAAACCTATAGAGGCAGATGGCTGAAACTATTGTGCGGCGTGGGGAGCGAACAGGCTTGGCTGAGGGGTCTAGGAGGATTAGGAGGCGTAGGCCCTTTGAAAGCGCGGAGTGTAGGGTCTGCGCGCTGAAGGGCAGCGCGTATTGCTGGAGGCAGTGCCCTTACAACCTCTGGCGCCAACAACGAATCGAATAGGGCGCCGGAAGCAAAAATTATCGGCGAAGACACCCTATGGTTTGTTGAGGATGGTTGGTTGGGCTGGAAGGACTATCTAGCGTTTTTGGATGAAAGCCCCTACTCTATGCGGCTCCTCACCTCCAGCCTAGGGCCAGAACAGCCCATATCCGGGCCTCAGGCGGTTAGGGTTGAGGCGCTGAACTACACGCTGTGGCCCTTCCAGCAGAAGATCTTAGACAAGATTGGCGGGGACACGCTGATCCTTGGGTTGCCACCGGCCTGGGAAAGACCTACCTGGCCGGAGCCTATTTAGGAGGGAGTCCACCCAAACGCCCCTTCCACGCGCGCCTGTCACCGCCCTTGGCTGCCAACACGTTGCATGGGAAGCCTCTTTCGCCGCTGACAGGAACCCTCAGCGCGTGGAAGCCGAGGCTCCAGCTCAGCTGGGTGCCCCCTCCGAAAGGCCACCCGAAACCAGCCCCCACAACCACACGAAATTATGGAAGAGGGAGCCCTAGTTATCCCTTTTTTTACGGTTACAGAGATCTGACCAATGGCTTAAGTAGCGCTTTCCCTCCCTTTTTGTTTGAGGCTCAACGTATGGCGGATGAAATAAATAAATCCCAAATATTCGAGGGATACATCGCCAATTGGAAAAATTATCCGAAAGATGAGGTTAAGGTTCGGGTGGCGAGGCCCAGCGTCCTAGCCCCCAGCCAAGAATTGTTAAGCGAGTTTAACCGACTGAAGAAGAGGTATGGGCGAGAGGGGGCTTGGGAGCTAAGCGGGTATGAAGAACGGTATAAAAGGGAGATTTTGAGTAATCCGAAGGCCATGGCGAAGTTACGGGAAATTAGGGAGTTGGCGAGAACTCGTAGGGTTCGATTGATCTGTTATGAGAAGAATCCGCCGTGCCACCGCTTCATCCTTATGAAATTAATAGAAGACGTAGAATAATGAAGGGTTCGTTTTGGCCTGAGGTTCGGCAACGCATGCGGGAGAAGGCAGTTGAGTTATATATGGCGGAGCGCTTTGGCGATCCATATTTTACGGGGCAACTACCCGAGATAGAAGAGTTGCGGGAGGGCGGATATCTACACCGCGCAAAAGTTTTAGTTTTGAGGGAGATTTCTCAAGGCAAATCCTAGAAAGTAAGTAGAATACCATTAAGGTTTCGTACTCGCTAGAGAATTGCAGCGCCGCGAAGTAATGAAAATACTGCTCCATCTAAACTTTGATGATTATAAAATCGATCATTCTTTCAATAGGTTCTTTGCCTTAGCCTGGCATTCCTCCTTTGTTTTAAGGTAGGTTTCTAGCAGTTTGACGAGTTCATCATCAACCTCGATCTCTTCTTTCTCTTCATTTGACCTCTCCCTCTCGCCACTAAACACGTGCAACTCGCCATCCGCCATATTGAATATTATCCCTTTTTCAGGTATGAAAACTTCCTTAATTGTTCGCTCTACTCCATGCGACCATTCTAAAACGCTTCCGAAAACTCTGACCCTATATTTCACGGCTCTCACACAAGCCAACCCCATATATGGTTATCGTGAAATTGAACTTCAAACACATAGGCTTCCCTTTTTAACCCATTGTGGTTTGCAGTTGTCGCATGCTTTGTCGATTTCATTTTCGGTTGTTAAGCCTAGACGCTTCATAACTTGTCGACGCGTGTCTTCAGCGCCGTGGCTTATTTCTACGCAACACGCGTAGCATATCACGTCGTCAAGCAATGGGCATTGTACATACCCTATGTCATTGTCGCTGTGACCTACGCAGAGTAAGCATTTAACCCCCATTAGGATCGCCTTGAACTTAGTGGGCTAGTCTGTTATCTTGCCAACATATCAGCGTAATTCGTTTTATATTACCTTTCCTTTAGACGCAGTGCTTAGATAGGAAACAGAGTTAAAACTCGGTGACTTTGTATCTATGGAGCTTTAGTTTTTCGTCCTCAACCGTGGAGACCATCCACATGACTTCTCTGTCTTGGCACGCTATGTGGGATGCCTCATGGTTTACTGATCGAAATTCTTCTTCAAGTCTCCACCTTCCCGGCAGCATACTCCAAATCTTAGACCTTACATTCTCCTCAACGATCAAGTATAGGGTTACGTAGTTCTTTACGTATTCTCCCGCAAATCCAAGATATTTCACCAGCTTCTCCACGATTTGATTCATGACTTCTAGTTGTTGTTCGAAAACTCTTTCCATGAAACCCTTTAAATTGAGGACCTTTATTTTCAGGGACAATTCTTCGTAGTTTCTAGAGCAGTAAAGCTCCTCCAGCATGGTTTCTAAATTTCCCTCGGGCTTGTAAATGTAGGGTATAATCGACCAGGATTCAACCTTCTCAGCCAACAACTTATTGTATAGCTTGGCCTTTGCTAGACAGATTCTCATCTCCCTTATCCCCTCGCCGTAGTCGAGGGTTGCATCCCCTAAGGAGCCCATCAGCCTGAGGGCTAGGGTTTCCCCGATTATCTTCTTGGTAGCGTCTAGGTCTATCTTCTTCCCAGTCACCCCGTCTCTAGCTTTGTTGAGCACTTCTCCGTCTCCATGGATTAGTTTTGCTTCAAAGGGGTTGTTTGCTTTGTAGAAATCGATTGATTCGGCCTTTATGAGGCTGTTCACATTGACTGGGAAGATGGTTATTGATGTCTCATCCAAGTAAAATAGTTCGGTTTGTTTAAGGTTTGATTCTCCTTCGATGAACATGATTAAGTCTATGTCGCTTATTGGAGAAGCGTCGCCCCTAGCTTGGCTGCCGATGAGGCAGATGTCATGTTCCGCGCTTTCGCGGCTAGAGATTTCCTCCACCTTATCGAGAAGCCTCTTCCAGAGATCCTCTCTAACGTTTTCAGGCTTAAACAACGTGAAATTACCCTCTTTGATGTGCCCCAAGCAATAATTGGGTGCAGATATATTTTCACGTGTGTTCTTTATTTCAGGTTTTGCTGTCTGGGTTAGGTTGGAGTGAGGAATCTCGGAGGGCGTTTGAGGCGGCTGGACCATGCAAAACAGGAAGGGAGGTGGACGCCCCAATCCACGGGTTAAAACGGGGTAAAAATAGTGATAGAATTAGATGAGTGTTAAACGAAACGAGTGGCGTTTGCTTAAGTTAAAGATGTGCTACTGGCACGTCGTTGGGTATGTTTAAGGTCTTCCTTAGTTGTTGTGCTAGCTTATCCCTTATGGTCCATACTTGCTTGCAGATGTCACAGTCTTCGGAGCCTAGGCAGTCGGCTTCGATGCTGAAGGCGTGATCTATTGAGATTATTAGGGATTGAATGGTTGTCGCTGATGTGGGGTTTTTGTTGAACTCATGGAAGTATCGCTTTAGTGAGGGGAGATCTATGTAGTAGTTGGGTCGATCCCTAAACTTTGTGAAGTGTTCTTCGATGGCGTTGCCTAAGACCGTCTTTATTCTCTTAAATAAGTGTTCATCGATCGTAACGCGATTGATACGCTTCTCAACGGTTTCACCCTTAACGTCGAGCGTCAAGATTAAGTCGCCGTTCTCTTGTCTTGTTCCTTTCCACCTCATAATTATCCCACTTTTAACAAAAGGGTCCTCAGTTTTTTGATCGGTGAATTTTACTGTTGTTTTAGGTTTTTTAATTCTTGCTTGATGCTTTCCTGAAGTTTCTTGGGGAGGGCAATCTTCTTTTCTGCCAGTAATTGATAAAATGCGGCTCTTGAAATGCCTAGCATTTCCGATGCTTTTCCAGCTGAGATTTCTCCAGATGCATACATGTCTAAGATTTTATTCACGTTTTTTTGCGTGTGTTTAGGGATTATTGTTACCTCCACCACTTATTCGTTTTAAGTAGAATACTATTAAGGTTTCGTACTCACTAGAGAATCGTTATCGTTCACTTTCTGGATATTT
>Ga0209314_10001167_pt1 | contig 11849 bp, 9 predicted proteins | sample I19B2metaG_FD_184146 | JGI IMG/M metagenome (GOLD analysis project Ga0209314, IMG submission 184146) | Lake sediment bacterial and archeal communities from Gulf of Boni, Indonesia to study Microbial Dark Matter (Phase II) - ​I19B2 metaG... | ecosystem: Environmental > Aquatic > Freshwater > Lake...
CCCTCTCCCTGGCCGGCTCCGCTCGCCTGGCCAGCTTCAGCTACGACATCCTGGAGATCCTGGAGTACGGCGTGCCGGAGCTGGGCCATTTCGTCCGCAACTTCCCGCCGGGCGAATCGGTCGCGGTCATCTACCCCCGGGCCGGGGAGGTATTCACCGAATCACTGATCAAACCCTACTTCCGCCTGCTGCAGAAGCTGGACGGCATCACCACTGCCGGCAAGCTGGCCGCCTCCCTGCGTATCCCCAAGGGCGAAGCGATCTCCTTCCTGGAGTTCGCCCTGGCGGAGGGGATCGCCGTTCCAGCCGTCTCTTCATGCCGATAAAAAAATGGGGCCGCATATTGCGCCCCCCTTCTGCAAAAAACACCTTTCAAATCTGCTCTTTCGCCTAGGCGCCGATCAGCCTGCCAAGATCGGCGATCAGGTCGTCCGCATCCTCCAGCCCAACTGAGAGGCGCACCAGGGTGTCGCTGATGCCGCGGCTCGCCCGCTCCGAGGCAGGCATGGCAGCATGGGACATCTTCGCCGGATAGGAGAGGATGCTCTCCACCCCCCCCAGGCTGACGGCGAAGGCCGCCAGATCGATCCCCTCCAGAAGCCCCTTGGTCAGCTCGTAGCTCTCCAGTTCGAAGGAGAGGACCGCGCCCGGGCCGGAGGCCTGGGCGGCATGCACTGCGTAACCCGGATGGGACTCGAGGCCGGGGTAGTATACCCTTGTCACCCGGGGGTGGCTTGCCAGCCAGGCGGCGATCTTTATGGCGCTCCTCTGGCTCTCCTCCATGCGTACCTTGAGGGTGCGAAGTCCCCGCAGGGTCAGCCAGCAGTCCTGGGGTCCGAGGATGGCGCCGAAGGCGTTCTGTACGAAGCCGATACGGGCGGCCAGGTCGGCGTCTTGCACCACGGCGAAGCCGCAGACCACGTCGCTGTGGCCGTTCAAAAACTTGGTGCCGCTGTGCAGGACGATGTCGCACCCCAGCTCCAGGGGGCGCTGCAGGTATGGGGTCATGAAGGTGCTGTCCACCAGGGTGAGGAGGCCGTGGCGCTTGGCAATCGCCGCCGCCCCTTTCAGGTCTGTGATCTTGAGTAGAGGGTTGGAGGGGGACTCCAGGTAGATCCCCCTGGTCGCCGGGGTGATGGCCGCCTCGATGGCCTGCAGAGAGGTGGCGTCGACGAAGGTCACCTTCAGCCCCCACTGGCCGAAGAGCCTGGTCAGCACCCGGAAGGCGCCGCCGTAGACATCCTCGCAGACCACCAGGTGGTCGCCGGGGGAGAAGAGCATCAGGGCGGAGGAGATGGCGGCCATCCCCGAGCCGAAGGCGAAGGCGCGGCTCCCCCCCTCCAGGTCGGCGATCGCCTCCTCCAGCGCCTCGCGGGTGGGGTTGCCAGAGCGGGCGTAGTCGTACTTGCCGAAATGGTCAACCGACTCCTGGGCAAAGGTGGAGGTCTGGTGGATCGGGATGGAGAGCGCCCCGGTAACCGGGTCGATGGCATGGCTGCCGTGGATGAGCCTTGTGGCGAATTTCATGATTATCTCCTTCTTGCACATCTGTTCGGCAGCTGAATGCCGCCTCCATTAGTGCTGCAAGGCCATTTCTGCACTTCTAGGTTCACTTTCGCTGCAGCCGACAAACTCGCCCTTCGGGCTCAGACAGTATCGGCTGCTGACGCTCCATTTCACCAAGAAGTGCGACGAAATGGCCTTAAGGCACTCATTCCGGCACCATTCATCCGCCGGTCAAATCGAAAAAGCCTGCTCCAGGTCGGCGATCAGGTCCCGCACATCCTCGATACCGACGGAGAGGCGCAAGAGCCGGTCGGTGATGCCGAGAAGCTCCCGCTTCTCCGGCTCGATGTCCGCGTGGGTCTGCACCGCCGGGAAGGTCATCAGGGTCTCCACCCCCCCCAGGCTCTCGGCGAAGGAGATCAGCTCCGTTTTCAGGAGGAGCTGCTCCACCAGGGAGTGGTCGGCCACCTCGAAGGCGATCATCGCCCCGAAGCCGTCGGCCTGCTCCTGCAAGAGTCCGTGGCCGGGGTGTTCCTCAAGGCCTGGGTAGTAGACCTTCGTCACCCTGGGGTGGCTCTTCAGCCAGCGGGCCAGGGCCATGGCATTCTCCTGCTGCCTGTCGAGGCGGACCGAGAGGGTCTTCATCCCCCGGATGGTGAGCCATGAGTCCTGGGGGCCGAGTACCGCGCCGGCGCCGTTCTGGTGGAAGTAGACCTTCTCCGCCAGCTGGGGCTCCTTGACGGTCACCAGGCCGCAGATGGTGTCGTTGTGGCCGGAGAGGTACTTGCTGCCGCTGTAGATGGCGATGTCCGCCCCCAGCTCCAGAGGCCTCATAAGGTAGGGGGTCAGGAAGGTATTGTCAACGATACAGAGAAGCCCCCTCTGCCGGCAGAGGGTTGAGAGGAGGCGGATATCGGCCACCTTGAGGAGGGGGTTGGTTAGGGACTCGACGAAGAGGGCCCTGGTGTTCGGCCGGATGGCCGCCTCCACCAGGGATGCATCGCTGGTGTCAACGTAGGTGAACTCCAGGCCGAACTGGTTGAAGATCTGCTCGAAGAGGCGGTAGGTGCCGCCGTACAGGTCCTCGGTGACGACGATGTGATCCCCCCTGGAGAAGAGGAAGAGCAGGCTGGTGATTGCCGCCATCCCAGAGGAGTAGGCGAAGCCGCGGGCAGCCCCGTCCAGGCGGGCGATCCCCGCCTCCAGCGACTGGCGGGTCGGGTTGCCGGAGCGGCTGTAGTCGTAGCCGGTGCTCTGCCCCAGCCCGGGGTGGCGGAATGTGGCGGTCTGGTAGATGGGGACGGTAACCGCGCCGGTGCGGCTGTCCCACTCGAGTCCGATCTGCGCTGCCTGGGTTGCGATGTTCATGGATCACCTCCGAAATGAAAATCCCCTTCCGGGGAGGCGGAAGGGGATTCACCGTGGCGGTGTCCTCGCTCCCTTATCTCCCGAAGCCTGGCGGCTTCGCAGGAATTGGCACCTTCCCCAACGGGGAGGTTGCCGCGACGTCACCGGGCCTGTCCCTCGGTCGCTCTGGATAAGTATTCGCGTGCCCGACCTCTGATCGGGGCTATTTGTATAGTGAAACAGTAAAGTATCTTGCCCCTGATGTCAACATATTTTTTACCAAATTACTAGACAATGCTGCCGACAAAAAAAGGGGAGAGCCTTAAGGCTCTCCCCTTCCCATACGTAATCCCGGCAGTGCCGGGCTGAGCATGCGTGGCTGGGGTGCCAGGATTCGAACCTGGGAGTGCCGGAATCAAAATCCGGTGCCTTACCGCTTGGCGACACCCCAACAAAAGAATGAGTCTTATAGCAGCTTTTCCGCCTGCAGACAAGGGGTTTTATATCCACCGGGAGAATAGCCCCCCTATAGCCCTGCATCGGCAGGAGCCCCGGCCTCCGCCGCCGGCGGCGCCACTGCGGAGAGCACCAGGCTTATCCGGTTGCCGACCCGGCTGACCGTGTACTGCAGGTGATTCTCGAAGGCCAGCAGGGCAACGGGCGGAAGCTGGGACGGATCCCGCAGGGTGATCAGCACCCTGTTCCCCCTTGCCAGTGCCTCGAGGAACTGGGGGGTGACGGCCAGTTCCAGCTCACCTGACTCTTCGCTCAGGTCCACAAGGTTCCCCTCGTCGCCGCTGATGAGCAGCTCGCCCAGGTTGATCCTGCGCACAGCCGGGGATCCGGCCGACTCCTCCGCAGCTGATTCGGGAGCCGCGGCCATGACCATGCCGGCGGCCACTGTGGCGTTGGTGAGGCGGTCGATGACGATGAAACTTCCGGTCTGGCGGTTCTGGCAGTAGGAGTCGAAGGCCGCCCCGCGGTCAAGCTGCAAGAGGGCTACCCCTATCTCGTTAAGCCCCAGGGTTGCCGCCGGCTTCTGCTCCAGGCTGTTCACATCGACCGCGTGCTGCAGGGAGACCACCCTGCCGGGGATGACGGAGGCGGCGCTCTTCACCAGGTAGCTCTTCCCCGGCTGGAGCGGCTCCTCGTGGAGCCATACCAGGTGGGCCTGCAGGCTGCTGGCATAGAGGGGGGGGAGATCCGGGGCAGAGAGCAGCTCCCCCCGGCTGATGTCGATCTCGTCCTCCAGGGTCAGGGTAACCGCCTGGCCGGCAACCGCCTCCCCAAGATCGCCGTTCATGGTGACTATGCGCGCCACCCGGCTCGTCTTACCCGAGGAGGCGACCCGCACCTCGTCGCCGGGACGAACCATTCCGGAGGCGATGGTGCCGCAGAAACCGCGGAAATCCAGGTGGGGGCGATTGACCCACTGCACCGGCAGGCGGAAAGGTTGCCGGCTGCTTTCGTCCTCCACCCGTACCGTCTCCAGGTAGTTCATCAGGGTCGGCCCCCCATACCAGGGGGTGCTTTCGCTCGCCTCGATGATGTTGTCCCCGTTCAGGGCGGAGATGGGGATGGCGGTGATGGAGGAGAAGCCCAGGGGAAGAGCGAACTGCCGGTAATCGTTGAGTATCGCCTCGAAGCGCTGCCGGTCGAAACCTATCAGGTCCATCTTGTTGACCGCCAGGACCACGTGGCGGATCCCCACCAGGGAGACGAGGAAGCTGTGGCGCCTGGTCTGGGTGAGGAGCCCCTTGCGGGCATCCACCAGGATGACCGCCACCTGGGCGGTGGAGGCGCCGGTGACCATGTTGCGGGTGTACTGCTCGTGTCCCGGGGTGTCGGCGACGATGAATTTCCGCTTGTCCGTGGAGAAGAAGCGGTAGGCAACGTCGATGGTGATCCCCTGCTCACGCTCCGCCTGCAGGCCGTCCAGGAGGAGGGCGTAGTCGATGGCACCCCCCTGGGTTCCTACCCTCCTGCTGTCCGCCTCCAGGGCGGCCAGCTGGTCCTCGAAGACCATCTTGGAGTCCCAGAGGAGGCGGCCGATAAGGGTGCTCTTGCCGTCGTCGACGCTGCCGCAGGTGATGAAGCGCAAGAGCGATTTCTCCTCCTGGCTCTTCAGGTAGGCAAGGATATCTTTTTCGATCAGTTCGGACTGGTGGGCCATTTTTGAACCTCGTATTGGGCTGAGGGCTCAGGGTGCAGGGCAAACTCTTTTTAAGAGCCCCCAGCCCCGAACCCCGAGCGTTCCTTAAAAATATCCTTCCTGCTTCTTCTTCTCCATGCTCCCCGCCTGGTCGTGGTCGATCAGCCTCCCCTGGCGCTCGGAAGTGCGGGTGAGGAGCATCTCCTGGATGATCTCCGGCAGGGTGGCAGCGGTGGACTCCACCGCGCCGGTCAGGGGGTAGCAGCCGAGGGTGCGGAAGCGGACCGACTTCTGCTGCACCTCCTCGCCGGGCTGAAGCTCCAGGCGGTCGTCGTCCACCATGATCAGCATGCCGTTTCGCTCCACCACCGGCCTGACCGCCGCATAGTAGAGGGGGACGATGGGGATGTTCTCCAGGTGGATGTACTGCCAGACGTCCAGCTCGGTCCAGTTGGAGAGGGGGAAGACCCGGATGCTCTCACCCGGCTTTACCCTGGCGTTGTACAGGCTCCAGAGCTCGGGGCGCTGGCTCTTCGGGTCCCAGCGGTGGTTGGCGCTCCTGAAGGAGAAGATCCTCTCCTTGGCCCTGGACTTCTCCTCGTCCCGGCGGGCCCCGCCGAAGGCGGCGTCGAACTTGTACTTGTCCAGGGCCTGCTTGAGCCCCTCGGTCTTCATGACATCGGTGTAGAGGGCAGAACCGTGGGTGAAGGGGGATATCCCCTGGTCGACCCCCTCCCTGTTCACGTGGACGATCAGGTCCAGGCCGCACTCCCGGGCCATCCGGTCGCGGAAAGTGATCATGTCGCGGAATTTCCAGGTGGTGTCCACGTGCAGCAGTGGAAAGGGGGGCGACGCCGGGTAGAACGCCTTGCGGGCCAGGTGGAGCATGACCGCCGAGTCCTTGCCGATGGAGTAGAGCATCACCGGGTTCTCGAACTCGGCGACGACTTCGCGGATGATGTGGATGGATTCGGCCTCCAGCTGCTGCAAGTGTGTCAAATTTCGGTTCATCTAAGGTTCTCCTTGGTCACTCCACAGAAAACTGGCTAAGGGCTAAGGGCTCAGGGCTCAGGGCTAAAGGAAACAGCATTAAAACCTTTAGCCATTAGCCCTATGCCTTTTGCCTAACGCGTCAACGCCTATGAAGGCCGCACTCCTTGTTCTCCGCATTCTCCCACCACCACCTGCCCGCCCGGGCATTCTCCCCTTCCCTTACCGCCCGGGTACAGGGGGCGCAGCCGATGGAGCGGTACCCCTGGCCGTAGAGGCGGCTCCTGGGGATCCTGTTCTCCTCCGCGTAGGCCAGGAGCTCTGCCTCGCTCCACTCCAGCAGGGGGTTGATCTTCAGTATACCGCCATTGAGGAGATCCCGCTCGATGGCCGACAGTTCGCCGCGGGTAACCCCCTGCTCGCGGCGCATCCCCGTAACCCAGCCGGCAAGCCCATTGAGGGCCCGGGAGAGGGGCTCAACCTTGCGGATGCGGCAGCACTCGTGGCGGTTCTCCAGGGACTCGCGGAAGGAGTAGAGCCCCTTCCCCCGCTCCAGGGCCTCCACCTCCTCGTGGCGTGGGAAGTACCAGTCGATCTTCAGGCGATAGCGCTCCACCAGCGCCTCGGCCACCTCGAAGGTCTCCTCAGGCAGCCTCCCCGTATCGATGGCGAACACCCCCAGCCTGATGCCGGCCCGCTGGGCCATATCGATTATGGCCACATCCTCCAGGGAGAAGGAGCATGCCAGGGAGACCGGCCCAGCGGCCGCCTCGACCCCTGCGGCGAGAATCTCAGCCGGGGTGGCCGGCGCCTTGGCTTTCAATTGATCCAGTCCCATGCAGAACCCTTTCTTGTCATTGCCTATAGTATTTATAGTCTATATTCGCACTAATAATGGGGGCTGCCTGCCGCCATGGGGAGCCCAACCGTTCATGTTTTTCACGATACATCACTCCGGGGTGAAAAAGCAAGGACAAAATATTATTTCCTATAGATTTTATAGTTTTTTTATTCTTCAGATCTTCAGCCCGAGGAGAGGCCAGACGAACATGGCCGAGGCCATGAAGAGCAGCCAGGATACCGCCATGACCACCGTCCCGGAGAAGATGATATCCCGGCTCCTCAGATAGCCGGAGCCGTAGACTATGGCCGTGGCCGGGGTCCCCATGGGTAGGCAGTAGGCAAGGCCGGCGGGGAGGGCAATGGCCAGGGTCATCACCCTGGGGTCGATGCCGGCCCCCTTGGCCAGGCCGAGGCCGATGGGCATGAGGATGGCAACCACCGCCGCATGGCTGATGCACTCGGTGAGGACGATGGAGACCAGAGAGATGACGGCGATGATCACCAGAGGCGAAGGATCGAATGCCCCCAGCCCCCTCTTCACCAGCCAGAGGGCCGCGCCGCTCTTCTCCAGTGCGCTGGCAAGGGCGATGGAGCCGCCATACATAAGGATGATCCCCCAGTTGACATACTCCTCGATCCTCTCCCAGGAGACGACGCGGAAGGCGAACAGGGCGGCGGTTGCCAGGATGGCGATATTGGCCAGCCCCAGCTCCCTGCCGAAGAACATCCAGCCGCAGATGGCAAGGAATACCACCAGGGCGGTAATGGTCTCCCTTGCCGAGACCTTACCCATCTCCAGCCGCCGGTGAGCGAGGAATTTCCTCCCCAGCTCCACATCGCCGATATCCACCGGGAAGAAGCGGAGCAGCAGCCAGAAGCCGATGACCATCAGCGGCAGGACGATCATGATCGCCGCCAGGGTCCATTCGGCAAAGGAGAACTCCAGGCCGGTCCCCTCCCGCAGCATGCTCGCCGCCAGGGGGGCCCTCGCCCCGCCGAGGAAGGTGGCGATGCCGCCGATGATGCACCCCCAGGCGATGGACATGAAGAGGAGGCGGGCATAGCTGCTCTGGCTCCTCTTCAGCCCCAGGCTTTCCACTATCTCCGCCACCACCGGAAAGAGCATGGCGGCCACGGCATGCTCGCTCATGCAGAAGGAGAGCCCGGCGGCCAGGAGGAAGACAGTCATGGCCAGGCGCCGGGGGGTGCTGCCGTACCTGGCAAGCATGGTCCTCGCCAGTCGGGCCGAAAGGCCGGTGCCGGTCATGGCCGCCGCCAGGATGAAGGCGCCGAGGATGAAGAAGACCGCCTCGTTGCCGAACTGGGCGAAGACCTGCTTCTCACCCATGATCCCCAGAAGCGGCAGGAGCACCATGGAGAGGAGGGCGGTGACGGCAATGGGGAGCACCCCGGAGACCCAGAGGAAGATGGTCGCGCCGAACAGCACCAGGGATCTGTACCCCTGGATTGTCAGCCCCTCCGGCGGGTCGAGGCGGAAGAGGATGGCGACAACGACAATCAGCCCGGCCAGGAGCTGGTAGCGGGATGTCCTGTCCAGGAGTATCAGCCACATGGGGCGGTTGTCTATCTTGAGGGGCTTTTCCAGCTGTTCCATTAGAGACCTGCCGAATCCAGGGAGTCTTCAGCGGGGAGCACCCGCAGGTGGCGGCGCAGGGCCGATTCGGCCAGCTGCCGCTGGTTGCGGAACCTGTCGATGAGGCCGCGCACCGGCCCCGCCGGCCGGGCATCGGCCAGGGGGGCAAGGGCCGTCAGCAGGGGGAGATAGGGGGAGAGTGCCCCGCCACCCCTCTCCCAGGCGAAGATCAGCCGCTCCAGCACGGCGGTCGCCCCCTCCATTGACTGCAGGGGGGCGGACGGCTGCCAGGTCACCAGGGGGGCGACCCCCTCGGCCAGCAGCCGGTCTATCAGGGCGCAGGCGGCATCGGCCCCGACCGAGCCAATGGAGATGGCCGCAGCCACCCCCCAGCGGGGGAACACCCCAAGGGCCGCCCGCAGGGGGTCGGGCAACGAACCATGGACCGGCTCACCGCCATTCAGGTTCACCACCAGGTTGTCCACCCCGGCGGCATAGATCCGGCCAATGTCGGCCGCCCCCACGGACGGGCCGACCCCGGCCATGAGGCGAACGTGGAAATTCTTCCTGATCTGCCGGGCCATCTCCACCCCACCATCGTAGCCCCCTTGCGGACCGAAAGTGAGGAAGAAGAGGGAGGTCGCCGCCATGCAGTGGCTGTCGAACATGGTCGCCAGGGTCTCGTACACCGGCAGCTCGCCGCCGACGAAGAAAACGCTCCCCTCGCGAAACAGCCTGTCGGAGGAGGGGAATGCCGCCGCCTCTGCCGCCACCCCCCCAAGCCGCCCCCTGTCAATTGCCAGCATGGCCATAACCCATTCCACCCCCGTTCAGTCAAACGAGCTATGCGCCGATTACCAATACCCGTGCACCGCTCATCTGTATTCAGAGCATAGCGCCCGGCACGGCAAATTGCAAGAAAAAACTTAATTCTCTATAGACTTAATAGTTTACAACCCGTGCCCGCTAAATATCCCCCATATGCCATTGTCATATCTGGTAATCCTCGACGAACGTCCTCACCTGCCTCGGCCTCACATAAACCGACTCCCCCTGCTGCAGCCCGATGTTCTGGAAGGTATCCCGGGTGAGTTCCGCTTCGATGAACTCGCCGCTCCCTGCTACGGCAAGGGTTACCCGCACCGAAGGGCCGAGCTTCTGGATATGCTTGACCTCCGCCCTAAGCGCGGTGGAGTCCTGGGGGGTGCGCTCGATCTCGATGTCGTGGGAACGGACATAGGAGACCGTATTCCGGCTGTCCGGTTCGATCCCGCCGTGCTGAAGCCTGCCATGGAACAGGTTGACGTTGCCGAGGAAGTTGAGCACGAAAGGGTTGGCCGGCTGATCGTACACCTGGTCAGGGGTGCCGGCCTGCTCCACCCTCCCCCTGTTCATGACCACGATCCGGTCGGCAACCTCCAGCGCCTCCTCCTGGTCGTGGGTGACGAAGACGCTGGTGACATGGATCTCGTCATGGAGCCGCCGCAGCCAGCGGCGCAGCTCGGCCCGCACCTGGGCATCCAGGGCGCCGAACGGCTCGTCCAGGAGGAGCACCCGGGGCTCTACCGCCAGGGCCCGGGCCAGGGCGATCCGCTGGCGCTGCCCGCCGGAGAGCTGGGCAGGGTAGCGGTCGGCCAGAAAGTCCAGCTGCACCAGCTTGAGCAGACCCATGACCCTGTCCCTGATCTCCCCCTTGGACGGGCGGACGCTTCTTGGCCTGACGGTGAGGCCGAATGCCACGTTGTCGAACACGGTCATCTGCCTGAAGAGGGCGTAATGCTGGAAGACGAAGCCGACCTTCCGCTCCCGCACGTGACGGTCGGTGGTGTTCTCGCCATTGAACAGGATCTGCCCCCCATCAGGGGACTCCAGGCCGGCAATGATCCGCAAGAGGGTGGTCTTGCCGCACCCCGATGGACCGAGCAGGGCCACCAGCTCACCGCTGGGGATGGTGAGACTGACATCGTTCAGGGCGGTGAAGCCGTTGAACTGCTTGGTTACGTTTTCTATTTCGATGCTCACGGCATTTCCTTTCGGGGAAACAGGTGGATTTCGGTAAAGAAGACCGAGGACAAACCTCGGACCTCGGACCCTTAACCTCGCTCCTGACTTTTCATCTGCCGCCTCACGTTCCACTCGGCCACGCTCTTCACCACCAGGGTGACCAGGGCGAGGAGGGCGAGGAGCGAGGCAACGGCAAAGGCGGCGGTGTAGTTATACTCGTTGTAGAGGATTTCAACCTGGAGCGGCACGGTGTTGGTCATGCCGCGGATATGGCCGGAAACGACGGAGACCGCGCCGAACTCCCCCATGGCCCGGGCGTTGCAGAGGATGACGCCGTAGATGATCCCCCACCTGATGTTGGGGAGGGTGACCCGAAAAAAAGTCTGCAGGCCACTCGCCCCGAGCACTATGGCCGCCTCCTCCTCGTCCTTCCCCTGGGACTCCATCAGAGGTATCAGCTCCCGGGCAATGAAGGGGAAGGTGACGAAGACCGTGGCCAGGATGATGCCGGGGACGGCGAAGATGATCTTCAGGTCATGGGCCTCCAGCCAGGGGCCCAGCCACCCCTGCCGGCCGAAGATGAGGACGTAGATCAGGCCGGAGATGACCGGCGAGACGGAAAACGGCAGGTCGATGAGGGTGATGAGCAGGTTCTTGCCCGGGAAGCTGAACTTGGCGATGGCCCACGAGGCGACTACGCCGAAGGCCAGATTGAAGGGGACCGCGACGGCGGCGGTCAAAAGGGTCAGCTTGACGGCGGCCAGAGTGTCCGGCTCCTTCAGGGCGGCCAGGTAGGTCTGCCACCCCTTTTCGAAGGCCTGGCTGAAGACCGCCGCCAGGGGGAGAGCGAGGAAAAGGGCGAGAAATGCCATGGCGACGGCGGTGAGGAGCCAGCGGACGATGGCCGGCTCTCCGACAGTTCGGATGCCGTTATGCCGTGCAGTATGGTTTTCCGTCGTTGAGGACATGGGAACCTCGGCAATAGGTACTCCCCTCTTGACAAAGGGGGGCTGGGGGGGATTTGTTTTTACAGGCAAATCCCCCTAAATCCCCCTTTATCAAGGGGGACTTACAAACACTCCAGTCATACTACTCGGCGTATCGCCGGCTCCACTTCTGCAGCATATTGATCACCAGCAGCATGACGAACGACGCCACCAGCATCACCGTGGCAACGGCCGTCGCGCCTGCATAGTCGTACTGCTCCAGCTTGGTGATGATGATCAGCGGGGTGATCTCCGAGACCATCGGCATGTTGCCGGCGATGAAGATGATCGAGCCGTACTCCCCCACCCCCCGGGCGAAGGCCAGGGCGAAGCCGGTCAGCACCGACGGGGCGAGGAGGGGAAAAAGGACCCGGCGGAAGGTCTGCCAGCGGCTCGCCCCCAGGCAGGCGGCCGCCTCCTCGATCTC
>Ga0209314_10001169_pt1 | contig 11830 bp, 10 predicted proteins | sample I19B2metaG_FD_184146 | JGI IMG/M metagenome (GOLD analysis project Ga0209314, IMG submission 184146) | Lake sediment bacterial and archeal communities from Gulf of Boni, Indonesia to study Microbial Dark Matter (Phase II) - ​I19B2 metaG... | ecosystem: Environmental > Aquatic > Freshwater >...
GATCTAGTTCTTGAACTCAGTCAGTCAATCGGGACCTTTTTCAAGGGTGGTAGAATCCTCGTCGGTCGAGATGGAAGACTGAGTGGTCGTATGCTCACCGAAGCGGTAATAGCTGGATTGACAAGTGTGGGCTGTGAAGTCTGCGATATTGGGATGGCTCCTACCCCATGCATTCAGCACTTGGTCCCGTACTGGAGACTCGATGGCGCTATAGCCGTAACAGCAAGCCATAACCCCCCTGAATACAACGGCATCAAAGTCATGGCCAGAGACGGAGTTGAGGTACCTCGCTCAGATGAGGAGTTGATCGAAGGATGCTACCGAAGAAGAGAATGGGCGAGAGCTGACTGGAGACACGTAGGCAAGATATTCCAGAGAAGCGACGGAATTGACGCATACGTTCGCGAACTCCAGAGGCACTTCGACCCCGAGGCAATCAAGAAAGCGAAGCTGGCCACCATGGTGGATGCGGGAAGCGGAGTTGGGACCCTAACGACCCCCTACGTGCTACGTGATCTAGGCTGCAAGGTTCACACCATAAACTCGAATATAGATGGCACTTTTCCAAACAGGCTGCCTGAGCCAACTCCAGAAACCCTGAAGAATCTAGCAGGAACCGTCAAAGATCTAAATGTTGACTTCGCAGTTGCCTTAGACGGTGACGCTGACAGAGCAATATTCCTTGACGAAAGAGGTCAAGTCCACTGGGGCGACAGAACGTTCGCACTCATCGAGCAGTACTTCCTGTCCGAGAATCGAGGAGAGAAAATCGTGACGCCGGTCAGCTCCTCGCAAGTCATTCAGGATGTGGCGAAGCAATATGATGGTTCGGTCGTATGGACTAGGGTTGGAAGCGTCGATGTGTCCCGGAAGATGTTGGAGATAGGCGCCAAACTTGGCGGAGAGGAAAACGGTGGAATCTTCTATGCGCCTCACGTGCCAGTAAGGGATGGGGCATTTGCAGCAGCCTTCGTTGCAAGCATACTGGCAAAGACCGGGGAAAGACTCTCGAGTCTCCTTGGAAAACTGCCATCATACTGTAACGCCAAGGAGAAAGTGTTCTGTCCCAACGAGAAGAAAGAACAGATCCTGAAAGAAGTCAAGGCGAGAGCCCGTGGCTCACGAATCGAAACCATCGACGGTGTCAAGGTATGGCATGAGGATAGTAGCTGGATACTCGTGAGGCCGAGTGGAACGGAGCCAGCATTCAGACTCTTTGCCGAGGCGAGGAGCAAGGAAAGAGCAACCCAGCATATCTCGACGTATAGACGGATTGTGGAAGACCTCGCGAAGTGATCATTAGACGTGGATCAATCTACAGTACAGAACCTTGGTCTTTCCGGGATTTTGTTCTGCACAGGTTTCATGGCAACATTTCTGACAACGCCTCTGTTTGCAAGGATGAGCAAGAAGCTGGGGATAGCGGGAATAGATGTCCACAAGATAGAGAAGCCAAGAGTTCCTGAGATGTGCGGACTCGCGGTTACGCTAAGTGTGATCTTCTCAGCTGTCATAGCTGCAATGGTTTTTCATGCAGAAGCGCGGTCCGTTCTGGCCTTGGTGCTGTGCATCAGCATTGCCGCTGCCATAGGCGTCGCAGATGATCTAGGTCCGTTGAGTTCGCGCCTCAAGCCAGTCTTGACAACCATTGCCGCAGTTCCGATTATTATGCTTGGAGCTTACAGCCCTTACATGGCTATACCTTTTCTTGGAACAACGAGGCTTACAATAGTCTATCCTGTTCTTGTCGTCGCAGCGATACCGGTCCTTGCGAATGCAATAAACATGATGAACCCTTTCAACGGAGCGATGAGTGGAACATGTAGCATTCTGTCTCTGGCAATGATCATCTACTTGCTATTGCTGGGCCGTTCCTATGAGGCGATCCTGCCCTCAGCGCTTCTGGGATCACTATTGGCGTTCCACCGTTACAACAAGTATCCTGCAAAAGTCTTCTCAGGCAATGCAGGCGACCTCTCGGTGGGCGCGGCCATCGGTGCCCTAACAATCATGGGAAGAATAGAGGTGCCCATGCTTGTCGCGATGATTCCACATATCGCAAACGCCTTCTATTTGTTATCAAGCGTGGGAGGCCTTCGTGAAAGACGAGAGATGCTGTTCAGGCCAACTAGGCTTCTCGATGATGGAAGACTCGATGCGACGGAAGATAGCAAAGCTCCTGTAACTCTTTCGAGGCTCATCTTGGCCGAGGGCCCCCTGCGCGAGAACGAGATCGTCTATTTCATGATTGTCATGACTGTGGTTAGTTCTCTGCTAGGCCTAGTAACCTTGTTCATCATGGGGCGGTGAGATTGCCGCCGGGTAGGCTTACCTCTCTTATTGGTCTGATCGTTGTCGTTTGGGTGTCGATAGTTTTCGGTCTTTTCATTGTTTTTAGAGTCATCTTTGAAATCACTTTGTCTTGGCAGAGTGCGTTCGGCCCGATAATCGTCGGCGTGTCAAGAGCCGTTCTGGGGACTGCAGTTGGTCTTGGCTGGCTACTTCTCTGGTGGAAGCTTGCTAACGTCTATCTCTGGAAAAAGCTCAGAAGACCCGAATGAACCTACCTTACGTGCTTCTCGATAACCGAGATTGGATCCTCCATTCTCGACAGAATCTTTCTTGATTTGGCTCTTGATGCCATTTCAAAGCGAGGATCGCTTAGGATGCGAATGGCATGTCTAACCATTGCCTGGACACTTCCTATTCTCGCGACGAGGCCCAGCCTGACCAAGTAGCTCTCGACATATGTTGGAGAGGTAGGGTAGAAGGAAATTGAGGGAACCCCTAGAAGTGCTGCTTCCGCTGTCATGGTGCCTCCTCCCCCCAGAAAAAGGCGAGCGTAGTAGATGAGGCTGGTTGCGTCGACTGCTGAGCCAGGAATAGTGACGTATCCAGCTAGCCCCTTCTTGGTAAACGTTGCTACATCATATCTCGGGATCAAAACCACTTGGCTCTGAGGTAGCCTTCGGGCTAGGGTTCGAGCTACCGATACGGAGAGGGATTCGTCTATGGTTTTGTTGATCAAGTAGGAAGCCTGGCTTTCCTCAGGCCTTATGATGAGGATGGGTTTGGAAGAATCGAGTCGGAGCTCGTCAAGGACATGAGGATTGGGTTTGAAATCTTTGAGCCATGCAGCGGGGTCAAGGGCGTTGTAGCGGATTATGCGGGTTCTGTCTATGCCGTATTTTCTCCAAGAGTCCAGTGGAATGATCTTCGGCGTGAACAACAACTTTGAAAACGGAATTGTGAGTCGTGAAACTGCTTCTGCGTGGGGGGAATCGCTGATGCATAAGTGTGGAATAGATAGGCCGTAAGCAACGCGAGCTGCCTCGGGAGAGGAAAATGAGATTGCGCTCGTACAGTGATGCGAAGGTAGCAAAGAGGCGAGGCGCCTAATCCTATCAACACTTGAGATCAGTTTGGCTTTCAAGACGCCGCCGCCATGTCTTCCGACCTTGAGTGCTGATATTTTCCGCATCTTCAAAAGCTGATTGACTTCTCGGTATTCCCGAGTAGTCACTACTAGGCTTGTGCCTTTTCGCGAGAGCCGCCTCACAAGCGGTGCAAAAAAGTTCACTTGCTTTGGCGTGAGTATGTCAATCCAGATCTTCAACCTATGTGGCTCCCGTTGACTCGACAAGCTAGGTACGTATTGTAAGGTTATCAAACTTCTCGAAGACACAGCTGATGCGTAAAAAGGATATGCAAGGACAAGTTCCTAAGTACACTAAAACAATAAATGTAGTACGAGGCTCCTCACTAAGGAGGCCTTCCCTTGATTGACATACTGAAGCAATCTCCCGAGGACCTGAAGAGGCAAGTTGCAAAAGGCAATGTAACAGTATCCGTCATTGGATTGGGCTGGATGGGGCTCCCGACAGCATGCCTGCTAGCAGAGGCTGGTGCCAGAGTCATTGGGGTAGACATGAACCACAGCATAGTGAAAAGGCTCAATGAGGGGACCTCACATCTTGAGGAGCCCGGTGTCGAACGGCTAGTAAGGAGACATATCCGAACGGGAAGGTTCAAGGCAACGACCGTTGTCGAGGAGGCCTCTTCTCAGAGCGATGTCGTAATCATAGTCGTTCCGACACTGATAGATCAGTCAAAGAGACCAGACTATTCCGCAGTTGAGAATGCAAGCGAGGAAATCGGTAAAGGAATGCATAAGGGATCCTTGATCATTCTTGAGAGCACCTGTGGACCCGGTGTAACTGAAAGAATTGTTAGGGCCACTCTGGAGAAGCGTTCTGGACTGAAGGCAGGAGAAGATTTTGGGCTGGCATATAGCCCCATAAGGGCCATGGCTGGAAGAGCGCTGGTAGATCTGCAGAGTTACAACAGGGTCGTGGGCGCTATCAACAAGAAGAGTCTAGACGCTGCATGCTCAATCCTTTCGACGACAACCAAAGGCGAGATGATTCGCGTCCGCGACATTAAGACTGCAGAGGCCGCGAAGCTCTTTGAAGTAATCTACAGAGACGCAAATATCGGATTGGCAAATGAGTTCGCAGTTTTCTGCGAGAACGCAGGCATAGACTACGTGGAAGCGATGGCTGCAGCCAACTCCCAGCCCTACTCACATCTCCACGTTCCAGGAGCCGGTGTAGGAGGTCACTGCCTGCCGGTATACCCTTACATGTTGATAGATGAGGGGAAATCCCAGGGTGTGAAACTAAGAATCGTGAAGACGTCAAGATCGATAAATGAGGAGATGCCTAAGCATGTGCTGGGTTTGGCTGCGAACGGTTTGAGATCATCTGGAAAGCCTCTGAGGAGAGCTAGGGTGACGGTCCTTGGCATATCCTACCGTCCGAACGTCAAGGAGATTCGATTCTCTCCCGCTATTGAGCTGATCTCTCTTCTGAAGAGGCGAGGGGCCCGTGTGACAATTCATGATCCCAAGTTTTCCTGCGAGGAAATAGGCAAGCTTGGACATGAAGCAGAACCCACGCTGAAGAAAGCCGTGGAGAAGGCTGACTGCGTCATAATCGCTGTAGCTCACGACGAGTTTAGGAAACTTGACGCCAGGGAATTGGCTGCATTGATGGGTCGGTCGCCCGTAATAGTGGATTGCGCTCACCTGATAGACCCAGCGCAGGCCGAGAAGAGTAGGGTGACCTACCGGGGGGTAGGTCGAGGCCTATGGACCAGGTAGCGATGAGAGAAAATAGTATATTGTCGCAGGCAACTGTATGAGTGGGATCTCTCACCATGAAGAGAAGACTGATGGACATCCTCGCCTGCCCCATCGACAAGTACCATCCGTTAGAGCTCCATGTTTTCGAAGAAAAGGACGAGATAGTTGAGGGCCTACTAGTATGCCCTAGATGCAACAGGTTCTACCCAATAATCGAGGAAATCCCCCACATGTTACCCGACGAACTCAGAGAAAGAGACGAAGACGTGGGATTCCTCAAGAAATGGAAGGAGAAGATTCCTGAGAAGATCATCAACGAGGGAAAACCCTTCAATCTGAAAGCAAACTAGGGCTCGTTCAGAGAGTTTCTGTTGTCATCAGTCCATAATCAAATCCACTTGCGACACTGCGAATAGGCTGTCATCCCTCGATCGTTGAGGCAGCAAGTGTGACCATAGCTTGAAAGGCCTTGTACACCTTAAGGAAGTCGTCAGAGCTGTAAGTCAGGATTCTTGGAGCAATTCTTCTCGTATCCGGTATCAGTTCCGCGACGTCTGCCATGCCTGCATTCATCAATTCTAACCGCATCTCGTATGGAGGCTTTAGTTTGAATGGACGCATTTCGCTGCGTCTCTTCAGGGCAGAAATTGCTCCCTGCCTAATCGCTTCCCTTGCCTTGTTCGGATGTAGACATTTGGCTGACCATCTGCTCACAGTTTCTTTGACTGTAACGGTCTCCACATTGCCTAAGAGGTTCTTCGCTTCACTTGTCACAGCGGAATCTCCGGTGACGAGGACGATTGGGACATCGAAGCCACCTGCTATAAGAGCGTTCATACCTGTTTCCCCAAGTTCCTGACCGTTGATCATGAAGCTACTGACCGTGGCACCCGAGTATGTGTGGTCAAGAACCCCGTACAGGGTACCTCTTCTTGCATGATATCCAACGAGGAATGCCGCACCGAAGCTTCGATCTATGCCCTGCATCATGCTCAGAGGCTTCACTGAGCCGGTGATCAACTTTGCATCTTCGTGAAGCTCCTCTGGAATCAGGTTTCTCATGGTTCCATGTGAGTCGTTCACGAGTACCTCTGATGCTCCGGCTTCGAAAGCGCCAGAAATGGCCGCGTTCGCCTCGCCGGTCATCAGTTTTCTAGCTCTGTCATGTTCCTTACCGGTACGCATGGTGTGTTCGCCGTGAACCACTCCAGATATTCCTTCCAAGTCTACCGAGACAAAAACCTTCATTCACTTCACCCTTTTGCAAGGTCTCAACTATTGATCTGCTTCATATAAGAGCATTCGATCGAAAGAGATTGAGGCAAAGAGATTCTAGGAACCCGATAGCCTCAGACGAAATCTCACACTCGCCTCGCCAGGAATCCTCACGTTTTTGAAGAAAGCATAGAAGAGGGCCGTGGATGTCGCGTACAGGGCTGCAGTCAGATAGAAGGGGAGAGAAAGTGAGACACTACTCATGAAGTACCCACCTAGGCTTGGGCTCACCGCACGGGTAATGCTGGAGGCGGTTCCGGCCATAGCGGATGCAGATGCCCTTTCCTCTGGTTCAACAATGCTCATCAGAAATGATGTCTCCAACGGCTGGGACATGTTCATCAAGAAGTTTCTTGCCACATAGAGAACTGACACGATCGCATAGCTGGGCAATTCGGGGATTCCGGCGAGCAGCACGATGGCCAACCCTTGGCAGATGATGAGGCTGTTGACGCTTCCAATCGTGGCCGCTAGTCTTCCTGAAGCCAAATAGGCAAAGGCGAGCGTCACGTTCGAGATTGCGAACAACGGACCTAAGACCGATACGCCTACGCCGAAACGAAGGTAGAACCAGAGAGAGAAGAGTGGGATTACTAGTCCAGCGCCGAACCCAATCAATCCTCTCGTCAGTGCGAAGCTGGAGATCTTCTTCATAGAACGAAAACGAAACTTCTCAGCTTTCCTTTCTTTGACTCTCTTCTCTTTGAAGAGCAGCATGAGCGCCGCTGTGCCAAGAGAGAGAAGAGATGCAAGTAGGAACAGAGGTCTGTAGGAAGAGGTCAGATCTGTTTGAAGTCTTGCTTGGAGTACCTCGGGGAGGCCGCTAATCAGAGCTCCGCCAGTTGAAGCAATTTGGGAAACGAAAGATGAAAAACCGAATGTTCTGGTTCGATCTTCGTCAGAAGTGACATCTGCCAGCGCGGCGTTGAAAGGTGCAGATGTCAATGCGCTCCCGATTCCGACAAGCGCTCTCGAGACTGTGATGAAGGCAAGATCGGTTGTGAAAGCCATGATCCCCCATGATGCCGCGGCAAGAATTCCTCCAGAGATTAGGAATATTCTTCGACCATACCTGTCTGAAAGGATGCCGAATGGAATAAGCAGAACTGATGTTGCCAAGAGGGAGATCGTCGTGAGAACTCCGACTAGCACTGCTGTGATCCCAATTAACTTGAGGTATATCGGAAGTACGACCTGTGCGTAGCCTCCTGGCAGACTTATCAAAGCGTTGGAGAAGAACAGCAACCTCCTGCTCTTCTCAGACCAAATTGAATCCTTGCTTGGAAACCTCGGCATTTTGTTTCATCCAGGAGACTTGGAAGCTCTTCTGCTATTCGAGACTGATAGAAAAGTGTATCGCACGTCTCGTGGAAGCTTGAGGTGCCTTTAAGCAGACCGATTGAATTTCAGTTCGGAATTCTTGTTCTGCTTCAACTTTACGAAAGAATAATCTACTCTCCCAACAACATGTTTCAGAAAGCTGAGTGGTTTGCCTAGATCAATTGATCTTGATACGCTTCTACGAATACCGACAGTGGTTGACTTCGACATATCGCCTGATGAGAGGCATGTTTGCTTTGTCTGGAACAAGACCGGACGCTTGCAGCTGTACCTTCTAACCTTGCCCGAGGGAGCGATAGAGCAACTCACGTTTGATCCTGAGAGTAAGCTTGGCCCACGCTTCTCCCCGAACGGTGAGAAGCTAGCATATGCCCAAGACTATCAGGGGGACGAGAAGTTCGACCTCTTTGTGATGGATCTCGCATCTCGCAAGTCAGTCAACATTACACCAGAGACGAACTTCGCAATATACCCGCATATTCGATGGTCGCCTGATGGCGAGAGGATGGCATTCTCGTCGAATAGAACTGGCAAGTTCAGCATCTACGCGATGCTCTCTTCCGGTGGCGAGGCAACGATGCTCTGTGACCACAAATACTCCGACTCAGATCCTGAGTGGTCCCCGGACGGCAGATATGTTGCCTTCACTAGCCTCATCAAAGGTCAAGACCACGGAGTTTTCATCGTGCCGTCTAAGGGAGGTGAACCTGTTCAGATCCGTGATCCAGAGGAAGCTGTGGACGCTTTTTCACCTGACTGGTCGCCTGACGGCGAGAAGATTGCGTTTGTGTCTTCATCCAAAGGTAGCTATGATATTGGTCTGTACGATGTCGGAAAGCGATGCGTTGAGTGGGTTACAGATGCGCGCTATGAAAGCGTTGGTCCATCGTGGTCACGTGACGGCAGGTTCCTTGCGTTCCTACTCAACCGCGAGGGGAACGTCTCCATAGCCATAAGGAACAAAGACGGGGCAACGCGATTTTTCGAGGTGGGGCCTGGCATTCACTCTCACGTAAGATTCACACCGGACTCCGGCTCAGTTGCCTTCATCTACAGCGGGCCGAAGAATCCTCCTGATCTTTGGATCCTCAATCTTGCCGATGGCATGACCCGACAACTGACGAACTCACTGCCACCTTCAGTCAGCCCTGAGATCTTTGTCGCTCCGAGAATAGTGAAATATCCCACGTTCGACAGGAGAATGATTTCAGCCTTCCTCTATTCGCCTCAGAACCTTCTGGAAAGGCAGCTCGCTCCGGCGATTGTGTGGGTTCATGGTGGTCCAACAGCACAGCACAGGAATGATTGGTACGTTGCGATCCAACACTTGGTCAACCAAGGCTTTGTCATCTTGGCGCCGAACTACAGGGGGAGCACCGGCTATGGAAGAGAGTTCAGAGTGGCGAACCGATTCGTCTTGGGGAAAAATGACTTGGCAGACGCGATTGCAGGGGCAGAATTTCTGAAAGAGCAGGAAATTGGTGATCCCGCGAAGATAGGGATCACGGGCTCCTCGTATGGCGGTTATCTCACTATGTGCGCCTTGACGAAGTATCCTGACATATGGGCTGCCGGCTCAGCCCTAGTGCCTTTCCTGAACTGGTTCACCGAGGTTGCGAGCGAGAGGGAGGATCTTCAGTACTGGGACAGGGAGAATATGGGTGATCCCGTTAAGGATAAAGAGAGATTCAGAGAAGCATCGCCTATCTTCTATATGGATCGGATCAAGGCTCCTGTACAGATGATCGCTGGTAAGCATGATCCAAGATGCCCCGCCTCTGAAGCTGAGCAAGCACGCGAAGCATTGGCAAGGTTGGGAGTTGACTTTGAGTTCAAGGTCTATCCAGATGAAGGGCATGGATTTCGAAAGCTGGAAAATATGATCGACGCCTTCAAGAAGAGATCCTTCTTCTTCCAGAAACACCTGATGAAGGAAGGACCCTAGCAAGCCAGATTGGCTTCAATGCTGGGCGATCTCAGTGGTTTGATGGAATGGTCTAATGGCCGGATGAGCTTCCCAGCAATCTCCGTCATTCGTTTCTTCGTCGTTACAATTTGGTCCTTCTGCCATCGCAAAGGAGCAGCAAGGAGGAGGAGAGGATAGGAAATCCCTCTTCTACTGCTCCCACCTCAGGTTATTTCTTGAAAACAACCTCTTCTTCGCAAACATCATCTGGTGATCTGCGGTATTTGGTGAACGTGTAAGTCACAGTGGGGTCTAGTTGCTTGAACAGAGCATCCATCATCGCCCCTGGGCCTTTTCGACAGAAATCCTCGATGTCTTCGTCCCTGTAGCCCACATTTTTCAGCCCCGTGTAGACAGGACATTTCCCATTCCTGAACACCAGCTTCCTAGGACTCTCTTGGATTACTACACTTACGCCGAGGCCCTCATACATCGCCTTGATGAACGAACTTGTCGTCTTGACATCGAGTTCCTTGATGCCCATCTGCTCCTTACTTGCCTTGCCTGCCGACGCGCCGAAATTCCCTAGAGATTCAGAGAGGAAAGAATTTGCCTTCTGCCTGCCTATTTCCTTAGCCACAGCGTCGAAAAACACGCCGAACATGCTGAACACGTTACTGGCGGCATTAAAAGCATCTTCAATCGCCATAACCCTGCCTCCCTTCAGTCTTGGGGCTGACATAACTCCCGAGATCTGCCTATATTATTCTTGAGTCGCGTTGAATCTCGGCGAACGCCGTACTATAGAAACCCATTGGGTACACTCCCTCTCCATTTGAAGGTGTCATCTTCATCATATCTTGTACAGAGTAGGTCAAGGTCCTGCAAGATCATGTAAGCCGATGATGAGAAGAACGGCCAAGCGGCTAAACCCACCAGCCAAGAACAAATGGCTTTTCTATCCATCTGTTTGTTAGGTCGAGATCGCTAAATAGAGTGGTACACTCGGTGTATATGACATATGCACAGAGAGAATCTGAATCGTGACATTGTGATTCAAACTCTTGTATGCGCTTTGGAGCCCCTTGATTTCGTCTACGCGTGTTATGAAGGAGGAGCAGCGGCTTTCAAACGAGTTGATCAATGGTCAGACATAGATATGTATCTGGTTGTTGACGGCCAAAAAGTCGATGAGACGTTCCGTACCGTGGAGGATGCCTTGAAATCATTATCCGCCATCAGGCAAAAGTATCAGCCTGAACGACTCCCTTGGCCTGATATGTGGCAGGCCTTCTACAAGCTAGAGGACGCACCAGAGTTTCTCCTTATCGACCTTGTCATTCTGAAGCTCACTAGTCCTGAGATGTTCTTGGAACCGAAAATGCACGGGGACGTTGTGTTCCATTTCAACAAGTCCAACAGGGTGAAGAAACCTCAATTCGATAAAGATGCACTAGTCACAAAGCTACGTAAGAGGCTTGAACGATTGATGGCAAGATTTGACATGTTCAACGTTTTCGTGCAGAAAGAGATCAACCGTGGCAACTATCTCGAAGCCATCGACCTGTATCATACCTTCACAATTGCCAGTCTGGTTGAAGCGCTGCGCATCAAGCATAACGCCGTGCATCACGAGTTCAGGATGCACTACATACGTTACGAATTGCCTTCCAATACAGCGAAGAGGCTTGAGCAGCTTTGCTATGTCCAGAACGAGAAAGATCTGCAAGCAAAGTATCATGAAGCAACTCAATGGTTCCACGAACTGATGTCAGATACAGACCTCATATGAACCTTCGTCGTTAGTCAGCAATCTTACTACATTTTGATGCGTGTCGTCCTGTTTGGTGTTACATATTCGGCTTCAGAAGCAGATATCTGTAAAAGGGTATAGTTGGGGTCATTTGCGTTCTTCCAATGTTTGCTGAAGAAATCGCAATGTGTCGCCAGTCTTGCCTTGATCTTCTTGTCTTTGATTATTCTCGCCAATCCAGTGACTCTTATGCAACAATCCGTATTTCCCTTCTTGAACACAAAGGAGCACTCGACTCTTGGATTCTTCCTTATCTGCCTAACCTTCTCACTCCACATGTCTGTTGTTATCCAGAATTTGCCGTCAAGACTAATCAAGGTCACAGGTCTGACTCGAGGCTGATCGCCATCTA
>Ga0209314_10001170_pt1 | contig 11825 bp, 3 predicted proteins | sample I19B2metaG_FD_184146 | JGI IMG/M metagenome (GOLD analysis project Ga0209314, IMG submission 184146) | Lake sediment bacterial and archeal communities from Gulf of Boni, Indonesia to study Microbial Dark Matter (Phase II) - ​I19B2 metaG... | ecosystem: Environmental > Aquatic > Freshwater > Lake...
GATGCTCGACCTCTCCATGGGGCTGGACGCCGACCTGGGGATCGACTCCATCAAGAGGGTGGAGATCCTCTCCGCCATCCAGGAGAGACTCCCCGGCGCACCCCAGATCGGCCCCGAGCAGATGGGGACCCTGCAGACCCTGGGGGAGATCGCCTCCTTCCTTTCCGGCGTGGGTGGAGCGGCGGAGGGCGGAAACGCTGCCACCCCGGCAGTGGCTGAACCCGCAGCCGAGGTCGTCCCCTCTGTCTCGGCCGCACTGCCGCTTAAGCGTAGCGGGGTTGTGGCCGTGGATCTTGACGAGGGGAGCCTGGAGACCATCACCCTTGCCGCTGGGGGTGAAATCCTCCTCACCGACGACGGTTCAAGCCTGGTTGCCCAGCTCTACTCCCAGCTTGTGGCCCGTGGCCACGTGGTGAGGATGATCGCCGCCGACGACAACAAGGAGATCTTCTCCTCCGCCCGGATATCAAGCCTGATCATCACAGCCCCCAAGGGGGGAACGGACGACCGTTTCCTGGAGAACGCCTTCCTCCTCCTCAAGCGTGGAGCACCGGCCCTGCGCCAGGCGGGGGAGTCAGGGGGCGCCCTCTTCGCCACAGTCTCCAGGCTCGACGGCGCCTTCGGCTGCCTCCCCGGCTCGACCCTGACCGACCCCCTCTCCGGTGGGCTTGCCGGCCTGGCCAAGACCGCCGGCCAGGAGTGGCCGGAGGTGACCTGCAAGGCCATCGACCTGGCCCGGTTCCCCGATCCGGCTGACGCGGCTGCCGCCCTGGCCGGGGAGCTGCTGCGCAAGGGTGAAGTGGAGACCGGCCTGACCCCTGCCGGGCGCACGACCCTGGCAATGGTCGAGCTCCCGGCTGCACCGGCGCCTGCCTACTACCCGGTGGGGAGCGAGGATGTGGTGGTCATCACCGGCGGCGGCCGGGGTGTAACCGCAGCAGCGGCAGTTGCCCTGACCCGGGCCTGCAGGCCGACCCTGCTCCTCCTGGGGCGGAGCCCGGCCCCTGCGGCCGAGCCCGAGTGGCTCCGACCCCTCACGGAGGAGCCGCGCATAAAGCGGGCCATCCTGGAGCAGGCCGGAGGCAAGCTCCATCCGCGGGAGATCGAGGAGCGCTACCAGCAGGTGGTAGCCGGCCGCAAACTCTCAGCAACCCTGGATAATATTACGCAAGCAGGGGGCCGGGTACTCTACCGGGCAGTCGATATCCGCGATACGGCGGCGGTGAAGTCGGTACTTGAGGAGATCCGCGCCGGTTACGGACCGATCCGGGGCATAGTTCACGGTGCCGGCGTGCTGGCCGACAGGCTGATCGCCGACAAGTCCAGGGAGCAGTTCGCCTTGGTCTACGGCACCAAGGTCTCCGGCCTGCGCTCCCTCTTCACTGCCACGGCCGAGGACGATCTCCGCTTCATCGCCCTCTTCTCCTCCACCACCGGTCGCCTGGGGCGCACCGGCCAGGTTGACTACGCCGTTGCCAACGAGGTGCTCAACAAACTGGCCCAGGACGAGGCCCGTCGCCGCCAATCCTGCCGCGTTGTCAGCCTCAACTGGGGACCCTGGGACGGCGGCATGGTCACCCCGGCACTGAAGAAGGTCTTTGCCGGTGAAGGGGTGGGTCTGATCGGCCTGGAAGAGGGTGGGGATTTCCTCGCCCGGGAGATCGCCGCGGCCGAAGGGCCGGTGGAGGTGGTCGTGCTCGCCGAGAGTAAGGGTGCCGTTGCCGCGCCCCTCACCTCCAGGGCGAAGAACCTGAGCGAAGCCCTGGCAATCTCCCTCAATGTGGATGACTATCCATTCCTCCGCTCCCATGTCCTCGACGGCAAGGCGGTTCTCCCCATGGCGGTCATTGCCGAGTGGCTTGCCCACGGGGCGCTGCACGGCAACCCCGGGCTACGCTTCCACGGCTTCAACGACCTGCGCATCTGCAAGGGGGTGGTCTTTGCCCAGGAGACGGCCTGCAACCTGAAGGTTATGGCAGGCAAGGCCGAGAAACGCGACTCCTTCTACCTGGTGCCGGTGGAGCTCTGCGGCGACGGCGGCAGCGGCCGCCCGCTGCTCCATGCCCGGGCGGAGATAGTCCTCGCCACCAGGCTGCCGGAGGGGATACGCACCATAAAGGACGTGGCGGTAGACCCTTACGAGCCCCACAACGGCAGGATATACGACACCGAGCGCCTCTTCCACGGCCCCGACCTGCACGGCATCCAGGAGGTGGACGGCTGCTCCGCCAGGGGGATCATCGCCCGGGTGAAGAGCGCCCCACAGCCGGCGAGCTGGCTTCGCCGGCCGCTGCGCAGCAGCTGGCTCACAGACCCTCTGGTAATGGACAGCGCCTTCCAGATGATGATCCTCTGGAGCTTCGAGCGCTTCGGCTCCGGCTCCCTCCCCTGCTTCGCCGGCCGTTACCGCCAGTTCCAGGACTCTTTCCCCAGGGACGGGGTGCGGGTCGTCATCAGGATCACCGACGAAAGGGCCCACGGCGCCCATGCCGACATGGAGTTCGTCGACAGCCAGAGCGGCAAGCTGATCGCCCGGCTGGAGGACTACGAGTGCGTCATCGACTCCTCCCTCGGCCAGGCATTCCAGCGTAACCAGCTGACCATGGGTTCCATGGCCGGCAAGGGGGGTGCGTGAGAATGCATCCCGCCATCAACGCAGGGGGGAGGAGCCTGCCGGCTGATTTCGGTCCGGCCGCACTGACACTCCCATGTCCATGAAGACCGCCAACCATCCTGCTTTCGGCTCGGTTGCCATCGTAGGTATCGGCGGTATTTTCCCCGACGCCCCCGAACTGGACCGCTTCTGGCAGAACATCATCAGCAGCCACTGTGCCGCCCGCGAGATCCCGCCCGACCGCTGGGCCGTCTCCCCTGAGAGCGCCTTCTCCCCTGAGATCGGCGCCAGGGACAAGGTCTACTCCCGCCGCGGCTGCTTCGTGGCAGCCATCCCACGCATAACCCCGGCTCCGGGGGAGCAGGCCATCCCTCCCGGGCTGGACCCCCTCTTCCACATGCTGCTCCACGCCGGCCGGCAGGCCTTCTACGACGGCGTAACCACCCCCCTTGACCGCTCCCGCGTCGGGGTGATAGTGGGCAACCTGGCGCTCCCCAGCGAGAAGTCGTCCCAGCTGGCCAGGGAGCTCCTCGGCCGGACCTTCGAGGAGAAGCTCCTCGGCAGGAGCCAGGGGAAACGCTCCACCGAGCCCCTCAACCGCTATGTTGCCGGTCTCCCCGCCGGGGTGCTGGCCTGGAGCCTGGGGCTGGGGGGGGGGAGCTGCACCCTGGATGCGGCCTGCGCCTCCTCCCTCTACGCCATCAAGCTGGCCATGGACGAGCTCCTCTCCGGCCGCGCAGACGCCATGCTCTCCGGCGGGGTCTCCCGCCCCGACCCCCTCTATACCCAGATGGGGTTCTCCCAGCTGCGCGCCCTCTCCAAACGAGGAATCTGCTCCCCCTTCGACGCCAGCGGCGACGGCCTTGTGGTGGGAGAGGGTGCCGGTGTATTCCTCCTCAAGCGGACCGAGGACGCCATCGCCCACGGCGACCGGATCTATGGCATCATCCGCGCCGTCGGCCTGGCCAACGACGTGGGGGGGAGCCTCCTTGCCCCCATGTCCGAGGGGCAGCTGCGCGCCATGACCTCTGCTTACGAGGTCGCCGGATGGGAGCCGGGCGACCTCGACCTGATCGAATGCCACGCCACCGGAACCCCTCTGGGCGACGCCACCGAGGTAACCTCCCTGAAGGAGCTCTGGCGAGATGTCCCCAAAGGTGGGCAGGGGTGCGTCATCGGCTCGGTAAAGTCCAACATCGGCCACCTCCTCACCGCGGCCGGCGCCGCGGCCCTCACCAAGGTCCTCCTCTCCATGCGCGCCGAACTGCTGCCACCCACGGCCAACTTCACCACCCCCCAGGCCGTTATGGAGCTGGAGCAGAGCCCCTTCCGCGTGCTTACCTCCCCGCAGCCGTGGGAGAGGAGGGGGGAAGGGGTGCCGCGCCGGGCCGGTGTCAGCGCCTTCGGCTTCGGCGGCATCAACGCCCACCTCCTGGTGGAGGAGTGGCTGCCGGAGAGGGCCGACATGGGTGAAACCATCGCCGTTGCCCGCCACTGGGTATCCCCCCGGCAGGAGGATATTACCCCCCCCCGGACCAGGGGGGGGGAGATCGCCGTGGTGGGGATGGACGCCCGCTTCGGACCGTGGCAGTCACTGGCGGAGTTCCAGGACAGGACCCTGGGTAGGGGTGAGAGCGGGGAGCATCCTGCCCCGCCACGCAACTGGTGGGGGGCGGAGAGTTCCCCATGGTTCCGGGGGGAGGGGCTCGACCGCACCCCCTTCAACGGCTACTATCTGGACGGGGTCTCCATCCCGGCAAACCAGTTCCGTATCCCTCCGCTTGAGCTGGAGGAGATGCTCCCCCAGCAACTCCTCATGCTGCAGAGCGCTGCCGCGGCCATCGAGGATGCCGGCATGGGGCGAGAGGGTAACATCCGTACCGGGGTGTTCATCGGCATCGCCCTTGACCTGAACAGCACCAACTTCAGCAACCGCTGGACCATGGCGGAGAAGAGCTCCGCCTGGGATAATGAGCTGGCTGGCGGCATGTCGGCGGAAGAGCTCGCCGCCTGGACAGGGGAGTTGCAGGATGCCGCCACCCCCCCCCTGACCGCCAATCGCACCATGGGGGCACTGGGGAACATCGTCGCCAGCCGCATCGCCCGGGAGTTCCGCTGTGGCGGCCCCAGCTTCACCCTCTCCAGCGAGGAGACCTCCGGGCTCCGCTCCCTGGCAACAGCGGTGCGCCTCCTCCAGGGGGGGGAGATCGACCGGGCCGTTGCCGGCGCAGTCGACCTTGCCGGGGACCTGCGGGCCGTGCTCGGCCACCATGCCGGTCGTCCACTGTCGTCCTCCGGGCGCTCCCTCCCCTTTGCCGCGGATGCCGACGGCAGCATCGTCGGCGAGGGTGCGGCCTGCGTGGTGCTGAAGCGACTGGAAGACGCGGTCAACGACGGGGACAGGATCTACGCCACCCTAAGCGGAGTGGGTCTGGCTGGCGGTGGACTGGTGGTGGCGGATGAGGCTGCCTACACAGCCGCCCTGGAGAGGAGCTGCCAGGAGGCGGGGGTCACCCCCGGGATGATCGACTACGTGGAGCCCCACGCCAGCGGTTTCCCTGCCGAGGACCGGATGGAGGCCGCCGCCCTGGAGCGGATCTTCGGCTGGGAGACCTGGCAAAAGCCAATGCTCCACCCCGAGCGGAGGGTAGCATTGGGGACTCTCAAGGGGGAGATCGGCCACAGCGGCGCGGCCTGCGCCATGGCATCCCTGGTGCGCGCCTCTCTTGCCCTCTACCAGGAGATCATCCCCGGCTCCCCGGCTCCGGCCGAGCTGCTTAAGGAGCTGGCACAGCCGGGACCATTCTACCTCCCTGCCGAGCCGCGCTACTGGCTGCGCAACCGGGCCGACGGCCCGCGCCGCGCCCTGGTGGGCTCTTTCGGCGTGGATGGCAGCTGCGCCGGGGTCGTGCTCCAGGGGTGGGAGGACCAGCCGAACAGTGCTGAGGCGGAGCGGATCAGGCCGGTAGAGCTGAGCGACGAGCAGCTCTTCGTCATCCCCGGCGATTCTCCGGCGACCATCGCTGAGCGGCTGGACAAGCTGAGCCGTCTGGCAAGTGGCGGCGAACTGGCTCCCCTGGCCCGCGGCTGGCACACCAGCGATGGCAACGCTCCAGGCGGCCTGGCGATGGCCATGGTAGCCCGCAGCAGCGAAGAGCTCCTCTCCCTCACATCCCTAGGCAGGGAGACCCTGGCCACAGGCGAGGCTACGCCCTTGCCATCCCTCACCCTGCGCGACAGGCTCTTCTACTCCGCCCGCCCTCTGGGGGCCAACAGCAGACTGGCATTCGTCTTCCCCGGCTCAGGCAACCACTTCAGCGGCATGGGGATGGAGCTATCCTGCCGCTGGCCCGAGGTTCTCCGTCGCCAGAACAGGGAGAACCTCTACCTGCGCAGCCAGTTCCAGCCCGAACTCTTCTGGAACGGCGCCCCGGCGGAGGAGGTGGACAACGATCACCGGGCGGTCATCTTCGGCCAGGTGGCCACCGGCTGCGTCGTCAGCGACGTGGTGCGCAGCTTCGGCGTCACCCCCACTGACATCATCGGCTACAGCCTGGGGGAGTCGGCCAGCCTCTTCTCCAGCCGCGCCTGGCGAGACCGGGACGGCATGCTTCTGCAGATGTACGACTCCACCCTATTCACCCACGACCTGGCCGGCGAGTGCCGTGCCGCGGCCCGCGCCTGGGGGGTGCCGGAGGGGAAAGCGGTTGAGTGGCAGATCGGCGTGGTCGGCGCTCCGGCCAAGGAGGTACGCCGGGCGATCCGCATGACAACCAGGGTCTACCTCCTCATCGTCAACACCCCGGACGAGTGCGTCATCGGCGGTGACGCCAAGGGGGTCAAGCGGGTGGTGGCCATCCTCGGCGCCCCCTTCTTCCCCCTGGCCGGCGTCACCACCGTTCACTGCGAAGTGGCCAGGGAGGTTGCCGAGCCATACCGGAACCTGCACCTCTTCCCCACCGATCCACCGGCAGGTGTCACCTACTACAGCGGCGCGGAGGGTGGGCCATACGAGGTGAGCAGGGAGGCAGCCGCCGATGCCATCCTCGCCCAGGCCCTGGAGGGGATAGACTACCCGAAGACCATCAACGCCGCCTACGACGCCGGAGTACGCATCTTCCTGGAGATGGGGCCCGGCGCCTCATGCAGCAGGATGATCGGCCGCATCCTCGGGGACCGCCCCCACCTGGCCCGCTCGGCCTGCGCCCCGGGAGTGGACGGGGAGGGGGCCATACTGCGCATGCTGGCCAGCCTGGCGGCGGAGCGGGTCGAACTCGACCTGGCTCCCCTCTTCGCCCAGCCGGCGGTCGCGGCAAGGGGTAAGGTTACCGGTCCGGTGGTGACCGTCAGGACAGGGGGGAGCCCCTACCTGCCGCCGGCGCCACCAACACCTCCGGCAAAGATAGCAACACCAGCAACAGCTGCTAAGCCGCAGCCGGCGCCCGAGCCACAGCCGGCACCTTTGCAAACCGCGTCGCCAGCCGCAGCGCGCCCCGCACCAAACCAGGCCTTGCCTGCAGCCGTACCCACGGCCATGGAGCCGGCGCCGGTTTCCGACCCGCTGCTCCACGGATTCGCCCAGGCCCAGGAGGCCAGGTTCCAGGCCCAGGAGTCGTTCCTCCGCCTGAGCGACACTCTTTCGGGTGCCATGGCCAGCGCCATATCGCTGCAGCTGCAGCTGCAGCAGGCCCTGGGGGGTGATCTGCCGGCCGATCTGCTCGCGCCATCCAGCCCGTTCCCACCCGTTCAGGGGAGAGCGGTTGCCCCCCCGCGCCCCTGCGTCTTCGACAGGGAGATGTGCATGGAGTTCGCCATCGGCTCCGTGGGGAGGATGCTCGGGCCAGAGTTCAACGAGGCTGACTCCTACCCGACCCGGGTTCGCCTCCCCGACGAGCCCCTCATGCTGGTGGACCGGATCACCGCTCTCGAAGGGGAGCCCAGGTCCATGACCAAGGGGCGGGTGGTCACCGAGCACGACATCCATGCCGGCGCCTGGTACCTGGACGGTGGCCGAATCCCCACCTGCATCGCCGTGGAGGCCGGACAGGCAGACCTATTCCTCTCCGGATACCTGGGGATAGACTTCATCACCAAAGGATTGGCGGTTTACCGCCTGCTGGACGCGGTGGTCACCTTCCACCGGGGGCTCCCCGGACCGGGGGAGGTCATCCGCTACGACATCCGCATCGAGCGCTTCTTCCGCCAGGGGGACACCTGGCTGTTCCGCTTCTTCTTCGAGGCGACCGTGAACGGCGAGCCGCTTCTCTCCATGCGGGATGGCTGCGCCGGCTTCTTCTCCGCCCTCGAACTGGAGGCTGGCAAGGGGATCGTCAGGCCGGCCCTGGACCTGCGGCCGACGCAAGGAAACCGCCCCGGGGACTGGGTCGAACTGGTCCCCATGGGGGAGGAGAGTTACGACGCCGGCCGCCTGGCGCTCCTGAGGGCGGGCGACCTGGCTGGGTGCTTCGGTCCCCAATTCGGCGGCCTGCCCCTCTCCCGCCCCCTAACCATCCCCGGTGGCCGGATGGAGCTGGTCCACCGGGTGATGGAGATCCAGCCCCGTGGCGGGCGCTACGGAGAGGGGTTCATCCGCGCCGAGGCGGACATCCGTCCGGATGACTGGTTCATAACCTGCCACTTCGTCGACGACCGGGTCATGCCCGGCACCCTCATGTACGAGTGCTGCATGCACACCCTGCGGATCTTCCTTCTGCGCATGGGGTGGGTAGGGGAGGCCGACCGGGCGGTGTTCGAGCCGGTACCCGGGGTGGCCAGCGGGCTCAAATGCCGCGGCCAGGTGCTGGAGACGACCAAGGTGGTCACTTACGAGGTCACCATCCGGGAGCTGGGCTACCGGCCGGAGCCTTTTGTCATCTGCGACGCCCTGATGTACGCCGACGGCAAGCCGATCGTCGAGATCAGCAACATGTCCGCCCGACTGAGCGGGACGACGAAAGAGCAGTTGCTGGCGGTGTGGCAGAAGAACGGCGCCACCCTCCCCCTCACTCCCTCCCATCAAGGGAGGGGGGATATCCTTGCCCCTTCTCCCCTTGTTGGAGATGGCCGGGGAGAGGGGGGGAACAGCAAGCCGGCCATCTACACCAAGGAGCAGATCCTTGCCTACAGCAACGGCAACCCTTCCGAGGGGTTCGGCGACCGGTACCGGATCTTCGACGCCGGCATGGGGAGGAAGATCGCCCGGCTCCCCGGACCGCCGTTCCAGTTCATGGACCGGGTCACTGCAGTTAAAGGGGAGCCGTGGGTCATGCAGGCAGGCGCCATGGCAGAGGCCCAGTACGACATCCCGGTAGACGATTGGTTCTTCGCTGCCGATCGCCAGCCCCGCATGCCCTTCTGCGTCCTGTTGGAAGCGGCCCTGCAGCCCTGCGGCTGGCTGGCCGCCTACGTCGGCTCGGCCCTGCAGAGCCAGGTGGACATCTCCTTCAGAAACCTTGGGGGGAAGGCGGTGCAGTACCGCCCCATTACCCCGCAAACGGGCACAATCACCTGCTCCGCCACCCTGAAAAAGGCTGCCACCAGCGGCGGCATGATCATCCAGGAGTTCGACTTCACCGTCGAGGACAGCGCGGGGCTGATCTACGCAGGGGAGACCATGTTCGGCTTCTTCTCCAAGGAGGCCCTGGCCAACCAGGTGGGGATCCGGGATGCCAAGCCCTACCTGCCGACCGAGGCGGAGATCGCCAGGGGGCGGAGCCTGGAGTACCCCACGTCTGCACCCTTCCCGGAGAAAACCTTAAGGATGATAGACAGTATCGAGCTGTACATCCCGGACGGCGGTCCCCATGGGCTCGGCTTCCTGCGCGGCATCAAGAACGTCGACCCGCTGGAGTGGTTCTTCAAGGCCCACTTCTACGAGGACCCGGTCACCCCTGGGTCGCTGGGGCTGGAGTCCTTCGAGCAGCTCCTCAAGTTCGCCGCCCATGAGCGATGGGGAGTGCAAGAGGGAGAGGTTTTCGAGGCCGCCGCCATCGGTGCCAGCCATAGTTGGCTCTACCGGGGGCAGATCATCCCGGCCAATACAAAGGTGACTGTGGAGGCGTGGATCACCGCAGTCGATGACGCACGCAAGGTCATCACCGCTGCCGGCTACCTCTCCGTGGACGGCAAGACCATCTACCAGATGAACGATTTCACGGTGCGTATCTGCGCACCATAAAGGAAGTTAGATGAAGTACTCGAAAGTCCAGATAACATCCCTCGGCTACGAACTGGCTCCGGTGGTGGTCACCTCCTCCGAGCTGGAGAGCAGCCTGGAGCCCCTCTACAAGGCGCTCCGCTTCGCACCGGGCCAATTGCAGGCCCTCACCGGCATCCGTGAACGGCGCTGGTGGGAGCCGGGCTACCCCCTCTCCAGGGGGGCGGCCGCCGCGGGCAAAAAGGCTCTGGAGAGCGCCGGCCTGCAACCCTCCGACCTGGGGGCGCTGGTCTACACCGGGGTCTGCCGTGAGCAGTTCGAGCCGGCCACCGCCTGCCGAGTGGCAGCCACCCTGGGGGTGGGTGGGGATGCGGCCATCTTCGACATCTCCAATGCCTGCCTCGGGGTGCTGAACGGCATCCTGGAGGTGGCCAACCGCATCGAGTTGGGACAGATCCGCGCCGGGCTGGTGGTCTCCTGCGAGAGCGCCAGGGAGATCAACGACATCATGATCGAGCGGATGCTGGCAGAGAAGAACATGGAGCGTTTCGCCTCCTCCATTGCCACCCTCACCGGCGGTTCCGGGGCGGTGGCGGTGCTCCTCACCGACGGCTCCTTTGCCGGGGTCCAGGGACACCGCCTCCTCGGTGGAAAGACCCAGGCTGCGCCGGAGCACCACGGCCTCTGCCTCTGGGGGGTAGCCCCGGACGGGAGCGGCAGGTACGTGCAGAACATGTCCACCGACGCGGTCAACGTCATGAACTACGGGGTGGAACTGGGGCGGCGCACCTGGGCCGCCTTCCTGGCGGAGATGGGGTGGCAGGCGAGCGCGGTTGACCGGGTTGTCTGCCATCAGGTGGGGTCGGCCCACCAGAGCGCCATTTTGAAGACCCTGGGTATACCGGTGGACAAGGACTTCACCACCTTCGAATACCTGGGGAACATGGGAACCGTCTCCCTCCCCCTTACCCTGGCCATAGCCGCCGAGCGGGAGGAGATCCTCCCCGGGGAGCGGGTGGGACTTCTGGGGATCGGCAGCGGGCTGAACTGCCTGATGCTCGGCGTGGAGTGGTAGATGTGTGATCCCCCCCCTTGCACAAGGGGGAAGAACGTCAATAAAGACAACTCAGGAATAACATGACGCAACTGGATGCAGAACTGAAAGCCGAATACCCGTTCGAGAGCCACTACCTGGATCTGGACGGGCTCAAATACCACTATCTTGACGAGGGGAGCGGTCCACCCGTGGTCATGGTCCACGGCAACCCCTCCTGGTCCTTCTACTACCGCAACCTGGTGAAGCGACTAAGCAGGAACCACCGCTGCATCGTGCCGGACCATATCGGCTGCGGCTTTTCCGACAAGCCGGGTGACGATCGCTACGACTACACCCTGGAGCGGCGGGTGGCAGACCTGGGGAGGCTGATCGACTCCCTGGAGTTGGAGGAGAAGATCACCCTGGTGGTCCACGACTGGGGGGGGATGATCGCCATGGCCTGGGCGGTGCGGAATCCGCAGCGGGTGGCAAGGCTGGTGATCCTCAATACCGCCGCCTTCCACCTCCCCAAAGCGAAACCTTTCCCCATGGCGTTGAAGATCTGCAGAGATACGTTTTTGGGCACCCTGCTGGTGCGGGGGCTGAACGCCTTTGCCGTCGGTGCCGCCCTGGTGGGGTGCAAGGTCAACCCCATGCCGGCCGAGATGAGACGGCTCTTCTGCCTCCCCTACGACTCATGGCAAAACCGCATCGCCACCCTCCGTTTCGTGCAGGACATCCCCCTCGCCCCCGGCGACCGGGGCTTCGACCTGGTGAGCGCCACCGACGAGGGGCTGCGCCTCTTCCGCCCCCTGCCGGTGCTGATCCTCTGGGGGGAGGAGGATTTCGTCTTCGACTCCCACTTCCTGCGGGAGTGGCAGGTCCGCTTCCCGAACGCAGAGGTCCACTCCTGGCGCAACGGAGGCCACTACATCCTCGAGGATATGAAGGACGAGGCGGTCACCCTGATCGCCGCTTTCCTGGAGCGTACCGAGGGTTAGTTTTTATTGGCGTGCTTT
>Ga0209314_10001171_pt1 | contig 11821 bp, 12 predicted proteins | sample I19B2metaG_FD_184146 | JGI IMG/M metagenome (GOLD analysis project Ga0209314, IMG submission 184146) | Lake sediment bacterial and archeal communities from Gulf of Boni, Indonesia to study Microbial Dark Matter (Phase II) - ​I19B2 metaG... | ecosystem: Environmental > Aquatic > Freshwater >...
CACAACGCAGGGTTAGCGGCTTAATAAACGAGTTAGACACTCTTGGAGTGATAAACGCAAAACTCGTAAGCCTTGGAAGGCATGGTAGGTCCAAAAAAGTGCGACTAGCCATAACACCATCTGTTGCCAGTAACCAGCTTGGAGGCGACATTCACTTAAGCTCACTCCTGAACTATACCCCTAACTACCTACAAAAGATTGTTTAAATGCCTCGTCATAATCACTAACCATGTCTGAAGTTAAACACTTGCGAGAACCGATGATTCTCACCGTTGAGGATGGGTGCTTCACCTCTCCTTCTGGGCAAAGAATGTTAAAAGCCCCCATTATCGGAGTTCTAACTTCAGGCACGTTCATAAACCGAGTAATTGCCTCAGCGATCGATGTCGATGGTTTAGACGTGACTTCCCGTATCATTGAGATGGGGGAAAAAGTGGGAAGGTCTATGAAAGTTATCCTTCTCCACGGGCTTCCATACGGAGGATTTAACATAGTCGACGTAACACGTTTATACAACGTGTTTGAACGCCCCGTAATCACCGTTATCAATGTTAAACCAGATCCCATCGCTGTTGAAGCCGCGCTTAAACTCCATTTTCAAGATTGGGAACACCGTATGTTTTTGATCAAGCATGCAGGTCCACCGATAAGGCTTGAACTACCAACTGGTTTTACGCTTTACTTTGAGGTTGCTGGTATGCAGCCTGAGGCGGCGGGTGGTTTAATCCGGAATACAACTTTCTTCGGGAAGGTTCCTGAGCCTCTAAGAATCGCGAAGATCATAGCCGATTCCTTCCCACCTCTAGATTATACAGTTATTTGAGTGAAGTCTAGGGGGGTTACCTGCAGAGTTTTGAGGTTCACAATCGGAATATGGGCTGGGGTTGGGTTTAACCCGTTTTTTCTCTGGTAGCTTGTTTGGCTCTGCCAGGTGCCTGAGTTTACAATAAGTGTTCCACGGTAGTTTCTATACTTGAAGATATGTATATGCCCTGCATGGAATATATCAGGTGGCTCCTCAATCAGAAGGAAATCCCTTCTTTCAGGGGCGATAGCTGTTCTCTGCCCGTAAATAGGAGACAGATGCCTCGCTTTTAATAAGAGTTCCATAGCTCCATCCGGGTTTTCAAAGGACGTGTTTGGAACAGAAGCGACAACATCGTCTAAACTCCTTCCATGGTATATGAGAACGGTCACCCCGTGAAGCCTAACGGTTGAAGGGTTGCCGAGCATATGGACATCCCGGCCTTCGTATAGAGGCGCAGCATACTTTCTAAGAATGGCTGGTTGCGGTAACGCTTGGCGTACAGCGTCATGGTTTCCAGGTATGGCTATAACCTCGATGTGTTCAGGTACCTGTTCAATGTAGTCAGCTACGACTTTATACTGTTCATATATGTTATAGATGTTAAGTTCACGTTCCTGCTCCGGGTAAACCCCTATCCCGTCAGCAAGGTCTCCGGCTATTACAAGGTACTTAACCTTACCAGATAGATCCCTGTATCCACTTGTTCCAAAATCGCCTTTTAACCATTGGATGAACCTATCGAAGAACTTTCTAAGGAACATTTTACTGCCTACATGCATGTCGGATAATAAAGCGGCGCAAACTTCAACATCAGCCTTTGCAGGCACCCGGTCGGGGAGGTCTGGCCAAGTGATCTCCGTCAATATGAGGGCGGCGCCTTCAACCTTCAACCCTGTCACGCAGACAACCTGGTCTAGAAAAACCCTCTGCACCTTCTCAATTAGTGAACGTTCTGCTGACGGGGTAACGATCGCGGCTATGCTTGACTGCAGACCCTCTAACCGCATCCTGATAACACCCTTCCTCTCCATCTTCTCAGCGACCATACCAATAGTTTTCACGGAGCTACGTAGAGGAGCTTCTAAAGCATCCTCGATTGAAACCGCGTCTCTAGCATCCATCCTTTTCCGTAAGAGGCGCTCTGTTCTCCTAAACCTATCTCGGAAATACTCTATGAAGTTTTCAAGCGAAGCCTCAGACCCAAGTTCGTTCGTAGGGTCGGATAAAACCTCGATCCTCGACTCAACTTCAATGGCTGAACCTCTGGTAACCTTTACCCCCGCCTCAACAGGTTTAGGCGCCACTTTTGAAACAACCTGTCTCACCGCCTCTTCCAAAACTTCCCTAGAAAGCCAAAATGATTGATTTCCTGTTTTCACACTTTCCTCGACAGCCCAGCTTACAACAGCCTCAAGGTCAACGATCTCAGGCAGATTACTAAGGAGGTCGAAGCCACCCTGGTCTACCTGATAACCAGATTTTAAAGCCGCCATTAAGGCTTTACGTAACCGCGCATCCTTATCCACAGCACTTATCTGAGACGTAGCTTCGACCCCCAAGCCTTAATGCGCCTTATAAAAACCATGATCTAGCTAGGGTTAAATAGCATTTCCCATTTAGAATTTCACTGTAGCTCCGGAGTCCCTGCCTTATATATCTTTAAAGGCTTTCAGATCGGATTCAACGAACATAATGTTAACGTTGGTCTTAAAGCCTACCTTGTACCACTATGACCTCCTTATTAGCCCGCTTTCTTTTTTAGTAGGTGCCATATAGAACCTTCAGCGTATTCTACAATGAATGCGTTTCCAACACTTGAACGCGTTTTAATCTCCTGACTAATATTCCAGAAATAATTAACTTGTATTTTTAATGAAACCATAACGTTTTAACACATCGATCAATATCAACTCCTGCCACACACTTTTAATCGACCTGTAATAACCCCTATGTGAAGTGTTATTTAGAAATCTAAACCTTTATACTTACGTCAAACAGTCATAGCAAGGGGTTTTGAATGAAGAGGGTTTGGATAACAGAGCCTCTTCCCCGTGCGTGTGTGGGGGTAAAAGAACTAGGAGGCTATGCCGTCACAGAGGTTTCAGATGTATTCTACGCCGTCATCCCATCGGAGAAGCTTAAGGTTTTTGACGCGATCATCATAGGGGATGCACGCCTCACGGAAGAATCCTTAGCCTATGCTGATAAACTAAAGGTTGTGCAGAAGTTTGGGGCTGGATACGACACGATCGCATTAGACGCCTGCGCTAAGAGAGGCATCTATGTATGCACTATGCCTGGCTTAAACGCCGTCGATGTAGCAGAGTACACGGTTGGCGCCATCATCTCTGCCCTAAGGGGTTTCATGAGGATGGACGACACCGCTAGGAGAGCGGCGTGGAGTGAACGCGCCATATTGATAGGTGAGAGGCTTAAGGGGAAAGTCGTCGGTGTCATAGGTCTAGGAAAGATCGGTTGTGAAGTGGTGCGTCTTCTAAAACCCTTCAACGTTAAGGTGTTAGCCTACGACCCTTACGTAAACCAGATGACAGTTAGAGAGCTCGATGTCACTCTCACGGATTTAAATAAACTCTTGGAAGAATCAGATGTGGTCACGATTCATACTCCGCTAACAGCGGAGACGAGAGGTCTGATCGGGTGGAGGGAGTTCGCGTTAATGAAGCCCTCTACAGTCCTAGTTAACACAGCACGAGGTCCAATCGTTGACGAGGAAGCCCTATACAAAGCTTTAAACAAGGGGAAGATTAGCGGCGCGGTCATCGATGTCTATACACAGGAACCCCTGCAACCGGAAAACCCTCTTTTAAAATTAAAAAACGCCCAGCTCTCAATTCACACAGCTTGTTGGACACGGCAGTTCTTCGAAGATGGGATGAAGTTCTGCGCTGAGAACGTGGTTCGGGTCTTCAACGGTGAGAAACCTAGAAACATAGTAAACAGGTTAGACTGATAACTTAAAGCATCATAACGTATTACAATGCAATTTTTAGTGACACCGTTTTAATCTTTTTCCATGCTTAGCACATAAGGGGAATTTTAAAGAATAACATGTTAGGCAAGCTTCAACATAAACTCGTTCATGGAGCGATATCCGACCAAGGGTAAATTTCCTATATGAACCTCTTTAAGGTGTTTTCTGGCTGTTTTGAAGCATCGCTCGATTTGCTCTATAGGGGTTACTGGGAGGTCCCTCATCATGAAATGCGGATGAAAGATAAGGAGGCTATAGGGAATACTAGGGCTGAATGTGGCTATGAACCCAGCGATCTGGTCAACTTCCACCTCGTCTACGTAACCTGGAACCATTAAAGTTGTGGCTGTGAGCAAGGGGAGCTCTGGACGTTGGTTGTAAAAACCATCATAAACCATCTTGAAGTTTTCGTAAGTACGCATATTCGAGACTCCGCTTAAGGCGTGGCTGAGGCTTGGATTGAAGGTTTTCAGGTCGAACTTAAGGTTGCCCCCGCTAACCAACGCGAGTTCAGCGGCTTCCTTCACCAAACGCGGGTTCCCAGCTCCATTCCATTCAAAGCAGATCCTAAGAACTCTCCTAGATCCTACGGTTTCAAGCACCTTCCTCGAAGCGTTTATGGCGAAGGGAAGCTGAGGCTCAGGGGAACCGCCGAAGAAGCACCAACAAGAGATCCTTTCATTAACGACGGTCGTGTCTACAAGATCTTCTAGGTTGGCTGAGGAGGCGGAACTCAAGTTTTTATGGGAGGCATTCTGGCAGAAGAGGCAGTCGAAGTTGCATCCATAGAAGAAGATGGCTAAGTTATAGTATCCATGCTCCGGACCTTTTCTACATGCGTACTTTGGGAAACCCGCGCCGGTGCCAGCTGGGCAAAACCACGCGGCGCAGCAGTTTGTAACCTGTGGGTCGAGGTAGTAGTGGAGGAGACCGAGGTTTGGCTTCACCTTTGCCGTCACTTTTCCCCTTGTATTTTCCCTAAGTCCACAGAAGCCTTTTTCCCCTACTCCCATATGGCACATATTTGAGCAGAGGTTGCATGGAATACCGTTTGGGTTTTTCGGTGGTTCCTCAGGGAGCCCTAAGCGTTCCCTTACGCTTCTATGGGCTTCCCTTATGTAGGGTAGCGCGTCGTCAGGTTTATCCTTCACACATCTAACGCAGACGCCGAGGCTTTCAGAGATCAACTCCGATTTTATACAGCATAAGCGGCATTCCTTAACCTTAACCTTTGGTAAGTAGGAAAAACTCAATTTACTCCCCTAATCCACACCCTCAATGAGGTGTCGAAGTGGGTTATTAAGGATCATCTATGTAAGGAAGGCTTCCGGGTTACGGCGCAGGTACTGGCACCCTAAAGTCTTCTTTTAAAGTCCCTAATGCGACATGTGTTATTGTTCTGTCAACGTACTCCATGGCTAGTAGGGCTTTCACAAACTTGCTAAGCTCCTTCCTCGTCTTAAATCTCGCTATTAGAATGGCATCGCTTGGGCCTGTCACATCGTAAACTCCATAAACATTCGGGTTTTTAGCAACCTCTTCCTCAACATCTACGAGCTTACCCTTCGAAACCACAACTTCAACAATCGCTACCACATCGTAGCCGAGCTTTTCAGCGTCCAAAACAGCGCTATACCCCTTAATTACTCCCCCCTTCTCTAGGTTAGTAACCCTAGCGGCTACAGTGCCTACTGCTAATCCCGTCCTCCTCGCAACCTCCCTATACGAAAGCCTAGCGTCAGACACGAACTCCCTTACGATCTTAAGGTCCACCTCATCCATACGACGTACCACAACCTACTCTCTAAAGAAGAGGCGGAGGCTCTATATATTAAACGTTCTTCATCTACGCATCTGTGAATGCCTCGAGAGATTAAACCCTAGGATGTAACGTAAACATATACATGTATTCAGCCGGGGTCTGTTTAATGTCTTAAATACGCTTCATATCCTCGATTGGGATGAGTAAATGAGGAGCGAATGTGTCAACAGCGGCACCGGTCTCCCTTATGGCGGCGGCTGGTATGAGTCCTCCGATCATGGAGATCCCAAACCTATCCATACCCACTGGGACACCTAGGATAGGTTCATTCGGCTGTCCGAAGGCGAGGATTCCTCCCCACCCCTTCTCCTTTAAACCGGAGATGATTCTTTCCGTGCTCTCCTTAGCATCAGCTGGCGCTTCTCTTAAATTCGCTGGGAGCATTCCAGAACCTGTTCTAAGAACCCTGTTTATAGAGGTCATGTCCCTGTACACAAACACTTCAAGGGGTGGGATCGTCGTCCCTTCGTAAGCGATAAGCTCTACAAAGCGCACGGGTTTATGGTGTAGAAACTGGACGAGTCCGCCATAGCTCAGGAGGAGCGGGATACCTGCGTGTATAAGCACACCGTCGATCGTTAGGTTGCAGACTGTGAACAACGCGATCTTTCCTTTAGGAACAGAGATGCTCTCATACTCCTCTTCCTCGTCCAGAACCTTGATATACGGGGCTGGAAGCAGCTCAGCTTTCCGAAGCGCCCCTACAAGGTCGAGGGTTTGCTCAACCTGCGTCTTATCGATTATGGAAACGTTTGCAACAACCTTTCCCTCCTCCGTCGAGGGGTTGTAGGTTACGGCGTAGGCCATTGAAAGGAAGCGGGTGAGGACGAACCCCGTCCTCTGATACGCTAAGGCCCTGCTGAGCTCCTGTAAACCCGCGGGGGTTATGGTCCTCCCACTGCGGTCATGACCCTCAGTTAAACCCCTCTCATCTAACAGACGTAGGTGATACCTTATGGTTCTTTCACTTAGGAGGAAGCCTCTTCGCTGAAGCTCCCTTCTAAGCACCGTTGAGCCTACAGGTAGTCCATGTTCGCTTAGAGCCTTCAGGATCTCGATGTCCTTCCTACTACTTTCATTCGATGATGTCATATTAATACCCGTCTCTTTAAGGCTCTTAGCCGTTTCATATTAGCTGGGTGAATATATAAGAGGTGGTATGATAGGCATATAGAGCGTCGGCAATCGGCAACCATATGCCGTAAAATTTATAAGTCCCCCTCACTAAAAGTGTTGGCTCAAGTGATTCAATGCTGGTCCAGACGAATAGGACTGTACAGATGAGAAAGATAAATGAAGGCATGATCTGTTCAGGCTGCGGGATCTGCGCCGTAAGCTGTAGAAAAAGGAACATCCTCGTCGTGAACGGGGAAGCGCAGATAATGGATTTTAGATTATGCGAACAGTGCAAGGAATGCGCGAGATACTGTACTTTCGGAGGTATTCAAAACCTTCTTATCGAATGTAACCGTATGAGGTACTCTCTTTTCCGCATGCGGAGACGGTAATCCTCAGCGTAAGGGTTAGGCTGGTGGAAAAATGCCTGAAAGCTACTTAAACGCCAAGTCAACCACGGGAACGGAAACGCGGGTGTTGGATATATGCCCGACGAGTGGTATGTGCCCGATATGTATAGAGGAGTGCCTAAGCCTATGCGAAATCGGGAAATCCGCGTTAAGGGGTAGAGAAGTCCTCTACCCAATCCCTGAGCAATTTGGGACAAGCACCCAAGCAGCGAATAAGGACCCTGTGCTCGAATGGTCTCACTTCCAGATTTTAACTGAACTTACCGGTGCGTATGGTATAGAGGCGGACCCTGACAAAGCCGTATTCCCCGCGGTAGACATTGAAACTGTCTTAGGTGGTATCCCCCTCAAGCTACCGGTCATCACAGCTGCTTTAGGCTCCACGGCTGTAGCCAAGAACTATTGGTGGGGAATAGCTGTCGGCAGCGCGATTTCCGGCACCATGCAGACCGTGGGCGAGAACGTGTGCGGCATGGACCCCGACGCCCAATTTACCGATGGAAAAGTGACGTATTCCAAGGATCTAAAGTTCAGGGTTGACACGTACAGGGAGTTCTGGGACGGTAAACACGGGGATATAGCCGTTCAGACGAACGTGGAAGACCAGAGGATGGGCGTTGATCTCTACGCTTTATCGAAGCTAGAGGTCGATATAATCGAGAGAAAGTGGGGGCAAGGGGCGAAAGCCATTGGAGGCGAGGTTAGAGTTAACGACCTAGACTACGCCGTGATGTTGAAGAGGCGGGGGTACATCGTTATACCGGACCCAGAAGACCCCGCTGTTGTTGAAGCCTTCAAAGCTGGAACCTTCAAGTCTTTCGAGAGGCATAGCCGGGTGGGGATGATCACCTCGGAAGACTTCCTCGAAGACATTGACTCACTCAGGGAACAAGGGGTGAAACGCGTATTCATTAAGACTGGAGCCTACAGACCTGAAGCCGTGGCGTTTACGATGAAAATGGCTTCAGAGGCGAAGATCGATGCGGTGACCTTCGACGGTGCCGGTGGCGGGACTGGTATGAGCCCTGTGCCCATGATGCAGGAGTGTAGCACACCAACGGTTTTCCTGGAAACACAGGTTCTGAAATGTATAGAAGTCCTGAGAAGGAGGGGTAAATACGTCCCGGATATCGCGATGGCCGGGGGATTCATAAGTGAAACCCAGATCTTCAAAAGCATCGCCTTGAGCAACCTTGGAGACGGCCCGCATGTGAAGACTATAGCCATGGCTAGGGCTCCGATAACAGCCGTTATGAAAGCAACTTACTTCACGGAACTAGCGGTTAGAAACGAGCTCCCCGAGGAGTTTAGAATGAGTTACGGTAACAAAGCAGACCAGTTTCTGATCTGTGCCACTGAGCTTAAGAACCGTTTTGGAAACGACTACTACAAGCTTCCACCTGGGGCTATAGGATTATATACATACTACCACGACAGAATAGAGACAGGGCTGAGGCAACTCATGGCGGGTGTGAGGGTGTGGAAGCTCAACATCCTAAACAGGGAGAACATAGCAGCGTTAACTGAAAGGGCTAGTAAAGTCACAGGCATTCCACTCCTCGAAGACGTAGAACAAGACCGTATAAACATGATCCTTGAAGGTTAAAGCATACAGCGGGGTTAGGCTTTCAGGAAGAAATTTTTTAAGTCTCAACGTGGATATTACGTTTTAGAGGTTAGGGACGGTTTTGATCCCTAGCAGTGATAAGGCACAATTACAAGAGTTGTTTAAGGAGAAGCTTTTAAACGAGGTTAAGCTGATCGTTTTCACACAGGAGACCGAGTGTCGTTTCTGCCAGGAAACACGGCAGCTGGTTGATGAGCTTTCCTCGCTCTCCGATAAGATTATGTTTGAATCCTATGACTTTGTCAAGGACGTAGATAAGGCTAATGATTACGGGGTCGACAAGATCCCGGCGGTGTTAATCGTCGGTGAAAGGGATTACGGCATAAGATTCTACGGGCTACCTTCAGGCTACGAGTTCGCATCCCTAATCGAGGACATCCTCGATGTTTCATCAGGGGTCACACATTTGTCACAGGAGACAAAGAACCGTTTAAAAACCTTAAACAAGCCTATACACATCCAAGTCTTCGTTACACCTACATGCCCATACTGTCCGCGAATGGTACGCTTAGCACATCAATTCGCCATAGAGACCACTTTTATCAAGGCAGATATGGTTGAAGCCGTCGAGTTTCCCCAACTTGTCTACAAGTACAGGGTTATGGGTGTACCAAAGGTTGTAATCAACGAGACAACGGAGTTCGTGGGGATGCTTCCAGAGGAACTCTTCCTCGCCCAAGTTTTAAGGTCTATAGGCTCACCGAGCATGGTTGTTTAGAAGGGTCGCATGTCTCGAATGAGCAGTTCTCAACACCCTCTGAAAAGATCTAGGGTTCAACTGAGTGTGTAGGATTCCTCCTTCGATTATTCCAATGTCTACGACTGCATCCTCTTCGGTTACACATGTGTGTTTTTTCCATGTTTTAAAACACGGCTTTGCTTACCGTGAAGCTCTGTCCAAGTTCCATAATCGCTTTTACCACATAGTTCCCAAGGAGGATAGCGTTTTCCAGTCTTAGTCTCACGCCTACCATGTCCCTTAAGACTTAGGGACCCCGCGTAAAAATTCTATATTTAGGCTCCTCCTCACTAAGCTCTTCTAGGATTCTTCTCCCAACAAGCTTCACTGGTTCATGGATCCCTGTTCTCTGTTTAAGCTCCCCAAATGACGTGAAGGGTTTTTTCTCCCGTTGCCCTAGAATAATCCACATGTACCTTTTACCAACTCCTGGTAGAAGCTCGAGGGCGTGCATCCTCGGCGTTAAGGCTTGGGCTCCGTTGAAGAACGCGATAAACCGTTTCTCCTGAGCTTTGACAGCTTTCTCAAGGACTATTGGAAGCTCTGTTTGGGCGGAGCTCGTTAGGTCCTTGTAGTCAACCCTACCGATGATATACGCGATCTTATACCTAGGGTCTCTCCCTATGTAAAGCCTCTCCCCCAACGCAACGGTTGTGTTTTCTCTTAACGCGGCTTCAAGTAACGTGAAGTATAACTCTCCAAGGAGTTGAACGACGCCGGCGGTTCTGTACATCCGTTGGGCTAAGCTAGGTCTACCGTGGGGGAGGTAGTCTAAGACAAAGGCGTATTCCTCGTACTTCCTTGAAATACCACTCTCAGCCAAAGCTGTTCCCCCTATACAAACTTTCTACAGCTTCCCTAAGGCATGCTATACCTCAGTCAAAACGTATCTCTCCATGTTTCCTAGGTAAACATGGTAACCAAATATAGAAAGCTCTCATTTTTTCCTGTATACATCTAAAAGCTTAAGCAAAGCTGTAAGTTGCGCTGTAGTGATAAGCCTTCTTTTACCGCCGGCGAAAAACACACGGGCTTCCTCCACACTTTCAGGCATACAGTTAGCCAACTGCACCGCCCTATCCCTCTCCACATCAAACTCTGAGACAAGCCTATTCACGAGTTCTGAAGCTGCAGAAGCGTTGATTTTTGAGAATTTCTCCGTATAGTCCAAGGTTCTCCTCTGAAACTGGTCAAGCTCAGGCTCAAAAGACTTCAGTAACTCCCTTGCCTCAGCCACAGTGATCACCTTCTCCTCCTTCACTCTCCTCGACAAGGTTCCGCCTCAGGGAAGATCTTTCTTTAATGGTCTTATATGTTCAGGTCTCACTATAATGGTTTTCGTTGATTTCCCCACCTGCGTCTCAACAGTGTACGCCCTCCCCCTTCTCTCCAAGATCACCCCAACCTTACCTTGGTACCTTCTATGGGGCATACCCTTATGGGCGCTCGGGTTTATGTCTAATACAACCATGTCACCGGGTTTGTAATCGATTAGAAGGCGTGTAACCTGTAGACTTTCATCTCCCCTCCGTTTCCTGAGGAGGCTTCTGGTTCCCGCGCGGAATCCTTTAGAGCTTGGCGTATTAGGGTTCCTCCGTGTGCACGTGTACATCTAATTCCAAGCATTCCACCTTTTTATTAAGGATTTCCCTGATATTCGGCGTAACTCTACTCCCCTCCCCAGTGATGAACCCCCTCATGTACAAGCCGCCTTGACAGCTAACCCTCAACTCTATCAACCTTGAGCTCTGCGCCTGTATCTCAACCCCGTACACAAGCCGGTTTTTAACCTCCCCTAACCCTTTAACCGTTAACTGCCTCACCTCACGCACCGTCAAGGCCTTTCTCAACGCGTCAAGCTCCTCCAAGGTAACATCCGCCTCAATTTCTATGAGAGCTCTATAGGCTTCGTTAACCTTATCCCCCCGCTTAACCTTCTTAACTTCATCCTTCGTCGAAAACCTAAGGTCTTTAACAGCGATTTTCCCCACATTTCTTACGTTGACTTCCTTCTCCAACGCCTTTAGGTCCACCAACCTTTCTTTAGGCCTCTTTACTTCTAGGATGAAGGGACGGCCGTTTCCAAGGACTAAGGTGTCAACTCCATCCCTCACCGCTGCATGAAGCCGCACTTGCTCCCCCTTTGTGGCTTCCATGATGGGCTGCCCGATGAAGTCTTCAACAGATTCTCGAAGCTGTTTTCCCGTCCATCCACATTCTTGGCACCCAGTTCCCCGGCAGCTTCGGCAAGGTTTCGCGGTTTGAGGAATTCCACGCTTCATTTTCAAGTAGCGTCCGAATACGTAC
>Ga0209314_10001172_pt1 | contig 11801 bp, 11 predicted proteins | sample I19B2metaG_FD_184146 | JGI IMG/M metagenome (GOLD analysis project Ga0209314, IMG submission 184146) | Lake sediment bacterial and archeal communities from Gulf of Boni, Indonesia to study Microbial Dark Matter (Phase II) - ​I19B2 metaG... | ecosystem: Environmental > Aquatic > Freshwater >...
ACCGCTGGCTGGGCGTACATGAACAAGCGTGTGACCATTGACGGGGAGACGAAGTGGAGCGATCTCTGGGTCGGAGCTAGGAAGTATTTTCTGCGGATCATCGGCGGCCGGATACTGGTCGGAGTCATAATCACTCTTCCGATGGCGGCCGGCATTGTGGCCGCCGCGGCGAGCATCCTCACTCTTAATGTGGGATCACTGAATCCTCAGCAGTTGGCTCCTGCCACTGTCATTGGTCTGCTTGCGCCGATCATCCTTGGCTTGCTCGGGATTCTCATCATAGTAGGATTGATTGAGCTTGTGCTGTACGTCTTCCTTCTGCCATGGATGCAGGCGTTGGTGATGGATGATCTGGGGATTGTGAGATCCGTCAAGTCAAGCTTTGCGTTTGTGCGAAGTAATTTCGCCACGATCATTGGCTACATTGTAATCTCCGGGATCGCTTGGATCGCTGCGGTTTGGGTGGGATCGATCCTGTGGCCGAGCATCTCGTATTCAGACCTGACACGACCAGAGATCTACATGAATAGTGCCCGTTTGCTGGGGCTCTTGTTGGGAGCTACCAACATTGTCAACTCTGTGCTGTCTGCACTACTCTCAGCTTTCTTCACTCTGCTCCTGTTCATCATCTACGCGGACAGGACGCGCGGGCCGGCGGCTTCTCCAAGTGCTGTAGGCTCTACGACCATTCCCGCTCCTCAAGTTCCTCAAGCCGGACCATCTCAGCCTCAACGCGCCCCACGCGGAATGAAGTATTGCTCAAATTGTGGAGCACTGATCGTGTCGCTCGCGGTCTTCTGTCCCAACTGCGGGGCCACACAGCCACCACTTCCACCACAGTAGTGGCGTCAAGTTCAATCTATCAGACTGAGGCTCAGGCACCTTGCGGTCATGCCGAACGTTTCAGTGATTGAATCGTCTCAACAGGTGTAGGGTCAACACCCCGCGTTATCGCCAGATAGAACGACACATAGTCGCAGTAGTAGATAGTTCCGAGGATGGTAGCAAGCCTCGATGGGGATTCCAGCGAGATCTCGTACACGCCTTTGCCTCCCTGTTCGCGGACTAATCGGGTCAGCCGATTGAATTGCTCTGATTCGTCCTGGGGTTCGCAGCCTCTCAGTAGCACGAAGGATACGGAATCGGCGAACTTCTCTTCCTTGAGCATGTGCCATCCCTGAACCTCATTGTGAAGCATTTCGGGAAGAACCTCGAACTTCGCCAGGACCTTTGAATTCTCGTTAAGCTGGTTCTTGAATCTCCTGCCGGCCGCCGCGAGGAGACACGCCGTATAGATGAAAGGGATCGTGCCATCAAGTTTGGACGCCAGCTGCTTAGCCGGGTTCTCAGCCTGAGTCCGTGCAAACCCAATAGCTCTCCTGAGCTCTTTCAACTGCTCAGAAACGGTCCTCAACTCAGCGCGGACGTTTCTGCGGTCGCATATTCCCCATCTTTCGAGTATGACAATTGAAGCGGACAGAAGATGAGGCAACGCTTCACGGGGTTGCAATCCAGTGCCTACCTGTATGTGAGGGATCGCTTGCTTTCGGCATGTCTTGAGCAATTCACCTTCCGAAGCAATGCAGGAGACCTTGCTCATGCGCCGTCGAGCTTCTTTGAGGGCTTTCAATGTCTCGCCGGTCTGGCCGGAGTAGCTGGTGACCAGCACACGTGTACGTGCAGTAATCGACCCTGGTAGTCTCGACCCTCTTATGACCTCGATCAATGTTTGTGAGTGGAAGAGCCAGTCCTTTAGTATGTCTGCGGCGATCGCCGAGCCACCCATTCCTACGAGTGCCAGATGCCGGGGAGACCGCGCGAGAGCACGCGGTAGACTATTGGACTTGAGAGCGGCCAAATACGCTCGCTCGTAGGTTTCTGGAGTCTCCTCGAGAGCCTGCAGCATATTCTCTTTGTCGACCTTGGCTGTTGCAGCTTTGTCGTCGAGGATGCCCACTTGCATGCGCGACCCGAACCATCTTCCCGATGCACTGCTTTCAAGCCTTCCGCATTTGTTGCAAACTACGCACAACATATAAGGCGGGTTAAGGTCTAGCACGGCGAGTTTCAGGATTCGGATGTCATAATGGGCAAGTCTTCCCGGGGCTTACTTGGGGCCCGCAAGTTGAAACGGACGCGCAAGCGTTTCCGATGGCACTATCCACCCTACAAACGCCGCATGCTGGGCCTCGACTACAAAGCCGATCCTCTTCAAGGAGCTCCACAAGGCCGAGGCATCGTCCTCGAGAAGGTCGGCGTCGAATGCCGCCAGCCAAACAGCGCGGTACGCAAGGCCGTACGAGTCCAACTGATAAAGAACGGGAAGGTCATAACAGCGTTTCTGCCCGGCGACGGCGCTCTGAACTTCATCGACGAGCACGATGAAGTCTGGATAGAAGGAATCGGAGGCGCCGAGGGAAAGAGCATGGGCGACATCCCTGGAATTCGCTTCAAAGTCTACGCGTGCAACGGAGTGTCTCTAGACGCCCTGCTGAGCGGGAAGAAGGAGAAGCCCAGACGCTAGGCACTTCGAAGCATGCTGTCAGCTTCCTCTTGGTCCGTTGTTGTTCGTTCACACGGCTCGATATCGTTCTAGAGAGCTGAGGTTGTTCCCTCTGAGTACCGGACTTGTTTGACGACTCCTTGGTTGATGAGAGCCAGAGCATTCTCAGCTGGCAGAGTGGCTATGTCCTCGGTTTTGAAAGGCCCGTAGGTTTTCAAATCCACCCCGATAATCGCAGGGAAGTCTGAGAGAAAACGCACAACCTCTAGCCTTGCCTCGGCTGGCTTGCTTGGAGCCTTCTCCTCGGAGATCAGGCTTCCCTGACCCAGTTCTTCGATGAAGCGGTAGTGGTCTCCCATGTGTATCGCGACTTGCTTCGCGAATTCAGCCTCTTCAGGAGTGAGCGTATCGGACGCGACATTCTGCCGAGACAGAGCTGCGTCTACAACCTTCTTCATACGGGTCTCGGCGAGCTCCACGGCAAGCCGTCGCAATATCTTGAACTCTTTCTCAGAGATAGTTGTCAGTGTTCGGTCTTGGCCTCTTGAAGCCGAGGCGGCTTTCGAATCGCCCAGCAGTCTTCTGAGTTCAGAGTAGAAGGATGAAGGAAGCCTCTGGAGCGTCTTCTCGGTCTTTTCGCTCTTCCAAGCTCGATAGAGATCGTCTCGATTCATTTCTGTACAGGCCTACCTACGCCTTTGCAGAGCAGGAGCATAGCAGCCGCCGCTTGGACGGTCACATCCTCTTCAGTGTACGGTCCATAAGTGGTCTTGCCCATTCTGAACGCTGGGGCCTCGATGACTCGAACAGTCTCCTCTCCTTCAAACGCTATCGGATCAGTGAAGGGATCAAACGTGTCAAAGTTTGGCACGGCCATGGCGCGGAGGCCTGTCTTCCCGTTCAACGTTTCAGGCAGACGGATCAGTCTGTGGGTGTCCGTGGTCACCACGGTGTCGATCTCCGCGGGCAATGCGCCTTTCAAGACGGCTTGCTCAATTATCGATCGCCAAGTAGTGTCCTTCACGTGAAATCTGTCTTCGAACTCGCCCCATAGTATCTTTCCTCTCCACTCTTCTTGTATCTGCGGTCTCTCGCGAATGATCCGCCTCGCCAGACGGGGCGTGAAACCCATCTTCACCAGCTCGTCTTCCGTTCCTTCTAAGACGAGCCTGTAGATTCCGCGCGCAAAACGACCGCGCCACCCAGGGTCCTCGCGTTGAGGACCCACGATGGCATCCCGGGGCTTCTTGTAGAGTCCTTGATAGAACGCATCAAGCCCTAAGCCTAAGACATAGTCGACAATCTCCTTCCTCTGCGATTCATCGAGCTTACGGACCTCCTCTGTCCTCACGTGAAGGTGGTAGCCGCGATGGCCGGAGAAGAAGATGCGCATGTCTTGCTCGGGTATTCCAAAATCATTTGTCAAGAAATCAACGAGCTTGACGACCTCATTCTTGGCCGCCTTCAGGCACTCATCGCAGAACCATGTGCGCTCCTCAAACTTGGTCTTTCCGCAGTTGGGGCACTGGGCAGGACACTTTCCCCGTTTCGTAAGCCCACAGCTATTGCACCTCCACATGTCGTGAGCTGCTTTGCACGAAGTCTCGATGTGATCTGCATCGACGTCGAAGACAAGGTCGGATCCCAGCCAACCTTTTCTCTCCATCTCTTCTGCGGGTCTCGCATAGTATGCGGTTGAGTAGTAGACGTCCGACGGGACGAGCGCACGTATGATGTCGACTAGCTCCTCGTGTGACGCAATTGCCTTGTGTCGCGTCATGAATTTCTCTCCGAACGCGAGAAATCCGAATTCTCTCGCCCGGAAGTCCGGCGGAAGCCCGATTCGGTCGGCATGCGTGTAGTACCGCAGGAAAGCCTGCTTGATGAAGCTGACTCGCTCTCTATCTTGAGGGCCAGCCAAGACCGTCTCGCATCCGCTCCCGTCTCTCCGCCCACTACTTGCGCTCAGAGAAATGTCTTGTTCCTAAGCTACCTAGACTATTACTCGGACAGAGACTGATTTGTTACCAAACCGTTAGCCTGCTGCTTTCGCAGACGCCCCCCTCTCGATTCGAGAACAAGCACTAGAACCACGAGCAAAACGCCCACCAGAAGGATCGGACTCCAGTCTGTGACGCGAGCGCTCCAAGAAGCTCTTAGCGAGTGAGGCGAATCCATGAGGAGAGATCCTGACCGCACTTGGTCTCCATGCTCGTCTACCCAGAGATCGAAGAAGAATATGACGCCTAGAAGGTGGCTCAGGCCTCTCGAAGTCTCAAGCGGAGTGACTGTGAAGTTCGCGTAGGTACCCGCGTCGTACCATCCTTCGCCTTCAGCGCGACCGAGAGGGGACTCAAGAGTGAGCAGGTACTGGACTTCCATCCTCGGCTCGAAGACGCCGTTGGAGAAGAAGGTGGCGCGATCCTCGCCAACTACGTACCTCGTCGCGTTAGCTCTGAACGTTTGGCGATCGACCCCGAATGTCTGAGCGTTGCCTGACAAGAAGCGCAGAGTCAAAACCTCTCCTCCTTTCAGGAGCCAACGAGGCTCTCCGTCCGCCGTGAGATTGACGGCGAACACTGAGGGAAGCAGTGGCAGACATGAGGACACCCTGAAAAGCGAGGTTGCCGTTCTCGCGTCCGCCTTTCCCCAGCCCCACTGGTCCGAGCCTCTGGATGGCTCGATGAACCCCGTGAAGTCGTCGAGGTTTGCACCCTCAATCAGGATAGATCTCGCTTCGCGTGATGTGAGCTGAGGGTTGTATTGGAGCATAAGCGCGACGACTCCTGCAACCTGGGGCGCTGCCATGCTTGTCCCCGCTAGGACTCGATGGTACTGATCGGGGTCGTCGTTGCTCGGAGGAACGTCTGACGAACGAGCCGCGGCGATGAACAATCCAGGAGCTGATATCTCCGGTTTTGTCCGCCCGTCCCTCGTCGGCCCTCGAGAGCTGAATGATGCGATCTCACCCACATCATAGTCCAGTGCCGAAACGTTCTTGCCTAGCTTGTTCAGCCAAGAGTTCTTGCTCACGTACGCGCCCACGGCGATCGCGCCCCTCGATGTGGCAGGGACTGACACTGTCCCATTCGCGTCGATCACGTATCCTTCGCCAGTTGAGAAGGATATGCTTGGGTAAGCGCAGCTGTCGCTGTCGACCCAAGCATCCCACGTTACAGAAGGACCATCGTCTATCAGATTCAGGACCACGCTCCACCCGGAGAGCTTCAAGGTCCCTTGAGTTTGGACCGAAATTGCCAATTCCTTTCCTTTGACTGCTGTCGATGAAGCGATGCTCACCAAGCCGTCTGAAGTACTCGCTCCATCAGCTGTGGTTGGCCCTTGCACCGCTTGCCCTGAAGGGGTCAGAAGAGTTGCTGAGATGCCTCTATCTCTTGGGAACCACAAGTCCACTATCGCGCTGCTTGCTTTCCCGAGAAGCCCCCAATTGACACTCGTTGACTTTCCGCGGCTAAGGGAACCTGTTGCGTGCCCCTGACTGTCGGCCTCATTTCCCGCAGCGACTGTCACGATAACACCTTCGGAGTCAAGATCGTCAAGCGCAAGTTCGAGCGGACTTGAGTCGTCGTGGCCGCCGATGTTTCCTCCCATACTCAGGTTAACCACTAGCCTCATCTTGAGCTCGCGAGCTTTCTCCACTAGATATTCAAGCCCGTCTATGATCGCGTTATCTTCGAAGGCCCAGTTTTCCCCATTGCACACTGGCGCTCCGCTCTTTACGACCAAGAGGGAAGCGCCAGGGGCGATCCCGCGATAGTTGCCTGATGCCAATCCTGAACTTGCGGCGATGGAGGCGACGTGTGTGCCGTGGCCGAACGTGTCCCTTTCAGAGCATTTTTCATCGTTGATTTCATTCCATGAGCACTCGAAGCCGTACGTGAAGCCCTTCGGCGGTTTCCCGGACATTGTCTGGTCCCATAGGGACAAGACCTTGGAAGTCCCGTTCGGGAACTTCAGATCCGGATGGGATAGATCGACTCCTGTGTCGATGATCCCGATGATGACACCTGACCCGTCAACCCGTTTACCATGTCCATCCGTAACGTTCTGCCACACGTAGGTCGCTCCTATATCGGGGGCGCTTTCATCTAGTGTAGGGTGGTAACTTCTCGGGGAGAATAGTCCCGAAACGAAATCGAGTTTCAAGGTTTCTTCGAGCGCGTCAGCCGGCGCCTGGATTGTTGTTACTCGGCCTACTGAACCCGTGATCACGGCGAGCGAACTAAGTCTCATCCGCTGGGATGGTGTAAGGAGACCAGGCGATGTGATCAGAGCGCTGACCAAGTGCGCGCCAATACTGGCAGAGGAACCTGTACTCATGGATAGCAGGGGGTCAATGACCTTCTGAGGAGAGATTTGGTTCACATCATAGTAGGCGAGGAAGTTCGCCATCGAGAGTAAGAGAAGCAATGCTAGCAGGAAAGATTCCGTTGAAGCTGACTTCAAAGACGATCACTGATCTCGAGTGAGGGGTTGGCTAATGTCTTGGCTGCAGGCTATGTCGTGACGGGGCTCGGAGCTTGTGCGGTTCTCTGTCTCTTGGTTGCGGCAGCGAGCATTCTCGCTTTCTTTCTGTAGTAGGAGAGCGGATGTAGGATCGTGGCGCATATCTCGTCGGGGTTGATGCACAAGCTGTGGGTTTTCATCGTCTTACAGTTGGGCGGAGTGTATTTCTTCCTGCCGCCTCTCTTTCCTGAGATGTGCTCGACCTGGTACCTTGCTATCCTTTCGCTGAAATCGCTCTGAGAGTGAAACATCTTGATGATCTCTTCGTCGGACACTCCAATGTTGCCCAGAAATGCCGTCATTGCGAATCTTCCGATGTGAGGAATGTGCTTCCCACTAGCGAGGGTCGAGAGTAGCGCCTTCATGCAGGGCGGCATCGCAGCCGCTAGGACGGCTTTGGGGGTTTCTTCCGTGCCGTACATCCGGGCTCTGGCGACCACCAACCTTCTTATTCTCTCAGCCCGCGGCGCAATCGCCTCTGGGATGGGTCCGTAGTGGCCCATGATCCTTGAGATAGCCCTAGCCTCAACCTCCTCCTTCAGGAGCCTCGCAAACTCATCTGTGTGGCAGTAGACGTACCCCCCATCCAAAACCCTGTTCGTAAGCTTCCAATCTGGATCGCGGATTTTCACGGCGTTTCTCAGGTAGTCAGCATATGATACGGCAAACTCGTAGAGGGTCTCCCCGATTTCCCTATTCGCGATCTTGGCGTTCCAACCGAAGGTATGCTCGGCGATCTGCATGAGCACGTCTGGCGATTCCTGTTTGAGGAGTTCGTAGGCTCGTTTTGATTCACCGAGCGCGTATCTTCTTTGCGCCCTCTCGTCGCCCACCAACGCAATTAACATCAACGCCGCCGGGTACGCGAGTACTTGGATGTCGCCCTGAAGCTCCGAATCGATTTTACCGGTAGCTAGCGCCTCAAAGATCCTCTTTTCGGCGAGATCCAGAATGACAGAGAATTCCTCGCTGGTGAGGTCGCTGACGTCGATGTTGAGGCTCTTGACGTATTCCGATGCCTCGCTCGTGAATGGATACTTTGCATGATCCAGCTTCGTTAAGACCGCTCTCAAGTCGGTCCACCAGCCTGCCGGGCGACTGGCGCGCGCAAGTTGTCTCGGTTGTAGTTAAACTCTATTCAGCCTCAATCCTGGGAGCCAGATAGTACAAGAGCCGACCCTGTTGCGGTATGTCGAACTCAAGTCTGATTGGCATGTTGGTCGAGAACTCGACCGTCACGATTTCCGAGGTCGAAGCGCCTGCCTTCGTTATCTCGGAGAGGTAGTTCAGGTTGAAGGTTGCCTTAGACGGCTCCTTCACGTCGAGCTCAAGCAGCATCTCGCTTCCCTTGTCAAGCTCAATTACTGCGCTGCTAAGCTCAGTCGTAGCGGCGGCAGTCAACCTCTCCGGTGTGGTTTCAAGTCTGACGTTGTCGCTCACGGCCTGTACGTCTTCGATGATGTCCCTGAAGATAGATGTCGTAAGTTTCACCTTGGAGTTGAACGTGATCTTAGGTGTAGGTACCTCCTCCTGCGCAGGGTCAAGCGTGGGCATCGTGAACTTCCGCATCATCTTTCCTTTGAGGGTCAAGTTGAGCTTCCGGGTCTTTTCGTCGTAGAGCATCTCGAGGATTTCCTCGCTGGCGACGCGTTTGAGCAGCTTCAACATGGACGCTAGGTTGATCCTAATCTTCGTAGGCTCGGCGCAGGTGTACTCTTCGAAGGCGGTCTTCTGCCATTCGAAATCAACCATAGCGACATGCGAGGGATCCATTGACCTCAGTTTGATGCCCTCGGGGGTGGCGTTGAAATCCGCTTCCTCAATTAGCGTCGAGATGGCAGCCAGGAGGTTCTTCCAAAGCCGCGCATCACTGATCGATGCCTTGAACACTATCGGTTCCCTGCTCTAACGTGGTCAAGTGGTAATTTATGCTTTGGTTGTATGCACGCGGGGGCTCTCAGTCTCACGATGTCTCCCGCCAGGTGGTCCCGCAACTCGCACACCTGAAGAACTGAGTGGATGACTCATCGGCGCCTCGCGTCTGGACTAGCCAGTAGAAAGCTTCTTTATGACCGCACTTGGGGCATTCAACTCTCATCTTGGGCAGAGTTCTGATCTTCTGTTCCTCTCTACCTATGACGATTATGTTCTCCTTGTCCGACTTTAGCGGTTGGACTGTTTTTTCCGGTTTTCTAGTTTCGTATTCACAGTTGGGGCAGCTCAGGACGATCGACTTTGCCTTCTTGACTGGTACCAGCCTAGCCCCGCATTTTGGGCAGAATCTCAATTTTCAACGATCCGCCACGACAGTCTCACCATGTCTATTAAAAGATTCAGAGCCGCTGGGGTGAGGCTACCTCTCAATCTGACGGCTGGGCTGACACCTCGATCGACCAGACCGACCGAGCCTGAGAACAGCCGCCTAGAACCCCCGCCTACCAAGGAACCTTTCAAGCGAAGAGGCAGCAATCCTCGCAACCCTAGCGGCTTCTGGCACGCCTTCTCTCGAAGCACAGACGCTTACAAGTTCCTCAAGATCTAGGTTTCCGACGCCCGCGGAATAGACAAAGAACGTCTTTCCCTCCATCCCCCAAATCCTGCACGGCAACTTGGCAAACGCCTTGAGGCTTCGCCGCGAGGACTTGGCTAGGGATTTCGAGAGACGCTTGATCAGGATCTTCTGTCGGAGGACTGCTATGACCGGAAGTCGGGACTTCTTGCTAAGGGCCCGGATGTCTACGTATCTTCCAGACTTTGTGATCAACTCGTCCAACGCGATGGCTCTGAGCTGAGGGAAATGTGGGGAATCGGCCGCCATTTTGGCTATCCCGGGCGTTAGGTCGGCTGCTTCTGGTCGAATGGTTGTTCTCATGACCCCTTCGAGCCAACGGTTCCCCCTGTATACCACACCCACAACTTGGGTCGGGCTCTCACGTTTCGGATGGGGCGCAGCGCAAGATATTCCCAGAACGCGGATCTCTCTCTTGATCATACGGGATTCGACTTTCCGTCTTCAATCTTCTTCGCGACCGACTTGATCAGTTCGGCAAAAGCCTCGATGGGAGAGTCCGACGTACTCGCCATATGATCGACGACTTCTTCGATCGTAACCAACTTGTTGAGGTAGCCGTAGACGAGAAGAGCCTCGACCGCGTTCGCGCAGTCCTGGCGGGTAGTGCGGTTAGGTAGCTCTTGCCTTAGTCCTGATTTCTTCAGCGCTTCCGCTAGGATCTTGTCGCTGACTTTGATGCCTTGAGGCTCTTGGAGAGCCCTCGATCTGCCGAGCGAGAAGACGAAGTTTACGTAAGCGTCCCCAAGCCTAGCCAGTCTCGAATCTGAAAGAATCAGCTTCAGTTGCGATTTGGCCAAGTCAGCCTGGTGCTGCGGCTTTGTCGAGCTTTTCCAAGAACTCGTTGCTCATCTCGCCTACCTTTGCTAGAGCTTTGGCCAACGCCCTCTCGGGAGATGACTCCCGCTTCGTCCTAATGTATAGGGTCGAGTTGGGGATGAGAGGATGCGGAACATCGTATCCCGCCATCTCAACGGCCTTGTCCTGCAAAAGGACCGATTGGAGGAGATTGCAGAAGGTATGCCCTTCTCCCTGAATCTCGATCTTCAACTCATTCCTAGAGCTTTGTAGGATCTTGAGATTCAACCGTGTTACCTCGCTCCTACTCCGTACTCATCAGCTAAACGCCTTCGCTCCACATTGCCGCATTCACCGCACTGCAATCTGCGGTTCGTCAGAAGAAGCAGGCCGCCACATCTTGAACAATACGCTTTGATAACGCCGAGCCCTCTCCCGGCGGTCGTGAGTTCGGGGATCCTATTCTTGTCGTTGAAGACTTTGGCCTTGATCATATCACCTGTCTTGCAGACATCATCCATGTTCCGTTCGTATCTCGGGCTTGACGAGGAAATGTGCAGTATGCCAGTGAACGGTCTGACGAGGATATTCGAGTCCACTTTGAAGATACTGACAATTGCAGACTTGTCATGAGCATTCGTAACTTGACCGACAACCGTTGAGCCGTCGGTCGGCATTATCGGGATTCTGGCCTTCGGGAGGACTCTGACCGTTCTGTCCCTGATGTCCACTACTCTGTCGCCCGTAAGCTGTGAGAAAACCACGCCATCACTCTCGTAGGTACCAGGGCCTGGCGAGAACTCCTCTACAACGCAGAGCTTCTCCCCCGGAACGACAAATGCAGGTGTTCGATAGTCTCTTGCAGGCATCTCTGATTGGACCTTGCTTGTTCTCATGCGCAGCTCAAGGGAGAGGTAGACTCCAGCGGACCTTCCTCTGATAATGAGAAAGGCCGTATATAAGCAGGGACAATCGTCGCAACCTCCAGATCTTGCACCAAACGGTTTAGCCTTGTTCTACGGAGAACGATTGCGGCTAAGCGTGATCTACTTCTCGTTCCCGAGCATCGAACCACTTTCGGTCTGCCAGTACGACAGAGGTTTCGACCTGTCGTTCTGGGATCGACCAGTATTCTCTTAGCAGCCGACTCTTCTCTTCGGGGGAAACCAGCCGAAAACCATGTTTCTCGTAGAAACGAATCGCCCAAAAGGCATCAGCCCATGTGCCCACTAGGATTGGGCGAGTCGTCTGTTCGCGAAGAAAGGATAGAAGTCTTCCCCCTATTCCCTGGTTTCGTTTAGCCTTGCGAACATAGGCGTGTCTGATGACTGTGACTTCTCGGACGTGTTGGATGCCCATGATACCGATGAGTTCGCCGCGTTCCTCGTATCCCCAGAATACGTC
>Ga0209314_10001173_pt1 | contig 11783 bp, 11 predicted proteins | sample I19B2metaG_FD_184146 | JGI IMG/M metagenome (GOLD analysis project Ga0209314, IMG submission 184146) | Lake sediment bacterial and archeal communities from Gulf of Boni, Indonesia to study Microbial Dark Matter (Phase II) - ​I19B2 metaG... | ecosystem: Environmental > Aquatic > Freshwater >...
GGGCATAAGGTGTAATATATTCAGTGCTTCCAGGGCCAGTGCCCATGATATAAATCTTGCCTTGAGGTATTGACTCGTTACTGTCTTTCGTGGCTACTGCCACGGTCACATTTCCCATCTTTTGTTTTGGCACGAGCAGGTTGTCTGCGCCAGATGAAAGAAGCGCTGCGGGTTCTGCTACACCTATAGCCCCTGTTGCCTTAAATGCAGCTTCTGATTTTGGTCTGCCATTTACCGAATTGAGTTCGTCGGGAGTGAAAGTGATGATTTTAAAATCATATTTCCCGGCAAAGGCTATTAATCCTGGTTCGTTGCCTTTTTTATCGATTGTGGCAATGGAGTGGATGGATAAAAAGGAGAGGTCGTTTTCTTCCAATGTTTTTTTGACCACAAACTCTATTTCCTCTGCTGGTGTCCCACTGTTACAGCCGATTCCGATAACAAGGTTTTTTGGCCTCAGATAAAGCTGCCCCTTCACGTGACAGCCGCAATAATCCCCCCCTCCCCCCTTTAGTAAAGGGGGGTGAGGGGGGATTATTTTATTTGTAATAATCACATCAGCAAACCTCGGGTCGCCTACCTTTAAAAAATCATCAGGCAACTTTATCTCAACATCTTGATAAACCCGCACTGCATCATTATTTAAAAGCCTTGTTGAATTTTGAGGAAGTAAATCCCAATCCTCAATGACAAGATTATTCTCTTTTGCCCATAAATCTATGGAAATTTTACTGTTCACATCCGATGCAGTTGTAATTACAGCTTCTGCTGTTAAGAAATGTGCAATTTCTCTTGCCTTATCATTTGCCCCCCCAAGATGTCCGCTTAAAAGACTAACGACAAATTTGCCCTTTTCATCCAGCACAACAACTGCAGGGTCTATTTTTTTATCATTGATTAACGGTGCTATAGTTCTAACAACAATACCTGTTGCCATGATAAATATGAGATTTCTGCAATCATTCCAGAGTTCAGGGACGGCTTCTGATTTAAATCTTGAAACCCGGGCATCAGGATAAAGACCGGTAAGCCTTTGAGCAAGGGTAAGACCATTGTTTGTTATGTAAAGAATAGCTGTTTTATTTTCTGTATTCATGCTTAAAGTCTTTGGCATAAAGCTTAGATTCTTTGCCTAAGGATTCTTCTGATGCCCTTAAAGCCTCTCCAACATATATAAGTGCAGTCTTTTTAATGCCTGCATTTTTGACAAGTTCTACAATGTCTTTTAGATCACCTCTTACAACCTTTTGTTCTGGCCATGATGCTTTTTCAATAATCACTGCTGGTGTATTTTCAGGGTAGCCCTGTAATAACTCATCTCTAACTTTTTTAATCATCCCCGCACTCAAAAAAATCACCATTGTAGCCTTATGTTTTGCTAAATCGCTTAATCTTTCAGCCTCTGGAACGGGTGTTCTGCCCTCAAGCCGCGTGAATATCACTGTCTGACTTATTTCAGGTATGGTGAGTTCCTGCCCGAGTATTGCTGCGCCAGCCATCGCAGAGGAGACGCCGGGGATGACTTCATATTTTATGTTCAGTTCACAGAGCCTTTCTATCTGTTCTGATATGGCACTGTAAAAAGATGTGTCTCCTGTCTGTAGCCTTACCACCATCTTATCTTTATCAATGGAGCTTTTAATAATCTCTATTATTTCATCAAGGGCAAGTCTTGATGAGTCGTGTATTTCTGCCTTTATGCCTTTTAGAAGTTCTTGATTTACGAGGCTCCCTGCATAGATAACAACATCTGCATTATCAAGGAGTTTCCTGCCCTTGATTGTTATTAATTCAGGATTGCCAGGCCCTGCACCGATAAAATAAACCTTGCTCATTTTCTCACTATCACCATAGAAAGGTAATTAAGGTCTTCTTCTTTCACATCCCTGATATTTGCAAATATTCTCTCGTCTTCCATTCCTGCTTTTAAGATATAAATTGCATTATCAATCAGATTCATCTCAGTAAGAGCATTTAAAAGTTTTTCAAATACCCTGTGAACTTTCATGAGAACAACCGTGTCAAACTTCTTTAGCGCCTCCTTTATGTCATCTGTGTAAGTTGCAGGAAGGATGGCAATCTTTTCATCCGCAAGCCCCAAGGATAATCTTGCCCTTGATGCAGCAGCATTTACTGATGACACCCCTGGAATTATCTCAATATTCAGCCCTGGGTTTAATTCAATAAGCTTGTCATATAAATAAAAGAATGTGCTGTAAATTGTAGGATCTCCAATGGTAATAAATGCCATATCAATGCCTTTGTTCAGTCTGCTATAAACAATCTTAATTGTCTCCTGCCATTTCTTATTAAGCTCGCATTTGTGTTTGGCTTCCTTTGTCTTTCTCATAGGGAAATGGGCTTCTATTATCTCTTTGCCATCAATGTTAACAGCCTTTTTAACAATGGATAAGGCAAGGCTGCTGCCTTCTTCCCTTCCCTTTGGAACACAAATGCATGATATATCCCTGAGAATACGCACTGCCTTGAGTGTTAACAACTCGGGGTCTCCCGGTCCGACGCCTATCACATAAAGGGCGCCTGTCATCCTTGTTTTTCTCCTGTTATTATGAATACCGGGTTTAATGCCTGCATATGCCTTCTGTTAGCAATAATTTTTGATCTTGATACCGAAATTTCACAAATCTTTATATTGAATCCATTATTTTCAAGGTGCTTAATTGCCTCATTTAAAGTTTCTATTGTTGTAGCGTTTATAACAACTACCGTAGCAGGCATTTTAGCAATAAAATCTATTATTCCTGCAAGCTTTCCACCGCTGCCGCCAATAAAAACTCTGTCAGGAGATGGAAGGTTTACTAAAGCATTAGGCGCTTCTCCTTTTATTATTTCAATGTTAGCTGTATTAAATCTAATCCTGTTTTCTTTGATATGATTAACCTGTTCTTCATCCTTTTCAAAAGCAAAGACCTTCAATCCCGGATATAGTCTTGAGGCTTCTATTGATATTGAGCCGGAGCCGGAGCCTATGTCCCAGAATACACCATTGTGCGGAAGCCTTAATTTGTGAATGGTTACAGCTCTCACTTCGTCTTTTGTTATGAGTCCCCTTGAATATGAAATTTCATCTTCTGTGAGCCCAAAAGCTGAATGCTTACGGCCAAAGGCTAAGGGCGCTTGAAGATTTTGGATTATTACGACGCTTGGATCAGAAAACCCTGATGCAGCAATCTCTTCTGGTGTACCCTGTGTGATTTTTTCATCAGCATACCCAAGTCTTTCGCAAACATGCAAAATCAGTGATGAGTGATGGGTGATGGGTGATGAGTTGATCGCTTTCGCTATCTCAGACGGGTTATTTTGTTTATCGGTAAGAATAGCAATCTTATGGTGCTGCCGAAGTAGAAGTGGAATGTCAGTTATCTTATACTGCAGTCTTTCCCTCTTTTCAGTATCAGAGCCTCCGTGGAGGCTTATGAGGAATGCGTCACCCCACGGCTCTTTTATCCTTGAGAATGCCATTTGAATGCTTGATAAATCAGGAAGTATTTCCACTATATCTTTCCCAAATTCTCTTATAACCCTTCTGCCAATGCCAAAAAACATAGGGTCTCCAGAAGCAAGGAGAACAATGGTTGCTGACTGCTGACTGCTGATTGTCGCTTTTATGAAATTTATTGTCTCCGCTACATTATTGATTACTTTAATTTTGTTTTTGACCTCTTCAAACTTCTCATATCCCTTAAAGACAGCGAAAAGCCTGCTGGATGCAAGAATGATTATAGAGTTTAAAATAATCTCTCCTGCCCTTTTATCGATGGGCTTGTAGCCTATGCCTATGATATGGATTTTAGTTATACTCATAACAAACTATTCTTCTGCGCTGTTTTCCAGGCCTTCTGACCGTCTTAAAATATATGTATCCATGAGCCAGCCCTTTTTATTTTTAGCTTCCCTTCTGATGTTTTTAAGATCCACGATTTTATCTTTTAACTTGCCTGAAATCAGAATTTCATCCTCGGTCCCAAGATATCCGCCCCAGTAGATATCAATATCCTCATCTTGAAGTCGCTGAAAGGTGCAATGGGAATCCAGCATTACTGCCATATTTTTAATCTCTTCAGGCTGGTATTCCTTCAGGTGCCTGGCTGTGGTAACCACAATTGTCTCTCCTATGCGGTTTAAAGGAATTTTATGCCTTGCTGCCAAGAGCTGAATGCTACTTATCCCTGGTATCACCTCATAGTCAAAATTTATTGCTCCTTCTTTAAGGATATGCTGTAGCATTTCTAAATGCCCGTCATACAACGAAGGGTCACCCCAAACAAGAAGAGCGCCGCTTTCATCTTCCTTCATCTCGTTTTTAATCAATTTGGCAATAACCGCTGCTGTTTCCCGACGCCATCCTTCAATCTCCCCGAAATATGACTTACAACCCTTTTTACGCTTGGGAATCTTTGCAATTACAATCCTATATTTTCTATTGTCTAAATATCTTTCTAATATTTCCTTCCTTACCCTGACGAAATCCTCATATCCCCTTTTTCCCTCCTTCTCGAGAAGAAAAAAGACATCTGTTTTTTTCATCGTGTTTATCGCCTGGACAGTGAGATAATCAGGATTACCAGTCCCGATTCCGATAAGATATATTTTTTTCATCTTCTCCTGCCTTTCATAATTCAATTCCTCGCCTTGCCTTAACCCCCTTTTTACAGTAATGTTTTATTTCCTTCATTTCTGTAACAAGGTCTGCCTTTTCAATAATCTTTTTATCAGCATACCTTCCTGTCAGGATTAGCTCCACTGATCGAGGTTTTATATCCAATACATTTAGGAGTTCTTCAATGCTGAATAGGTTATAATGTGTTGCAATATTTATCTCATCCAGTATCACCACATCATACATTTTAGATGTGATTATTTTTTTTATCTCTTCAAGTCCTTTTTTTGCAGATTTGATTTCTGACTTTGCCGGCGCTTTGCCTTTTAAAAATCCAGTTCCATACTGTTTGACTGTAATCAGGTCTTTAAACCTTTCCAGCGCCATATGTTCGCTGCATCGCCTTTTTTTGATAAACTGAGCAATGAATACTTTGAGCCCTGCCCCTGCTGCTCTTAATGCAAGACCTAATGCCGCAGTGGTCTTACCTTTTCCGTTGCCGGTGTAAACCTGTATGTATCCTGTACGCATTGTCTATTATCCGTGTCTGTTATTTTTGTCCGGTATACATAGCGAATCACGGTCACGATTCACGGTTTTAATTATCTCCCTTCTCGCCTCACCAATGGTGAGGGGGATCTTTTCAAAGGGGATATTATCTTCATGCTTCAGTCTATAAATCATTTCTGCGATCTGGGGAAGTCTCAGTTTGACATGCAGCATATCCTGGGGCGCGGTAAACACCTCTTCAGGAGTTCCACCCCTGACAATTCGCCCTTTACTAAGGATATAGAGCCTATCAAGAAACAACGGAACAAGATCAACACTGTGTGTAGCCATAATAATAGTTACGCCCTTTTCCTTGTTCAGCTTTGTGAGCAGATTTATCATCTTGTACTCTCCCATTGGATCCAACCCAGCGGTAGGTTCATCAAGGAGTAGTATTTCGTGTCCCATTGCCAGAAGCCCTGCAATACATGCTCTTTTCTTTTGTCCAAAGCTCAAATTGTGAATTGACTTTTTTGCATATTCATCCATTTCCACAGTTTTAAGGGCATTCTTTGCACGACTAATGACCTCATTTTCAGGAAACCCCATATTTATAGGGCCGAATGTCACATCTTCAAATACAGTTGCTGCAAAAAGCTGATCATTAGGATTTTGAAAAACAAGACCCACCTTTTTGTATATCTCCTTTGGAGAAAGTTTTTTGATGTTAACGCCGTCAAGGAGGATACTGCCTTCAAAATCTTTCATCAGTCCATCCATCACTTTTAAGAGGGTTGTCTTTCCCGAACCATTTGACCCAAGTATTCCTATGAATTCTTTCTTTCTTATCTCAAGGTTTATATCGGACAGGGCTGTTGTCCCATCGGGATATGTAAAGGAGTTTATTTTTGCAAATAATCTTACTGTATTTTCCATACAAATCCTACTGCGGTTATAACCAGAATCGAGACAATAATCTCGGATGGTTTAAATGGCTTGTGTTTTAACATAGGGATATTGCCGTCATAGCCTCGTTGAATCATTGCCACTGTAATATTATGACTGTGCTCAAATGCCTTGAGCACCAAAGAGCCAGCGAGGGTGCTGAATGAGCCTAATCCCCGCCTTATGTTAGAGTAGCCAAGGCGATTTTTTTGTGCATTGTAAATGACCATTGCATCTTCAAGGAGCACAAAGATATATCTGTATGCAAACATCAATATCTCTATAAAGCCCTTTGGAACCCTTAGCCATGAAAGACCTGCAATGAATTCTGCAAATGGTGTAGAAAAACCTATTACAGCAATAATGGATGTCGCGCCAAGAATTCTGCTTACAATCATCAATCCATCCATGAGGCCATCTTTATGTCCAGAAATCTTGATACCTATAATGTTGACGGAAAACATGGCATCATTTCCTGAAAAGAAGAATTTTAGTACGAGTATTATGGATGCGATAAAGATAGGTTCTGAAGACCTTGCCATCAAGACCCTCAATGGTATCCTCATCTTAATGCAGAAAGAGAGGCTGAGCAATGTTACAAGCAAGGGAAGGGCAAATCCCTTATAGCTTAAGACCATTATAAGAATTGTCAGGGCAACAAGGAGTTTTACCCTTGCATCAATCCTTGAAAGGATATGGTCTTTCTTAAAATATTCAGAGAACAGTTCCATTTACTCCATCCATTTAAAATGTCATTGCGAGCCGAAGGAGAAGCAATCTCTATGTGATGGGATTGCCACGTCGCTCTTCTCCTCGCAATGACGAGTGGTCAAATATTCTTTTTTATTACATCTGCGTTCTTTGCTCTTTGTTCTGTTAGCGTTCTCCAATAATATCCTGCTGCAAATCCTCCGACTGTGCCTGCAATGAGAAAGACAAAAAGGAGGAGGTCTCCCTGGTCTGTGTTTATCACTGGCTCCTTTACCTCTCTGCCATGCTCTTTTGCGTATTTTTCAATTACAGACTCATCGACACCGGACCACTCAGCAGCAGCGACAAGTGAACAGTGAACAGTAAACAGTAAAAAAAGGATTAAGAAAATTTGAAATTTGAAATTTGAAATTTGAAATTTCATAATGCCTCCTCAGGTTTTAAGACACGCATCTTTACAAGAAGGTCAGGACGCTTTTTATAAAGCAGGACAATCATGCCTGCTGTCATTGCCCCTTCAAGAATTCCTAGTGGAAGTTGTGTCGGTATGAAGGCGATGAGTATCTTCCAGAAAAGAGGCATGAATGGAGAATCTCCCCTTATGCCTGATGCAAGTTCAACAGATGTGGTGAGGTATGTTGCCCAGTCTGCAAATAATCCTGCCATAAATCCTGAAACTGCCATGTTTATTTTTATTGAGCGTAATGCCTTAAAAGTCAAAAAACCTGCACAAGAGCCCATCACGCCCATGGATACTATATCTGCGCCCCATGTGCTTAAACCTCCGTGGGCGAGGAAGAGAGCTTGAATCAAAAGGGCCACTGCTGTAATCAGTATGCTGATGGCAGGGCCCACAAGTATCCCTGATATTCCTGTTCCGCATGGATGGGAGCATGTTCCTGCTGTGGGAACAGGGATGGGCATGCAGGAGATGATAAAGACAACGGCTGCCATGAGTCCAACAAGTGGTTTAAATGATAGGTCGATCTTTGAGACCTTCTTTAATTTATACAACCCGTATGTTACAAAGGGTGCTGCCACTAAAAACCAGAATGCCGCCCAGTTAAATGGCAATATCCCTTCTGAAATGTGCATGGCATAAGAATTCTGCGGGAAAAGTGAAAGCAAAGCTACTGCTATCACAGCGATACTATACCCTTGAACTTTTAATCTTGAAGTTTCAACTTTCATAATCTTTTTTCTCCTTTCATCGAGGTTTTGGGAATGAGTGGTCTTCCGGCTAAGAGCTACCTATTCACCCGCCTTCCCATCATGGTTTGTCCATAACAGTGACTTTTGATTTGGGTTTTCGTTCTCTTTACGGCTGCGTGACAGCAGGGGATTTTCACCCCTTTCCGCTTCTTCATTCCCTAAATTTTTACATCTTACCTTATACCTAAAAATTGTTTACTTTAACTATCACATATTTTCATCACCCCCTCCAGCTATCTTCAATAATGCGTTTACAATTGCTACTGCCACAGGCGTACCGCCTTTTCTGCTTAAGTTTGTTATAAAAGGAAATTTCTGTGCTGCAAGTAATGCCTTTGATTCTAATGCCTTGACAAAGCCTACAGGCACACCAGCAACGAGTGGCATAGATTCACGATGCATGATACAAGATTCATGATTAAAAATTTCAATTACTTTTAATAACGCTGTAGGTGCATTTCCAATAGCTATAATGCCGATGTTATCATTTTCTTTCAGTGCCAACTCAATTCCTGATTCAGCTTTTGTTTTATTTTTGGTATCCTGCATTCTGTATCCTGCATCCTGTATCTCACAAATTACTCTTCCTCCCCATTTTTCAAGAAGTCTCTTATTTATCCCTGTCTTCACCATTTCAATATCGGTAAGGATATCTTTGCCTGACCTTATTGCATTTATTCCTGTCTTTATAGCATCTGGATGAAAAATCAGCGTATTCTTGAATTCAAAATCAGCAGTAGCATGTATCACCCTTCTTATAATCGGCAGTTGTTCTGATGGAATATTGCTCAAATCAGTTTCTTCTGCGATTATCTCGAAGCTTCTCTTTTCTATATCTTGAGGAAGCAGACCATTTGCAGCATGGATTCTTTCCATTACCACATGGACTAATTTTTCATGAATGCCGAGAGGTTCTGTGTAGATAAATTCCCTGTCAGGGTACATTTCCTCTGCCTCTTTTATTATTTCAGGTATATCCTTTGTAACATGCATACCGCTGCTTAAAAAATATGGGTGGATGATTATCCTCTTAGCTCCGCTTTCGACACATTCTTTTATTGCATCTGAAATCTCCGGCTCTGCAAATTGGAGGTATGCGACTTTTACGCAGTTGTTATTGCAATTGGGATGGATTGCGCTGTGCAAAAGCCTGCCTGCAAGTTCGATGTTATTGGCATCTTTTTTAGGGCTGCCGTGTCCTATTAGTATTATGCTTTCCATTACTTTTCCCTTATAAAATCTATAAAATTCCCGGCAATATCAGGGTTGCTGCCAAAGTGAATATGAATATAACTTGCAAGGGTATTTTTAAACTTGTATCCTTCATCCTGAATATTTTGTCCCGAACCATCCTTTACTTTATACTGTGAACTATGACCTGTGTTAGAACTCTCCTTTATCTCCGAATAATGAAACTCGTGACCTCTCACTCTATCTCCCCTTTTGCCAATAATGCAGTCATCTTTTAATAAAATCTCCCTATAGCCAAGATGCGGCCGTAATCCCCCCATACCTCCCTTTACTAAAGGATGGTATGGGGGGATTTGTGTTTCGAATGAAAAGATACCGGTCATTTTAAGGAAATTGCCGTTAAAGTCATTGATTCCCTGTGACAGATACATTAACCCGCCGCATTCTGCATAAATGGGGTTACCTGAATCTGCCCAATTATGGGTTGATTCGAGCATGGATATATTTCGGGATAATTCCTCTGCATAAAGCTCTGGATAACCTCCGCCGATGTATATTGCATTCACATTATCAGGGATTTTAGAATCGGAAATAGGGCTGAATATTACTATCTCTGCCCCGGCCTCTCTTAAAAAATCTAAATTATCTTCATAATAAAAACAGAATGCCTTGTCATAAGCGACAGCGACACGTAAAAGTTTTGAGTTTTGAGTTTTGAGTTTTGAGTTAGAAATTTCAAAGCTGTAATTACTCCGAGCTCTGAACTCCAAACTCCGAACTATCTGATCTAAATCTATGTGTTCCAATACAGCATCTGCAAGCTTTTCGATGTTTTCTTCAGTGATGGGACTTTCTTCGGCAACGGTTAGTCCTAAATGTCTGTGGGAAATTTCGTAATTCAAATCCCTCTGAAGATACCCTAAAACCTCAACATCACGAATACTGTTTTTAAGCCTTCTATAATGGTTCTCTGATGCTACACGATTAAATATTACGCCAGATATACATCCCCCCTTCCCCCCTTTACTAAAGGGGGGTGAGGGGGAATTATCTGTATTCTGTGTTCTGAATTCTACAAACCCTTTCACAACTGCCCCTGCGCTTTCGGCCATTCCATATGCATCAACAACTAAGACAATTGGCAGATTAAGCAGACCTGCCAGATTTACAGCATTGAAATCTCCATCATACAATCCCATGACACCTTCAATAATGGATATATCTGCATCCATTGAATGCTTATGAAAGCAGGCTTTGACATATTCCTCACCGCACATCCATATATCAAGGTTTCTTGAAGGTCTGCGTGTAATAATTCTGTGAAGGCCTGCATCTATAAAATCAGGGCCTGCCTTGAATGACTGGATTTTCAATCCCTTTTTCTTTAAGGCAGCAAGGATGCCGAGGGTTATGGTTGTCTTTCCGCAGCCGCTGTGTGTACCTGCTATCATTATGCCTTTAGCCATAAAGAAAGCTCCTTGAGTAAACGTGCATTATCCCTGCGTGACTTAACTGCAACTCTGATATACGACTCATCAAGCCCTCTAAAGTTTGAACAATTCCTCACAAGGATACCCTTGTTGCGGAGTGAAGTAATCACTTCCTCTGCATTATCCAACCTTATCAGATAATAATTGACTGATGATGAAATATAATCTATTCCCAGTTTTTTGAAACCGTCTTCCATGAATCGTTTTTCATGCCTGATAATTGTGAACGTCTCATTTCTATACACTTTGTCTTTAAGCGCCTCCACTGCTGCACTTTGTGCTAAGTTATTTACAGTCCACGGTTCTTTATATTCTTTTAGCCTGCCAGTAAGATGTGGTGGGAAGACACCATATCCAAGTCTTAAACCAGAAAGGGCATAGAACTTTGTCATAGACCTCAAGACAATGAGATGAGGATTATTTTGAACCTCTTTTATTACTGAATCTTCAGGACAAAAGTCTATAAAAGCCTCGTCGACAACAAGGATACATTTTGAATCTCTGGCTGCCCCTGTGATCTGCAGGACAGAATCCTTTTTAAGCAACCTCCCTGTTGGATTATTCGGATTACAGATAAATGCCATGTCGCAGCCTCTCATGGCATAGATAAATGCATCAGGGTCTATCTCAAAACCTTTTTCTTTATCGAGCATGAGATACTTAATATAATTAGAATCCAGGGCACAGGGAACGGAACCCGGATCTTCACCCCCTCCCTTACCCTCCCCCCTCGAGGGGGAGGGATGGGTGGGGGGGGCTGTCTTCTGTTTTCTGTCTTCTGCGCTCTGTAATAAAGTTATTGCCCTTTCATATTCAGAGAACGTTGGTGCAGGTATCAAGACTTTTTTAGGTCTTAATGTCCTTGCAATCAGGTAAATCAATTCTGTGCTGCCATTCCCGCATATAATAGACTCAGGGCTTATACGATGATATTCTGAAAGAGATTGCCTTAACTCAGTCGCATCAGGGTCGGGATAGTTAAATAAATTCTTGGCGTTATTTCTTATCTCTGAAATCACACTTCTTGGGACTCCGAGAGGATTTATTGAGGCACTAAAATCTATTATCTTTCTTTCATGCATATTAAGTTCTTCTGCAAGCCTGTAAATATTTCCACCATGCCC
>Ga0209314_10001174_pt1 | contig 11772 bp, 11 predicted proteins | sample I19B2metaG_FD_184146 | JGI IMG/M metagenome (GOLD analysis project Ga0209314, IMG submission 184146) | Lake sediment bacterial and archeal communities from Gulf of Boni, Indonesia to study Microbial Dark Matter (Phase II) - ​I19B2 metaG... | ecosystem: Environmental > Aquatic > Freshwater >...
GTATGACTTCACAGGAGTTTGCCGAGAGGTTACTTACTGAAGAAAAGGTGGCGGTAGTCCCCGGCTCTGCCTTCGGACAGTGCGGTGAAGGATATATCCGCTGTTGCTATGCCACCTCGTTAGCTGAGGTTGAGGAAGCGCTATCCCGAATGAAGCGCTTCGTGAATAAATACCGCAAGGAGGTTTGATATGTTCGGGTTCTTTAGGATACTCAGTGCTATCCCCGGCTTTTTTATCAGTTCTCTTATCTTAATGGCTCTCTGGGGTGTTATTGCCCCCAAACTTGGCCTAGAAAAGATAAACTATGTCATGGCGATGTTGATAACTATTACGCTCTGGCTGGCCGTAGCCCCTCTATTAACGGCAGGCTGGAGGAGGAGATGGCGGCGACCGGGAGGAGAATAGCGGTAGGTGACGGAGTTTAGAAAGCAAGTGCCACGATGAAGAAGCTGGTCTGTGATAGGTGTGGGAAAGAACTTACGCAAGAGGAAGATATCGAGTTAGCTCTTGACGGTAGCTGGGCGTGGCAAGCGGCGGTTAGAGCTCGGGGTGCTGAGCCAAGAGGTGTCTTTCCCTGCGAGAATTATATTAACTGTGGCGGAGAGATGGAGCTTTTTGACGGTAAAAAGAAAATCCAGTTAGGGAGGTAAAGCCAATTAAAGAGACCTATGCCAAAGCTGGCGTCGATATTGACGCTGCTGACAAAGCCAAGGAACTAATTGGCAGGCTGGCTCAGTCCACCCTTCGTCCTGAGGTGCTGAGCGGGGTGGGCTTCTTCGGCGGTCTTTTTGAGTTCAAGCGATATAAGGAGCCCGTCCTGGTATCCAGCGTTGACCAGGTAGGCACCAAGACAAAGATTGCCAAAGCTCTCGACAAGTATGATACCGTCGGGATTGACATCGTCAATCACTGTGTCAATGACATCTTTACCTGCGGTGCTGAGCCACTGTTCTTCCTGGATTACATCGGCATGGGCAAGATGGTGCCGAAGAAAGCGGAGGCTATAGTTGAAGGGTTGACCAAAGCCTGCCGCGAGGTTGGCTGTGCGCTCATCGGCGGTGAAACCGGGGAAATGGCTGGGCTTTACGCCACGCCTGAAGACTTTGACCTGGTAGGTTTCATTATCGGGGTGGTGGAGAAAAAGAAGATTATTATGGGAAAAACGATTGCCGCTGGCGACTCAATTATCGGCCTGCCCTCCAGCGGATTACATACCAATGGTTATTCTCTGGTACGCAAGATTTTTGGCGAAACCAGAGCCGCTCTGGAAGCCTACTACCCGGAATTGGGCCGGACCCTGGGTGAGGAGCTACTGGAGCCTCACCGCTGTTATTACCACCAGCTAAAGCCACTATTACCGCAAATCAAGGGTATCGCCCATATTACTGGCGGCGGTTTGATTGGCAATGTGCCCCGAATCCTGCCCGATGGCATGGCCGCGCAGTTTCACCGTGGGAAATGGACAATACTCCCTATTTTCCAGCTTATTCAGCAACGGGGGAATGTTGCTCCGCAGGAGATGCACCGGGTATTCAATATGGGCATTGGCATGGTGCTCGTCTGCTCCCCCGACAATGCCGACCAGCTCACCAAAGCCCTGCCCGGGTCACGCATCGTCGGTGAGGTGGTAAAGCAGAAGGGAGAGACGAGGGTAGTTATCAGGTAGGTAAGATTTCATAGGAGGTCTGTCTAAAATGGCCGTACCAAGAGAGATGAAGGTATCACTCAAGTTCGACGATGGCACTCAAAAAGAGGTTACTTATAAGCTCAGCCCGCTCAGAAGCGGCGATAATCCCCACCAGGCGGGTTTCGTCGGCGAACCAGGCAACTCTTACACAGAAGTAATCGAGGGGCGGGGCATGGGCTTTACCAATCACATTGACCTTACTGGCTACTCGGTAGCTGTTGAAATCAGCCGAACAATGGCATTTCTCGGCGACAAGCGTACCGAAACCGTAGTTATCAACAAACACACCAATCCGGCCGTCTATGCCGCACGTGCCAGGCAAATCGATGCCCTCACTGCGTCCCTCTCAACCGATACTAAATCCCCCTTCGGGGGCGTCATGGCAACCTCATCCAGGCTTACCCGCGAAACGACTGACTTCCTGGTGCAGAAAAACAGATCGGAACAGTTCGTTCTTGATGTCCTGTGTGCGCCTGGTTTTGAAGCTGGGTGTGCTGAAGCGCTCGCCGAAGTTATGAAAAATCTGCGTATCATTGATGTTTCTCCGCTCAGTACCTGGGAGAAAATTAATGCTGGCGTTTTTGGATATAACATGAAATGGACTATCGGCAACAAACCAGTTATCACTGAAGTAGACCGATTATCCTTCTTCAACACCAAGTACGGTATGGAAGTCTTGAGCAAACGCAAGCCGACCGATGCTGAGATGAAAGATGCTCACATCGCCTGGATTGGCGCCAAGGCAGTTCAATCTAATTCCTTCGCCTTTGTTAAAGATGCTGTGTTGCTGGCGCAGTGCGGCGGGCAGACCAACCGTGAAGACTCAGCCAAATTCGCCGGCGAACGCGCTGCTGAGTTTAAGGTCTCTTTGAAGGGCTCAACTGCCGCCACAGACTCGTTTATTTTCGACCGCCAGGCAATTGACATGCTTCAAAGGATGGGAGTTACCACCGTAGTCCATCCCACTCGCAAACTGCTGACCACCGGCAGCTTGAAACCGGATAGGGAAATCATCAAAGTGATAGACGATTTTAATATGGTCATGATTCGTCCGTATCTGGTGGGTGCCGACGGACAGGAAAAAGCCTGGCGAGTTTTCAGGCACCTATAACGGAGGGAGAACCAATGAACAATCCCAGTGGACCTTATCCTGGCAGGCAGTTGTTTCTGGGTTTAACACCTGCTGAGGAACCGTGTTTTGCCTACCTCGTCACTGGACGCAGTCCGGAGAGTCGCCAGCGAAAAGCTATCGCCATAGAAAACACGGTCAGAATAGGACCGCTGGGGAATACCCCGTATGACCCGCTCCGGCACTACACCGCCGTAAAATATGACTCTAGCACCGGCATTGCTGCCGTGAGTAACGGAATTCAGACCGAGGCAATATACGAGACCTACAAGCTCCTGTTTAATGTGGGCACGCCGGCAACGAAAGACATTATGGCAAACCTGCTAGATGGCGCTAACGCCGAACCGGACAGCCTTCATACGCCGAGAATTGCCGGCGCCATAATCATCAATAAGGACAATCCGGTATTCATCATCGGCATCAAGACCTACAACTCCCCTGCCTCCGCTTACAAGCTAACTCCGAAAGCCGGACAGATATCTGGTATTTCCACCTACAAGGGCGACTTTGAAAATCCGGAGCCAACTCACCCCTCGGCTCCCCTATCCCGTTTGGAGTTTAATGGCAGAACCTCGCGTGACCTGGCGCAATACCTGTACGATATCTCGGCGGCAACCTACAAAGGCGAGGATATCAGGGTATGTTCAGTAGGCGGTATCTACTCCGGTAGCTCATGGGATATCGCCATCATTAACAGATATTAGGTTGGACAAAAAAGGAGACACAAGGGCAGGAATCAGGCTATGGCTAATGCGGTTTTAGTAGTGGATATGCTCAGAGGGTTTCTGGAAGAAGGCTATCCCCTTTACCTTGGAGAAAAGTGCCATCAAATCATCCCCAATATCCAGCATCTTCTGGAGCGCGAACTAAAACATGGCTCTAAGCTCTTCTTCATCTGTGACAACCACGACCCGGATGACCTCGAGTTCAGAATGTTTCCCCCTCACTGTATTGAGGGTACTGTTGAAGCCGAGGTAATTCCCGAGCTGGCTAAGTACCCGGGGGAGATAATCCCCAAAAAACGATATAGCGGCTTCTTTGGCACACCACTGGAAGAAAAACTTAAAAAGCTCAAGCCGGAGAAACTTATTATTTGTGGCGTGTTGACCAATATTTGTGTTATGCATACCACGGCTGATGCCCGAAACCGTGATTATGAAGTCGAGGTACCTACCGACTGCGTGGCTTCACCTGACGGCGAAGCTCACCGTTTCGCCCTGGAACACATCGAAAAAGTACTCGGGGCAAGGCTAACTACCGTTGGAGGGTGAACAGATGAAAGCACCTAAATTTAAGCCCACTGAAGCTGTCCTATCCGGAGAGACGGCTGATATTTACTTTGCCCACACCGTGGAGATACTGCGTAAGGAGGGGCTTAATCCAGTAGCCACTATGGAGGTGTTTCCCAGCCGGGCAGGGATACTCTGTGGTATGGCAGAGGTCAAGGCTCTACTGGGTCGGGTCTTGCCTGAGGGCAACCGTGAAGTCTGGGCTCTGGACGAAGGTGATGCCATGGATGCAAAGGAAGTGGTACTGCGCATAAAGGCACCCTACCAGAGCTACGGGCTATATGAAACAGCCATAGATGGCATCCTAGCTCATTGCAGTGGTTGGGCAACCGCCGCCAGGCAATGTGTGGAAGCGGCCAAGGGGATACCTATTATCAGCTTTGGTGTCCGCCATGTGCATCCCCAGGTTGTTGCCGTAATGGATTACGCCGCTATGATTGGCGGCTGTTCCGGTTGTTCCAGTATAGCTGGTGCCAGATTGGCAGGGATTAGACCGTCTGGAACTATGCCGCACGCATTGATACTGATTATTGGAGATACGGTTAAGGCTACTTTAGCCTTCGATAAGCATATGCCACCCGAAGTACCCCGCATATCTCTGGTTGATACCTTCAAAGATGAGGCTGAGGAAAGCCTGAGGGTGGCTGAGGCACTGGGTAAAAAGCTCCAAAGTGTCCGGCTGGATACTCCTGGTGAACGGGGGCGAGTTACTGCTGACCTGGTCAAGGAGGTAAGGGTTCGGCTGGATTTAGCTGGCTTCAAGTATGTAAGGATTTTTGTTAGCGGTGGCATCGACCCGGAACGCATTACCTACTTTCGTGAGACCGGAGCTCCGGTTGATGGCTTTGGTGTTGGGAGCTATATCAGCGGAGCTAAGCCGATTGACTTTACCGCTGACCTGCATGAGGTCGAAGGCAAGCCGCTCGCGAAACGAGGCAGAACCCCCGGTATCACCCCCAACCCCAGACTCAAGCGCATAATGTAATGAGGTAAATTTGAAGTAAAATGATACGCTGGTTTTACTACGTCGCCAGAGCAATAGTGATAACAACCCTGCGCCTGTTTACTCACTGGCAGATCAAGGGCAGAGAGAATGTCCCCAGCCAAGGCGCTCTACTGATAGTAGTTAACCATCTTAACCTAGCTGACCCCCCTCTGGTTAGCGTTAGCCTTAAACGAAGAGTGATATTTATGGCCAAGGAGGAACTATTTCGCTCCAGATTCATAGGCTACTTCATAAGTAGCTTTGGTGCCTTTCCAGTACATCGAGGGCAACTGGACAGGCAAGCACTGCGTCTGGCAGACAGAGTGTTAGCCGAGGGCCTAGCCTTAGCCATGTTTCCTGAGGCAACGAGGAGCAAGAATGCTCAACTACAGCGTGCTTTCCCTGGTTCAGCGTTAATAGCCTTGCGACATGGAGTTCCTATCCTGCCGGTAGCCATCACGGGCACAGAAAGAATCAAGGGCTTGTCCTGGATGTTACATCGTCCTAAGATAACAATTACTTTCGGTCAGCCGTTCCATCTGCCCTCGGTTAACGGTAAAGCATCTAAGGAAGAACTCACTGAACTCACCAGCTTTATGATGGGACATATAGCTGAGCTCCTTCCGGTAGGGTATCGTGGGTATTATGTAAAGTAAGGGGAGCCAGATGACACTGAAGGTGAAAAAAGCCGCCGGAACCGGGTTTTGTTTTGGGGTCAAACGAGCTGTTAATACCCTAGAGAAGGTTGCCCGTGAGCGTGGGCGAGTGGAAGCCTTAGGGGCTATTGTGCATAACCAGCAGGTGCTACAAAGGCTAGCTGATATCGGGGTAAGGGTAGCCAGCAGTCTGGACGATATAAAGGGTGACACCGTAGCTATTGGTGCTCATGGCGTGAGCCCGGAACTGGAAGACGAGCTTCGAGCTAAGTACAGCGACATAATTGATACTACCTGTCCTTTCGTCCACCGAGCCCAGATTGCCGCTCGTAGATTAGCCAAGTCTGGATTTTTTGTCATTGTATATGGAGATGTTAACCATCCTGAGGTAAGAGGTATTCTTGGCTGGGCCAACGGTAAGGGAGTAGCCACGCTGGATGAGAACTTTGTGGCTAAACTTGAGCACTTACCTCGCCGTCTGGGTGTGCTATCCCAGACCACCCAGATTCCAGCTCGTTTCGTCGAGTTTGTCAAGAAACTTATTGACTCTGCCCTGACTAAAGATGCCGAGCTTCGCATCATTGATACGATATGCCACGACATCAGGAAACGCCAGCAAGCCGCCCTTAAATTAGCTAACAGAGTAGACCTTATGCTCGTTATTGGTAGTCATTCCAGCGCTAATACCAATCACCTCGCCGATTTATGTGCCACAGCTACCAAAACATATCTGGTTGAAAGCGCAGAGGAAATCCAACCCTCCTGGCTTCAAGGTCACCGCCAAGTAGGTTTGACCGGAGGTGCTTCTACAGCTGAGCAGACTATCAATGAAGTACTGGCGAAACTAAAGACTCTGTCAATTTGAGAACACCTTTATTCGGCAATGCCCTTATACCAGACCAAAAGCTTCCGCCTTTTCCCCTCTTGACAAATCTCCCAGAATAGGTCTAAACTACAAACACCTAGAAAAGTAAAAATCATATAAAGGAGGTGAAATAGCAATGAAAAAGAAGATTGTCTGGATGCTGGTAAGCTGCCTGATGGTGCTATCCCTGGTGATAGCCTCCTGTGGTCCGAAAGAAGCGGCGAAAGAAGAGGAAATAGGAAAAGCAACAGTAGTAACCGCAGAGGAAGAAAAAGCAGCCGAGGAAGAGGTGGCGGTGGAAGAGGAAGGAATACTGCCTCCAGAAGTGCCGAAGTATGGAGGAACACTGGTAAGTTTGGGAGGGGATTTTGGCCCCATTGACCCGACCAAGGCTCAGGCTATTCGCGTGGGACACATGATGTGGACAAGCAGTGAACTGATGCAGGGAGACTGGACGAAGGGTCCACAGGGCACCGGGGAAACTATGTGGGACTGGGGTTTTCTTGGTGATATAACCCTAGAGGCGGGCGAACTGGCAGAAAGCTGGGAACTGCCCGATGATACAACCATTATCTACCATCTCCGCCATGGGATTCGCTATCAAAACAAGCCGCCGGCAAACGGACGGGAGTTAACGGCTGACGATGTGGTCTGGAACATACACTACCAATTCAACTACCCGGGATGCTGGGAGACTATGTCTTACCCCCCGACTAAACCAGATTATGTTACTGACAGAATGCTGCCGGGAGACCCAAGACGACCAACATCCGTAAAGGCACTTGACAAGTATACGGTTCAAGTCAAGGTTCCGGCAGCTTCACAGGCCATAATGCTGCTGGAAATAGGTGACAACCTGTATACCAATCCACCCGAATGCTGGACGACAGGCAAAGGGTGGACAGATTGGCGTGATGTTGTTGGCTCAGGACCATTCATACTCACTGACTATGTTCCTAGCAGTCTAATTGTCTATACCAAGCACCCCAACTACTTCGAGAATGACCCCCTTCACCCCGAGAACCGGCTGCCCTACATCGACACCTTAAGACTGCTTATCATACCGGACGCATCTACCCAACTGGCGGCGTTCCGGACAGGGAGGATTGACATGATGCAGGGCGTTACTTGGGAGAACGCAAAGCTGTTGAGGGAACAATGTCCTGAAGTCAAATGGTATAAAAGGTTAGGCAATGCCAGCATCGCTGCTGGCAGAATGGATAAAGCAGACCTGCCTTTCAGACACCTCAAGGTCCGGCAGGCAATGAACATGGCGATAAACAAGGAAGCGTTTCTAAATGAATACCTTAAGGGTGAGGGCGCCATGTTAACTTATCCCTTCACGCCCACTAAAGGATTTGAGAAATTCTACACTCCACTGGAGGAGATGCCCGAGGAAGTGCAGATGCTATTCAGGTATGACCCGGCTAGGGCAAGGGAACTGCTGAAGGAAGCGGGCTATCCTAATGGCTTTAAGACCACGATTTATTGCTCATCCACCGCTGTGGACGAATTGTCCATGTTCAAAGCTTGGCTGGCCGATGTCAACATTACTATGGAAATTAAACCGCTGGACTTCGGTGCCTGGTTTGGAATGTGGGCAGCCAGGTCGTATGAAGAGATGTTTTACGGTCCCCTGACCGGACTTTGGGCTCCTTTCGAACAGCTTTGTACCAAGACGGGGATGTACTCCAACATTGCTTACATCGACGACCCCTACTTCGCTGAGGTGGGTACAGTTATTGGTCGGGATATGGTCAAGAACCCCGAGAACTACTACAAAACAATGAGAGAGGCAGCCGTATACGAACTCTCCCTGGCCTGGGGAATATTTATGCCGGGAAGATACTCATACAACATGTGGTGGCCCTGGGTGCAGAACTGGTACGGAGTAAGCTGGGCAGGCTGGGCCAATACCAACGATTTGTTTAAGTACTACTGGATAGACCCGGCACTGAAGAAATCCATGGGCTACTAAGGCTGACATCGTAGAAAGTCAAATAGAGACAGGGAGGCGGAGGATTCAATCCTCCGCCTCCCTTTTTCATAGTTGTACACTTTCGCTCAAAATTGTTCCAATAAATTAATGGCTCTTGACAAACTCTCAGAATAGGTCTAAACTAGGCTACAAACACAGAGCAAAAGTAAAAATCACTTAAAAACGGGTAAAAATGATGCAGACAAAGGGCATCGGAATCGCTATGTGATACAAGTGATACAGCGGTTTTGGATGCCCTTTTTTTGAGTGTGATATACAGAAGGAGGTGATGCTTTGTAGCAAAACAATTGAAATGTCAAAAGACGATAGCCGAATGGGTGAGAATGTCGAGAAAAGGTTGATTGGTAAGATTTTCTCAAACTAAAAAAGGAGGCTAAACAAGATGAGGAAGAAGATTGTGTGGATGCTGGTGAGCTGCCTGATGGTGCTATCCCTGGTGATAGCTTCCTGCGCTCCGAAAGAAGCGGCGAAAGAAGAGGAAGTAGGGAAAGCCACGGTAGTAACCGCCGAGGAAAAGGCAGTAGAGGAGAAGGAAGAGGTGGTGGCGCCGACTGTAGAGGTGCCGAAGTACGGCGGCTCGATTACATTAGCCATGGGTGCGGACGTGAACGACTTCGTTCCCTGGTCCCTTGCGGCGTCGGCTCCCGTCCAGAATTGTCACGAATGGCTCTGGGCCGGCGACTGGGCAAAGGGACCCGCTGGTGGCTATGGCACCGGTGAGGTGGGCTATGAAGCTAGCACTAGGGTTCCCGGAATCCAGGCATACTATCTTGCGGAGGACATTCACTGGCAAGCTGATGCTGGAGGGAAAACGGGCACTGTCTTCATCAAGGTTAAGAAGGGGATACGCTACAGTCTTGACCCGGATAACCCGGCCAGCCGCCTGGTCAACGGGCGGGCAGTAACCGTTGATGATGTCATCTGGAACTTCGATATGCGGATGAATGACACCAGAGCCCATCCCGGAGCCTTTATCCACGCCTTTTTCCCCTGGATGTGGGGCATTCATCCGGTGAAAACCGGCCCGCAGGAGCTTTCCATCACTTTCCCCATAGCGCAACTTCTAAATGGAATAATGTTCCTGTGCGATGGAAGCCAGATATTCCCACCGGAGATAGATACGGTATACAAGGCTGCGGCGAATGATTGGAGGGCTTGCGTTGGCGCCGGACCATTCATGATGAAAGACTACATTCCTAGTAACATAACGGTGGTAAAAAGGAACCCTAATTTCTTTGACACGGACCCGGTGGGTCCGGGAAAGGGTAACCAGTTACCTTACCTCAGTGAAATCAAGTATATCGTTATGCCCGACCTGTCTACCCAGCAAGCCGCCCTCCGAACCGGTGTAATTGACCAGATGGGCGGCTATTCCATAGACGACAGAGCCCTGATGCTTAGTCAAAAACCGGCTTTGAAGGACGCCGTGGGCGGTCTGGGGTCCGCAGCCTTGCTAGGTATGAGGACGGACCTGCCCAATACACCCTTCGCCAATGTCAAGGTCCGCCGGGCAATGATGATGGCTACCGACTTTAACACGATAAACAAGGGTCTATATAAGGGGCTCGGACAAATCCTGACCTGGCCCTATTGGAAGCAAAAAGGATACGAAGGTCTCTACCTTGGTCTTGATGACCCGGACTGCCCCGACACAATCAGGGAGCTTTACACCTACAATCCCGACAAGGCGAAGGCACTGCTGAAGGAGGCAGGATATCCCAATGGCTTCAAGGCTGAAATATTGATGACCCAGCCCAGTGTCGATTACTACTCGGTAATCAAAGACCAGTGGGCCAAGGTAAATATTGAGTTGACGTTTAACGTCCAAGACTTTGGCCCCTATTGGGGTATACTGAACAGTGTAGGTTACCAACAGATGGCAGTGGCCGGCATACCTCCGCCTTCTTCATGGCCCGAGGTAGCCGGTTACACCGGAATAACCTCGAGCAACTTCAGCCGTATCAATGACCCCTTTGTTAACGAGGCGACCAATCATATGCTGACGACGGCCGTAACAGACTTGAAAGCAGCCATGACGGAAACCAGAGAGCTGATGAAATACCTGCTTGAGGGGGCATGGGTAATCCCGACCCCCAGATATCCTACCTACACCTTGTGGTGGCCCTGGCTAAAGAACTACTCTGGGGAGATTTCTATGGGCTGGCTAGCGTTTACGTGGCCACGGTGGGTCTGGGTGGACCGGGATTTGAAGAAATCCATGGGCTACTAAACCCGGCAAATAGAGACAATCCAATCGAGGAGGGGGGTGGAGGATATAAATTCTCCACCCTCTCTTCTTTTTATGTTTTACACTTTAGCTCAGAATTGTTCCAATACATCAACTCCCTTGACAAACCTAAAAAATAGGACTAAATTAATTGTCAAACATAAGGAGGTGATGCCTTGTAGCAAAACGACTGAAATGTCAAGAATGTCAAGAGACGATAGTCGAATGGGTGAGAATGTCGAGAGAAAAGGTTGATTGGTAAGATTTTCTCAAACTAAGAAAGGAGACTAAACAAGAATGAGGAAGAAGATTGTGTGGGTGCTGGTGAACTGCTTGATGGTGCTATCCCTGGTGATAGCATCCTGTGCCCCGAAAGAAGCGGCAAAGACAGAGGAAGTAGGAAAAGCCACGGTAGTAACCGCCGAGGAAAAAGCAGCGGCACCGGCAGAGGAAGAGGCGGTGGCAGCGGGTCCAGAAGAACCAAAGTATGGTGGCACGATTACCGTCGCCCTGGTGGGCGACCCAAACTGGGATTTAATCAGTTTCGGCGCCTCCTGGCCCCAGGAACAAGATCACCAGAAAATGGTTGACGGAAACTGGGCGAAAGGACCTGCTGGCGGCTATGGTGAGGGTTTAACAGATTGGGGTATGAGCACCAATATTCCCGCTTTAAACACAGGCTATCTTGCCACAGACATGAAATGGGAAGTCAGTGCCGACGGGAAGGAAGTCACCACGACTTTCACGGTACGCGATGGCGTTCGTTTCGCGCTTAACCCGGATAGCGAGGCCAGCCGCCTAGTCAATGGGCGGGAAATGACCGTCGATGATTGCGTCTGGAGCTGGAACCAGCCTATCAAAAACGAGAACGCCCAGAACTGGCAGTTATATCCGAATGTACGCTACCCAACGGCAGTCAAGATTGGACCAAACAC
>Ga0209314_10001176_pt1 | contig 11771 bp, 7 predicted proteins | sample I19B2metaG_FD_184146 | JGI IMG/M metagenome (GOLD analysis project Ga0209314, IMG submission 184146) | Lake sediment bacterial and archeal communities from Gulf of Boni, Indonesia to study Microbial Dark Matter (Phase II) - ​I19B2 metaG... | ecosystem: Environmental > Aquatic > Freshwater > Lake...
CCCTTTCAGGTCGCGAACGCTAGAGCTGGAGGTGATCCGTAAGGATGGCTCCACAGTCTGGACCGAGAACACCATGTCCTTCCTGCGCGACCCAGATGGGCGACCCATAGGGATTGTAGGGATAACACGCGACATCACCGAGCGCAAAGAGGCAGCGGAGGCACTGCAAAAGAGTGAAAGACGCTACCGTCTATTGGCCGAGAACGTAACAGACGTCATCACCAGTGTTGATATGAACCTGCGTCCTACCTATATGAGCCCTTCTATCACCCGTCTGCTAGGTTACAGCGTGGAGGAAGCCATGGCTCGTGGGTTGGAAGTGTCGTTGACACCAGCTTCCACCGAGGTTGTTATGCAGGCCCTGGCCACAGAGTTGGCTTTGGAGCATGACAAGCAAAAGGATCAGTTCAGGCCGCGGGTGCGGGAGCTGGAGTTCTATCACAAGGATGGCTCGACAGTCTGGGTCGAGGTCAAGGTGTCTTTCCTGCGCAACTCAGAGGGGCAGCCGGTTGAGATTATAAGCGTCCTGCGCGATGTCACCGACCGTAAGAAGGCGGAGGAGCAGATTCAATATCAGGCGAATCTACTAGCGAACGTCAACGATGCTGTCATCGCCTGGGATAAACATTTCCTGTTGAGTTTGTGGAATCCAGCAGCAGAGAGAATGTACGGCTGGAAGGCGCAGGAAGTCTTAGGTCGACCTGGGCGCGAGATTCTGAGCTCAGAATTTGTGGGCCTGGAACGCTCCCAGGTCATCCAAAACCTGAGGGAGACCGGAGAGTTCAGAGGGGAAATAGTCCACTACCGCAAGGATGGCACGCCCATCTATGTCGAGTCAACTGCCATCGTTTTGAAGAACGGCGATGACAAGATCACTGGTTATGTGACCATCAATCGCAACATCACCGAGCGCAAGCAGGCAGAGGAAAAGCTGCAGAAAACCCTGGCCGAGTTGGAGCGTTCCAACAAGGAGCTGGAGCAATTCGCCTATGTGGCTTCGCACGATCTTCAAGAGCCTTTACGCATGATTGCCAGCTATGTTCAGCTACTGGCTCGGCGATATGAAGGCAAACTCGATGCCGATGCTGACGACTTCATCGCCTATGCTGTGGAAGGTGCCGGTCACCTGCAGAGAATGATCAACGACTTGTTGGCGTATTCCCGGGTGGGCACACGGGGTAAACCTTTCCAGCCAACCGACTGCCAGGCTGTCCTCAACCAGGTCCTGGCTAATCTGAAGGTGGCTATCGAGGAGAGCAGCGCTGTGATTACCCAGGACCCCCTGCCAATGGTGATGGCCGACGAATCGCAAATGACTCAGTTGTTTCAGAACCTGATAAACAATGCCATCAAGTTCCGTGGTAAAGCATCACCACGGGTTCACATCTCAGTCGAGCCAAAAGAAACAGAATGGGTCTTCTCGGTGCGTGATAATGGCATCGGCATCGACCCACAGTACTACGAGCGCATCTTTATGCTCTTTCAGTCTCTGCACAGCCGAGAAGAGTATCCCGGCACTGGCATGGGACTGGCTATATGCAAGAAAATTGTGGAACGCCATGGCGGCCGGATATGGGTGGAGTCTGAGCCCGGGAAGGGCTCGACCTTCTACTTCACAATTTCTAAGCGCGGAGGTGAAAAACTATGAATACTGAAGAGATGGGTAAGCCTATTGAGATTTTGTTGGTGGAGGACAACCCCGGCGATGTCCGCCTGACCCAGGAAGTTTTCAAGGAGAGCAAGATACGCAACAAACTGCACGTAGTTAAAGATGGCGTGGAGGCGATGGACTTCCTTCGTCGTCAGGGCAAGAGCGCTAATGGAGTGCGACCAGACCTCATCCTGCTCGACCTGAACCTTCCCAAAAAGGACGGTCGTGAGGTGCTGGCGGAGATTAAGGCTGACGATGACCTGAAACGCATCCCAGTGGTAGTCCTGACCATCTCCAAGGCTGAGGAGGACATTTTGAGGTCCTACAGCCTACATGCCAACTGCTACCTCACCAAGCCCATTGAGTTCGAGCAGTTCTTCAACCTAGTGAAGTATATAGAGGAGTTCTGGCTGACCATCGTCAAATTACCGCCGAGGTGATGGAAATGGGAGATAAACCGATCAAAGTCCTGTTAGTGGAGGACAATCCCGGGGATGCCCGATTGATACGGGAGATGCTAAAGGAAGCCGCTGCTGCCCGGTTCGAACTGGTGCATGTAGTGCGCCTTGATGAGGCGTTGAAACTCCTCGGTGAAGCCTCCTTCGATGTGTTGCTCCTGGACCTCACGCTGCCGGATAGTCAGGGGCTGGATACGTTCTTCAGGGTGTACAGCCAAGCGCCAGACGTGCCCATTGTGGTGCTGACCGGTCTGGCCGATGAGGTAGTCGGTGTTGAGTCGGTCAAGGGAGGCGCCCAAGATTACCTGGTCAAGGGGCAGGTGGACAGCAACCTGCTGGCTCGCGCCCTGCGCTACGCTATAGAGCGCAAGCAAGCAGAGGAGCGACTACAGGAGAGCAAGCGCAAATATAAAACGTTGTTCGACAACACCATTGACGGTGTGTTTATTATTGATGCCGAAACGATGAAAATAGTGCTGGTTAATCCAGCCGCGGCTAAAATGTATGGATTTGATTCCCTAGAGGGTATAAGTAGTGCGGATTCACTTGACTTCATCCCCCCGGAAGATAGAGAGCGAGTTATCAAGATTATTACCGAAGACTTGTTTGAAAACGACGTGCGTCAGATCAGGGAAATTCGGACCATTACCAGAGATGGTAGAGAAATATGGATAGAGGCTTTTGGTATAAGAACCGAATATAGAGGAAGATTAGCCGGTCTGGTTTCCATCAGGGACATTACCAAGCGCAAGCGGGCAGAGGAGGCTTTAAGAGAGAGTGAGAGGCGCTACCGTCTGCTGGCCGAGAACGTGACCGACGTCATCTGGACCACCGATATGAACCTGCGACATACCTACGTTACCCCCTCCATCACCCGCCTGCGAGGCATCAGCGTTGATGAGGCGCTAGCCGAAACGCCGAAGAAATACTTGACTCCTGCCTCTTTTGAGATTGCTATGAAAGTTCTGCAAGAGGAATTGACCATAGAGAAAATGGAGAAAAAGAACCTCTTCAGATCGCGGACGTTGGAGTTGGAGATGACTCGTAAGGATGGCTCCACAGTCTGGACCGAGAACACCATGTCTTTCCTGCGTGACCCAGATGGTCTACCCATTGGCATTGTCGGGGTGACACGCGATATCACCGAGCGCAAGAAGGCAGAGGAAGCATTGCGAGAGAGTGCGAGACGCTACCGTCTGCTGGCGGAGAACGTGTCGGATGTTATCACCTGTGTTGATATGAACCTGCGGCCTACCTATCTTAGCCCCTCCATCACCCGTCTGCTAGGTTACAGCATAGAGGAAGCAATGGCTGCGACGCCGGAGGAATACTTGACTCCCGCCTCTCTTGAGGTTGCTCTGAAAGCTCTTCAAAAGGAATTGACCATAGATAAGATGGAGAAAAAGAACCTCTTCAGATCGCGGACGTTGGAGTTGGAGATGACCCGCAAGGATGGCTCCACAGTCTGGACCGAGAACACCATGTCATTCCTGCGCGACCCAGATGGTCGACCCATTGGCATTGTCGGGGTAATCCGTGATATCACCGAGCGCAAGCGGGCAGAGGAGACGCTGAGGGAGAGTGAAGAGAGGTTCAGAAATATCTACGCCGAATCACCTATTGGCATCGAACTCTATGACTCAGGTGGTAATCTGGTGGATATAAACCAGTCCTGCTTAGACATGTTTGGCCTCTCCGATATTGTGGAGGCAAAAATACCCGGAATTTTGGCTCACCCCTGGCTACCATCTGAAATCAAAGAGGGGCTCCGTCAGGGGAAAACCGTAAGATGGGAGGGCTCTTTTGATTTTGACAAGGCTAAAAGGCGCAACTTTTACAAAGGATCAAAATCAGGGGTTGTTTATATTGACGCATTGATTACCCCGCTAGGTGAGAAGGAAAACAAAGCCTTTAGCGGTTTCCTAGTTCAGGTTCAGGACATCACCGAGCGCAAGCGGGCGGAGGAGGCTTTGCAAGAGAGTGAGAGGCGCTATCGTTTGCTGGCCGAGAATGTGACCGATGTCATCTACGTCATGGACATGAATCTGCGGCCTACCTACATGAGCCCCTCCACCACCCGTCTGCTGGGTTACAGCGTTGAGGAGGCAATGTCCCGCTCAATGGAAGAATCCTTGACCCCCGCCTCCCTCCAAGCGGCCAGGCAGGCTTTTGCCAGCGCATTGAAAACAAAAGAGATGGGAGGAGAAGGCTCTTACCCTGAGGGAACACTGGAACTGGAAATGAAGTGCAAGGATGGTTCCACTGTCTGGACAGAGAGCACAGTGTCTTTCCTGCGGGACCCGGAGGGCAGACCCATCGGGCTGCTGGGTGTTATCCGCGACATCACCGAGCGCAAGAAAATGGAAGACGAGAGAAAGGTGCTGGAGCAGAGGGCCCAGATTGCCAGCCGCTTGGCTTCCGTGGGCGAGATGGCATCAGGCATTGCCCATGAGATAAATAATCCCCTGACCAGCGTTATCGGTTTTGCCCAGTTGCTAATACAAAAGGATATTCCTGAGGACATCGGAGAGGATGTAAAGATTATCAATGATGGTGCCCAGCGGGTAGCTAGTATTGTAAAGAGATTGCTTACCTTTGCCCACCAGCATAAGCCAGAGCGAACATATGTCAATATTAACGACATCATAGCCACTACCCTTGACCTGCGAGCCTACGAAATAGAGACTAGCAATATAAGGGTTATCACCCAGCTTGACCCTGACTTGCCCGGCACTATGGCTGACGGTGGTCAACTGCAACAGGTGTTCCTTAATATAATCATCAACGCCGAAACAGAGATGAAACTAGCCCACGGTAAGGGTAATCTTTTCATTAAGACAGAGACAATGGATAACACCATCCGCATATCTTTTAAAGACGACGGTCCGGGCATAGCTAAGGAAAACCTAGAGCGGATATTTGAACCCTTCTTCACTACCAGGGAGGTGGGTAAAGGAACGGGGCTCGGCTTGAGCGTCTGCCACGGAATAGTAACTGAGCATGGCGGCAGAATATATGCCGAAAGCGAGTTAGGCAAAGGAGCTACCTTTATTGTGGAATTACCCCTAGTCACTAAACCTGAACAATCGAAGCTGGCTGAGCCTGTTGCTGATAAGTCAGAGAGGGTAGACGGAGCTAGCATTCTGGTAGTGGATGATGAGCCGGCAATCCTACAATTCCTGAGCCAGGTGCTAACTGAGGAAGGACACCGGGTAGAGACTGCAGACAACGCCACTGAGGCCTTGGAAAGGCTTGAGAGTAAGAGGTACAGCCTTATCCTGCTGGATATCAAGCTGCCCGGGGTCAGTGGTATCGAGCTATACAAGCGTATTCAAAAGATGGCTAAGTTTTTAGCCAGGAGAGTGGTCTTTATCACTGGTGATGTCATAGGGGAAGATACCAAGAATTTCCTCGCTAGAACCAAAGCCCCTTATATTATCAAACCCTTTGATACTGAGCAGTTGAAGAAGGACATAAACAGTATACTGACCCAGGGTGTAGCGGGGTTTCCACGGCCTGAGATATTCCTGGAACCTTTGACCTCGCCCAAGATTGAGTCATAATAACTGCCACCACCCTCCATCACCCATCTTTCCAGATTGGGCCATCTCTAATACTTACCATAACCAGCCTTTCCTATTTCTCCTCACATGCATCTAGACATAATGTGGCCTTGACAGCCACTACAGGGGATGGCAAAATTCCATAAGTTGTGGCGGATTAAGTGAACTCAGAGTTCGTCTCTATGGCTACTATGCGAAGGAAAGAGAGCACCCGCTAAGAGATGAGTCAAACAAAAAGGATATTGAAAGAAATCGCTTCGAGCGAGGACTACCAAGCCCTGGCCACTGCAATGGAGCGAGTTGACTACGAAGCTATGTTTGCTTCCTATAGGCGCATCTCCCAACTCCTTAGTGAGGGGAAAAGAAAGATAGAAGAAAGTCTTCAAAACCTCCCCGTTCAGAACAGGGATGAACACCGGGACAAGTTTCTGCGCGCCTTCGAACTGGCCACTGAAAGAATGCTGCCTCTATGGCATCAACTAAACTCAGAGCTTATAAAGAAGAAGGTAATGGAGGGGGAGGTATTCGACTTTGGGAAAAAAGGAGACCCTTTAGTCAAGAGACCTGAGGGAACGATTGTTGTTTTGCCCGGTTCGAAGCTGGAGAAAGGGGAAAGGGTAAGATTTAGAGTGGTACAGGAAGCAGAAAAACTCAACTTCGGCCAGGTTTTTGACCTCAATCCTCAGTCCTTCTACCTCCTCATCACTGAGGAGGCTCGAGAAAAGATAAGGAACTCCCTGGCTTTGATCGGAGATCGTCTGAAGACTTCTCAACAGCCCTGGAACGAAGGCTCCCTTTCCGAACTGGGAGAGCTTTTGCAGAAGCTAGAGGAGATTAAGAAGCTCTCCTCCAAGCTTCAGGCTGAAGACAGAGAAAGAGTTGCGGCTCAAGTTGCCAAGCACAGAAAGAGGCTGCTACAGGGTGTCAGTATGAGGCTAATGTTTGATTTTACCTCCCAACAGGAAGAAAGGGAAATCGAGAATTTTTACCAAGATAGCCACCAGGAAAAGACCAAAGCCTTACTGGCCCTGGGCCTCTTCCGCCGCCATACCTATGAAGCAACCAGAGAGAAGCTTTTCCTGGGGGACAGCCCTGAAGGATATACAGAGGTCTTGAGCCAGATGGAGAATAAAGTTGATTCCATGGATTCAGCCATAGAACTCTTGAAACTCAAGTCGGCCATAGACGAGGTTTACCCTAAGGCAAAAGGATACTTTGAAAAAATGGATCGCCTCTTCGAGAACCTTACTCAAAGAGCAAAGCAAGTGGCTGACGTTCTATCCAACAAAGAAGTAGTTGACCCTGAAGAGGTCTACCGGACCATCAAAAATGCCTTCTCGGAAGAGGTTCTTTTCCTCGAGCTGCGAAAAGCCTTCCGGAGCTCGAAGGAATTCCTTTCTTTAAGAGGCGCTTTCACCGAGCTGAACCGATGGCTAAGAAACCAGGAAACCCTCTCCAGTGAAGCTGCCTTTAGACCCTACCTGCACCACAAAGTCCTTCAGGCCTTCGGTGACCAAAGGCCAAAGGCCGATAAGGAGACTGGCGTAATTCCTGCCCAGAAAGACAGTCCAGAATAGAAGTGTCAGGCCTTGCCTCGAAGAAAGTCCCCCGTACTCCTCATAGTTGAATAACAAACGTTATCACTTCCGTAGCAGAAATGGGAGGCCAGACTCCGGGTGAGGGTGAAGTCTCCCCCCTCCCTCTACCTCCCTCCCGCCAAGGGAGGGAGAACCAGCATACTGTGGGTGTCAGGCCCCCGACCTGACCTCGACATGATAGGTCAATGCTTGAGACCCCCCGATTCATCGGGGGGAGTCTCACCCGCCCTAGACACCAACCGCGGGCTTCAGCCCGCCAGTAGAGTGGGTGGCATGAATGCCACCCTTGGCTGCTTCGCTGTGTGACAGACCCCGCTTGTGTGGGAAAGCCTTTTCAGGCTTGATAAGAAAGCGGACTCCGATATAATCGGAGTCCTTACATCTTGCCATTCTTCGGTCGCCTAATAATACCATCTGTCATTCTGACCCCGATTTATCGGGGGAAGAATCTCCTGACAGACTCTTCCCCCCATGGAGCCTGACCTGAGGAAGGAAGGGTTCGGGGTCAGAGTGACCATTACGGCTAATAAACGCTCTCTCCCTCCCTTTTTCCTTTTTCTTTCCTCACCCTCTTGACATTTGGCTTGTCACACGTTATATTATTCCCCAATGTGTCGGCTAGGCGTAGTGCTGCTGGTCAGACACAGGAAACTTTGTAGGAAGGAGGAAGAACGATGCCACAGGCTTATTGCGTCAAGTGCAGAAGGAAGGTTGAAATCAGAAACCCACAGAGGATCATCCTGAAGAACAAGCGGCCCGCTACCAGTGGGACTTGTCCCTCGTGTGGCACGAAGGTATTCAGGATCGGGAGAGCCTAGACTCTTCTCAGATTCCATACCTGGCACAATCTGATTATTGCCGCCTGTACGATCATTAGGATGGGCGGCAGGTAAGAAGGCCTTTATTTTAGTCTAAGCGATAACGTAGAGGCAAATAATATTGTTTTCCCAATTCACTCCCTAGAGTCCAGATAAGGTAAAGGTGGCGCAAGGGAAATACGGGCGTCGAAGCATCGCCAAAGGGGAAACATAACCTTCATGGGCTGGGGTCAATCCCAGCTTTATGTATTTGTTCTGCTAATAAGTGGCATTCCGCCCATGAAGGCCACTGCTGGTGCGTTGATGTTGGTGCTATCGTCTATCTCATGACGTGCCTTGAACAGGCCACCCACATAGTTGACAGCACATAAGGATGGCGCCAAGCAAAGATTTGTCAGAATAGCCCGCCAGTCTTTCTTAATCTCAACGAATGAGTGGCCCTAATTCAGGCCCTCAAGACGGCGTTCTTATATCCTAGTTACAGGCTGTCTAAAAAGTTCCCCCTTGTAGGAGTGCATCTCCCCGGGGCTTGTCCCCTCCCTCCGATGAGTTTCATTCATCGGAGCGGGAGCCCACAAGGGGCTATCCTACGGAGGTTTTCGGACAGCCTCAGCATCACCATTGCCTCCAACGGCGGTGTTTACACCGCCATAAGACAAGAGACCTACCCCGATGTATTGGGGTGGAGGCTAGAGCTAGTGAAACTCCCTAGCCTGAAGGCTGGGGTCTCTGTACCCACCCTACAAGAGAGAAACTTCTAATGCGAAATTGAGGCACGGGTTCTCAGACAAGCTCAGGGCAGAAATTTCTTACAAGGGCTTGGCCCTTTCCATCCTATTGCTAAACGCCCTCTATTGGCAACTCTTGACTTTCCCCGCTATAGCAGTTATATTGGCTGTGTGCTTTCAGGTGGAGACTTGGTGGGGGAAGGTTGTCAAGGATAGCGCGATAAAGATGACTGGCTCCGCTGATCGGGCTAACGAAGTCGAGCTGGTGGAAAGGCTACGCTATGGCGACCTGGCAGCCATGGAGCAGCTTTTTAACACCTACTTCGACCGCCTTTATTCTCTGGTATTCCATGAGGTAGGCAGAGACCATGCGGTGGCCGAGGACGTTACTCAAGAAATCTTCCTCAATGTCCTGACTTCAATAGGCAAATTTCGCGGTCAGAGCAAGCTTTATACCTGGCTGTGCAGTATAGCCCATCACAAGATAGTGGACTTCTACCGTCGGCAGGAGCGAGAAAGGAAGTACCGTAAACGAGCTTCGAGTAGCAGCGCCATAGAGCCTGAGCAAATTCCGGATACTGGGCCGCTTGTACCCGATATGACTGAGTCTGAGGAGACTCGCCATACGGTGGAGCAAGCACTGCTCAGATTGCCATTAGACTATCGACAGGTGCTGATATTAAAATACGTGGAGGAAATGACGGTTCAAGAGATAAGCCAGATTATGCACCGGTCATCCAAGTCGGTGGAAGGACTTCTGGCGCGAGCCCGGAAGGCTTTGCGGGCTCATCTTGCTGACTCAAGTGAGGGATTCCGGTAGCCAAAGCGACTAATATATACAGGAAGGACTGATGAATACCCTTCGAGAAGACGAAATGAGAAGATTAGTAAAGGGCGTATTTAAGCCAGTAGTTGCTTCATCTGAGTTCAAGGAGCGGCTGCTCAAACTTTTGGCCCAGGAGATCAGCCGCCAAGCTATACAGCCACCTATGACAACCCAGGGGGGTGAAGGAGGTCCTGGCTTACCACCGAACTGATGCTGGACACTATGTCCAGATAGGGATAGATGTGGGGCTGGTCGAAACTACCATTGCCTGGCCGGGATGTGAAATCGCCCCCTAACAATTGAGTATCTCAAGCCCCAGACTGCGCTTATCTATCTAAACTCGCTTACCCAAAGGGGTTGATCCGAATTGATACCATTGGCTATGCCTGAAATAGCCTTTTGGGTATAGACAACGGCACCATACACCCTTAGCATTATGTTGTATCGTTTGCCTATTTATTTAGCCGGGATGAACTCAGGCAGGGAGGTTAGCCATGAATAGTAAGGGGGAAGAAGAATTGAGAGGATTATTAAAGGCGGCATGTCAGCCGGTAGTTGCTTCGCCTCAATTCAAGGAGCGGCTGTTTAAACGTTTGACCCAGGAGGTCAGCCACCAGGCTATACGGCCGTCAGGGCGGAAGCTAATACTATGGGCGCCTATCGACACAGGTGACCCTGCCAAGGAGTTAATGTCGGCGGAACCGGTTTCCACACGTGTTTAGGTTCAGAAGGGAGAAGAGTTAAAGCCGGTACAGTAAGTATCAGGGTTGTCAAAGAGGCTGGGTATTCCTCGGGTAAGACCCAGCCTCTTTGTTAGGCATAGCACACTTTCAACTTTGGTTCAATTTGCTGAGGCTTTAGACCCGCCTGAAGCTCCGGAAAGTACCCTTTGTAGGAGCCCTCTCCTCATTTGCGGGAGCTTCTTGTCGTTGCTGCCAAAACAGGTTTTTTTCGTTCGCCCTGAGCCTGAGGAAGCGAAGCGACCGAAGAATCTCGCTCAGGGTGACAGTTAAACGGTCTCAGACTAGGTCGCCTTACTGACAGCAACTACCACCTCTCCATCCTGTATTACAACCCTCATTGTCTGCCCGCAGCTAGGGCAAGGTAGATCACCCCGGTAGTCCCTCTTTGAGGAATCAATAAGGATGGGTTTGCCGCATCTGAGGCAAATTGGACCTTTCCCTGGCTGCTTTCTTGGTTGTTTCTTATGGGCACGCTTATGCGCGGCAAACTCCTCTATTGCATCAAAGCTTTGTCCGCAGGAAGAGCATTTGAAGGCCATTGCCCATTCCTCCTTTCCACACTTGGCTAACCTCCCCTCTCTAAATCTCCTGCCGGTGCAGGGATAGCAAATCAACTGGGACATTATAGCACGGCAAGCCCGCCCTGCATATGAACCCAGCCTTTCACCAGAGGAGCTTCTATGGTAGAAATAGTTGCGCAGACCCCCTCTCCCATATTTGCTCTTCACACCCTCCGGCGGTAATATGAGATTGACCCTGTCCAAGAGGGAACACAGTCATGACCAAACTTATCGAGCACACATTCCATCAGTGGGCACAGGGGAAGAGCACCGTAGAAGCAAGAGTAAGCATCTATGAAAGGATAAGAGACATACCTTATGCTGTAATCCCCGAACTTATCGACTCGGAGAGATATATAGAGATACTCAGGCTGAAGAAGGGCTCATGCACACCGAAACATTTCCTCCTCTGTGCTCTGTACCAAAAACTGGGAATGCCGGTATTATATGCGGTTTACCCCTTCAGATGGGATGAGCTGGAAGTCGATTATCCACCAAGGCTGAGGACACTGGCCAAGGCTATGCCCATAAGCTACCACCTCACCTGCAGGGCAGATATAGATGGAAGGCTCGTTTTGGTTGATGCTACCCTGGACCCGGCATTGAAAAGGTTAGGCCTCCTTGTAAACGAGGAGTGGGACGGGAAGAGCCATACATTGCTTCCTATGAAACCTTGTGGCGAAGAACAACTTTACCACCCTTCCGAGGCGTACCTACGGGCCCAACCTGATGAAAAATGGCTCGCCTTTTACCAGGAGCTTAACTCGTGGTTGGAGGAATTCAGAAAGCTTTGATGGCGATTGGAGCGATTGTCATGGTCAGTCAA
>Ga0209314_10001177_pt1 | contig 11770 bp, 15 predicted proteins | sample I19B2metaG_FD_184146 | JGI IMG/M metagenome (GOLD analysis project Ga0209314, IMG submission 184146) | Lake sediment bacterial and archeal communities from Gulf of Boni, Indonesia to study Microbial Dark Matter (Phase II) - ​I19B2 metaG... | ecosystem: Environmental > Aquatic > Freshwater >...
GAGTACACCCTCGAATACTTTAGGAAAGTTACAATAGATCTACCGATGTATATTCAGAACAGCTTCGTTTTCTGTACAATCGCAGTCATCGTCAACGCTGGGCTCGGACTTTTGATCGCGTATGTGCTTGCGCGATCGAGGTTTCCCGGTAAAGACCTGATCGACTCACTTGTCACCCTGATCTTGGCCGTGCCTGGAACAGTGATCGGGATCGCCTACCTGAGAGCGTTCCATGCGCCCCTCCCTCTAATCGGCATATCGCTCACTCAAGGCTGGTTAATCATGGTGGTAGTGCTGGCGATCAGAAGGCTTCCATACGTCGTAAGATCGGTTTACGCAGCACTCCTTCAAATCCACGTTTCTCTGGAAGAAGCCTCTCTCGTTCTCGGAGGCAACAAGATACGAACCTTCATCAAGATCACAACCCCTCTCATAGCTCGAGGCCTGTTAGTCGGCTCCATAATCTCCTTCACCACAGCCATGCAAGAACTCTCGTCAACAGCCTTCCTCTACAGGCCGGGATGGGAGACGATGCCTCTCGGCATCTTCATCTACTATCTTACGGGTGGAATGAATGAAGCGTCTGCCTTGGGAGTTCTGCTCATTCTGGTCGTGGCTATCAGTGTCGGTCTTGCCAATCGGTTGGTAGGAGCCAAGATGGGCGCAGCCTTCGGCGGATGACGTCTGAGACCTAACGGCTTAAATTCCCTTCAGTCAAGTCTATCATCTGTCTCTACTCAGTCAAGGTACAGCAACATGGTCAGCGTCAGGCTTGTAGATGTCACAAAACGCTTCGGCAAACTAGAGGCAGTTAGCAGGGCAAGTCTCCATGTGTCAAAAGGGGAATTCTTCACGATGCTAGGGCCTTCAGGCTGTGGGAAGACAACTACGCTGAGGATAATCGCAGGTTTCTACACGCCTGACGAAGGCGAAGTCTACTTCGATGAAAAGCTGATGAACTATGTTGCTGTCTGGAAGCGCAACATAGGAATGGTATTTCAAAACTATGCGCTCTGGCCTCACATGAACGTGGAAGACAACGTGGCCTACGGCCTCAGAATGAGAAAGATCGGCAAGAAAGAGACCGAGGATCGAGTTAGGAAATCTCTTGATCTAGTGGGTCTGACGGGATTTGAGAAAAGATACCCTTCTCAGTTGAGCGGGGGCCAGCAGCAGAGAGTGGCTTTAGCCAGAGCCCTTGTGATCGAACCTTCCGTGCTTCTTCTGGACGAACCGTTGAGCAACTTGGACGCGAAGATCCGTGCATCCGTCCGGTCAGAACTCAGAAAACTGCAGCAACAGCTGAAGATAACGACCGTATATGTCACACATGACCAAGAAGAGGCGTTGGTTCTCTCAGACAGGATCGCCGTGATGGACAAAGGACTCATGCAGCAGGTAAGCACCCCAAGAGAACTGTACGAGAAGCCTAAGACCTCTTTCGTCGCAGACTTCATGGGAACAAGCAACTTCATCAAAGGCACCGTCACAGCGATTGACCAAAGCAGAGGATTGGTTGAAGTTAAGACATTCAGCGGCTCATTGACGGGCCTGGGAGAAGAGAGACTCAGGAAAGGGAGAGAGGTCATACTCAGCGTAAGACCAGAAGATGTCACAATGCTCGAGGAAGGCCGCGGCCCAGTGGAGGAGGACCTAAACAAAGTTGAAGGCCAAGTCAGATTCGCCTCTTACATGGGCTCTCTCATCAGATACGAGGTGGCGACCAAGAACGGCGAAATCTTCAAGATTGATATCCGCAACCCGAGGGAACACAAGCTCCTGCCAGAAGGAAGACCTGTGACGTTAGCATTCAAACCGACAGCCTCGCTGGCAATACCTCTGGAATAGAATGAGCAGTCATGCATCTCTAAGCGTGCGGGAGCCTCGCCAAGATGCCACTAATGAATTGAAGCCAAGGCCATTGCTCACGCGCGCGCTAGGAGTATTGTGCGCTGACAATTCGCTGCGAGCACACAGGTATTTCGTGTTTTGTCCGCTCATCCTATGCAGACAAGCACGCACCCGGGAAGCGTTTTCACCATACCATTGTGTTTCTTGAAGTGGCGGATGCTTTTTATTGTTGGTTCGCCCCGACGTAATTGGCAGTTTGTGAATGGTTACAGTTGAAGCGCTGAAAGCGTTCCTCGAAGCCTTCAACCGACATGACCTTGACGCCATCATGGAGTTCTTTGCGGAAGATTGCTCCATGGATATGCCTCGCGGTCCCTACCCATGGGGTAGACGTCTCACGGGAAGAGTGCAGATACGTGAGGGTTGTGCTAGTCGCTTCGCTGGCCTTCCAGACGCGCACTATGGCGATGACCGGCACTGGGTAATTGGCAACATGGGGTTCTCCGAGTGGACACTCACCGGAACCACTCCATCAGGTGAACGAATAGAGGTGCGTGGAACTGATCACATCGAGTTTCGAGACGATAAGATCACTCGGAAGGATTCCTACTGGAAAATCGTCGAGAAATGACGTGGGTTAAGCCAGCGCGCACACTTGCGCGTTTTGAAACCCATGACTAGTCACCGGGTACCGAGAAGCTCTTTGGCGGTTACCAGAGCGGTCACCTCAAAGCTCCTTACGTAAGGGAAGAACTGCTCGGCAAACTTCATCACCGTCGCCACGCTATCCGCTTCCACTATCTGTAGGGATTTGGAACCCCAGAAGTATTCCTCGACACGTTTCAGCCCTTCCGGAATGACCACTTTGCCCTCCAAGTTGAGTCTCCTCACCTCAGAAATGAAGTTCGTTTCCGGAACGCAATCCCAATGAATTCCAAACAGCACATTTCTCACCTCCCTGCATCTTTTCGGTACTTATAGCATGCGAAGTCCGCGTGAGCTGTTAAAACGCGCGCTCGGAAACACTCGGACAACATTAGTTGTGATTGATCCAAGAGTTTCTGCAGGCAATTGTCCGTAGACTTTCTTGATCACCTGTAATCTTCGGAGTCCAACTTCGCCATTGGATAGATCCCGTCTACAGGAAGTTCTGGAACTTTATCGAAGACTTTCTGAATAGACTCTGCGTCCTTTGCATTCCATTCGCATATGAACCTGAGCACCTTCCCTTCCCTGTTCAACTGGACCCAAGTTCCCACCCAATATGCGTCGAGCGTAGAGCAGGCTTTGACCTTCCTGGCTATAGGGACTGTTGCTTCGACTTCTCCTGGTTTCGGCAGAGTATGTAAAGCCATAAACTTCGGCACACGCATCACCTCCCATTTCTTCTTGGTATTTGTATGGCTCCCCACCTTGGAGCCCAGCCTCCACTGGAGAACAAGACAGTGGTGCTCTAGACCATCAGCTGTGATTAGTATATGTAGATATGATTTTCCATTTTCGAGACAGGAGCTCTGAATCTCGAGCGGAAGGACCTGCTGGACTGGTTCCCACATGGGATCAATCGTCTATACTACCTGCCCTAAGTTCATTAACGACGAGAGCTGGAATGACGCAGAAAACACGGTCAGAATTGTTAACGAATTTAGGTCTACTAGTTTAGATGTAGCGTTTTAGCGAGTCGCAAGTGTTGATGTTCGATGATAACGATTCGTTGGCGTGGAGTTTCTTCTGACTATGGAGGTTTGCTGGTATGAAGGACAGATTAGTCTCTTGGGAAGAGAGGGTTAGAATAGGAGGGTAGAAGACAAACTTGCTGTCATGCGTCTGTTGGGTAAACCCTTTCCGCAGTATCTTCGTAGATAGGACACAAGTCTAGGGAATTATGGATCTGTGGACGTATGTACAGCTCGATCAGATCGTCAATGTGCCCATGAGCGTTGCGCTTACTACGCAAACCATCATAGGTCCAATGCACGTCTCACATGGACGAACGGCGCAAAGAAGGCGCGATGTGGCAAGACTCTGATGCCTTAGGCCAAAGTGACAAGTGCCTCGTTCTTGCTGACCTTAGCACCTTCCGATACATGAATCTGCTTTACTGTTCCATCTCGGGGAGCTGTGATCTCGTTTTCCATTTTCATCGCCTCTAGTATCAGTAGTGCCTCGCCAGCATGGACAGTTTGTGCGATCTGGACTGTAATTGACTTGATGCTGCCTGACATGGGAGCGTAGACCACTCCCGCTTCTCGTGTTTCTTCTATCTTTGGTTCCTCAACGATGGTACGTGATACTGGTTTTAGTTCGCGCTTACTCGTGAACGATGTCTTGAACTGCTGGCCTGCGACGATTACATCTACTTCCCCATCAAACCGCGGTACACTTAGCGACACCTCGTGCTTCGTTGATTCTACTTCCATTGCGAAGGTCTTTCCGAAGGAAGGAGGATTGTCGAAGCTCACATGAAGATCTCGCCCATCCTTTGAGATCACGAAGCGGTTTGCTTCCTGCTTCTTGATCAGGATTTTATGGGTCTTTCCATTGACCTGTATTTCATATTCCTTCAACATTGAACCCTGGCCGAAGTGATCTGGATCTGTCGAGGTCTCATATTCGTGCATATTTCCGAGGAAGGCGGGAGGTGCCTTCAGTTTCAACAGTCAGTAAACGGTCCGCTGTCTTTTCAGAATGCTCTCTGGCCAAGGCGACCGCCACAGCTGCAATGGTATCAAGGCTGACCATTCTTCCTGCTTGGTTTCTCTCCTTTAGAAAGTCAGCGGCGATTTGAGGAAAAAGTGCGTATGTTAGCAGGTCCTCATCACTTTTGACTAGTGTTCCTGCCTCTTGCCGAATCTTCTCAAGCTCAGGCGGAATTAGATCTGCTGGCCTGCATCCTATGATTTTCTCGTTTCCAAGAATCTTTTTTCCAAGGGTGGGGTCTATTCGTCCGAGATTTCGGCCATAGAGCCCCTTCACATAATTCTTGACCTCTTTCAGAACCGTCACGTATCGTTCACCTGACAGAACGTTCATCACGGCCTGCGTACCAACGATCTGGCTGGTCGGTGTTACGAGAGGTGGATAGCCGAGATCCTTCCGAACTCGAGGGGTCTCCTTAAGCACCTCGTCGAGCCTGTCCATGGCGTTTTGTTCCTTGAGTTGCGACATGAGATTCGATATCATTCCTCCGGGAATCTGATGGATCAAAACGCTCGCATCCAATGCCTCGGATCTTGGATCTATCTTCAGTTCGCCGCCAAAACGTTCTCTAAGCTCTCTGAAGTAATCTGAGACGTGAACAAGCTGCTCCAGATTCAATCCTGTATCGAATCTAGTTCCTTTCAGAGCACCCACGATGCTCTCAACAGGTGGCTGCGACGTCCCCCCGGCAAAGGGTGAGAAGGCTGTGTCCAAGATGTTGGCCCCTGCCTCACAGGCGCTCAAGTATGTGAGCGGAGCCATCCCACTTGTGCAGTGGCAATGGACGTCGACAGGAAGATGAACCTGCTTCTTTAGTGCGCTTACTATCCTGTGAGCATCTGCTGGCGCAAGTATGCCAGACATATCTTTGAGGCAGATGGAATCGCAGCCTAGGCGCTTCAACTCTTTCGCTGCTCGAACATAACTCTGTACGGTGTGAACCGGGCTTATGGTGTAACATATGGTTCCTTGCGCATGTTTTCCAACTTTCTTCACAGTTCTGATCGCGGTTTCCATGTTTCGTGTATCATTCAGGGCGTCAAAGATTCTGAAAATGTCGATTCCAACGTGTGCAGCTGTTTCAACAAACTTGATGACAACATCGTCAGCATAGTTCCGATAACCAACAAGGTTCTGGCCTCTAAGCAACATCTGTAGAGGAGTCTTCCGTATCTTCTTCTTGAGTTGCCGAACTCTCCCCCAAGGATCCTCCCTCAAATATCTGATACATACGTCAAATGTTGCACCTCCCCAGACTTCCATTGAGAAGAAACCTACTGAATCCATCCTCTCTGCAATCGGTAGCATGTGTTCAGTCCGCATTCTAGTAGCGGCAAGCGATTGATGGGCGTCTCTAAAGGTTGTGTCAGTTATCCTAACTCTTGCCAAAAATAGATCCTCCGAAGCGAAGTCTACAGAGGGATACTTCCGTGCTTCCTAGGATGCCTGCTCTCCCGATTAGTCGCCAATGCCTCAAGAGGACCCACTATCCTCGCGCCTAGTCTCGTGAGGCACGTTACCAATATATGCCTTCTCAGCAGCAATACACGCGTTCGCAAATCGTTCATGTGTTCTGCCATCAACTCGTTGACTCTGAGTTATGAATCTTCAGCTTAAGCTATTTGACTCTTCGAATTGAAATGTTGGCCGAGAGAAGTCTTCGCAACGTACCATCTTCGGTTTGAACGAGTAGCGCGCCATCAGAGTCCAAGTCGACAGCTATGGCCTCAAAGGACGCTTCGTCTTCATAGACGAGGATTGGTTGCCTCAGCATATCTGTGAGGCGCTTCCACTCCGTGACCAAATCTGCCGAATCGTTAGTCAGTATCATGCCGTAGACTTCGGCAAACTCCTTCAGGTGCTCCTGCATCAATCGATCGACGTTGATCTCAGAGCTTAGCATGTCAGAGAGGGAAATCGTCTCGTCTCTTAATTGAGGCGGCATGGATGCGCACGAGTTATTGGCATTAATACCAAAGCCTACGATTACGTAGCAGCCATCTACAGCTGCGGATGATTCTGTCAATATGCCCGCGACTTTTCTTGCACCAGCCATCACATCGTTGGGCCATTTCAAGACGACATCGAGTTGGAAAAGGCGGCGAATTGTTCTAGCGGTCGAAACTCCGGCAGCAATGGGGATAAGTGATATGCTCGAGGGCGGCACTCTTGGTCTTAGAATAACTGAAAACCATAGCCCTCCGAGTGGAGAGAACCAGCTCTTATCGGCTCTTCCTCTCCCTAGGTACTGCATCTTTGCGAGGACTACCGTTCCCTCTGGTAGGCCTTTTCTAGCAAGTCTCTTTGCAATATCGTTAGTTGAACTAATGCTTTCAAACCGAAGAAGAATTTCCCCCAAGTGCAGTGCGTCTCGTTCAGCGCCACTGTCCAGAGTGAGATTCACCTTTCCAATTCTGATAAGAACAAGTTACCTGACACCTGGACATTTAAGGTGCCAAGTCCGCTTCTCTGATATCTTCCTTCAAGCGATCTAGCCGCTTCATAACTTGATATACTATCTCATGTGCTTCACGTATTTCGATCCGCTTGAATCTGAGACTATCCCCGGGCGTTAGCTGGGCCACTTGGTCAAGATCCGGAGAAATGACATGTGCGATCTTGGGGTAACCGCCTGTTGTCCCTGCATCTTTCATTAGAACTATGGGCATTCTATCTCCTGGCACTTGAATCGCTCCTACGGCAACTCCATCTGACACTATTTCCGGTTCTTTAGAGTGCTCTATCGCCCGACCGCTCAGGCGGTAGCCCATTCTATCAGAGTCAGGAGTAACTTCGTACGTTGAGTTGAGAAAGGTTTTGATGCCGTTCTCCGTAAAAAAATCGTCTTGTGGCCCGAGAACCACTCTTATGGTTGCAGGCGATGTGTAATTTGGAATATACTCTCGCGGAACGTATCTTATCCGCGTCCTTGGTTCCGAGAACTTTCCGCGAAGCACATCACCTTTCCTCACAGCTCTTCCTCCGTATCCCCCGAAACCTCCTCGGACATAGGTTGATCTACTTGCCAGCACAGAGGGAACCTCGATTCCACCCGAGACTGCCAAGTATCCCCTGCATCCACCTTGTGCACCGGAGAAGGAAATCACGTCGCCCTTTTTCACGGGCCGCGTGGCCCACGTATCGATCCTCTCACCGTTCAAGGTTGGCGAAAGATCGGCACCCGTAATCGCGATGTTACACTGGTTGATGACCTTTAAGGTTGGTCCCATGATCGTCATTTCCAAACAAGCTGAATTTTCAGCGTTTCCAGCAAGGATGTTGGCAACCTTCGCAGCAAAGCTATCCATGGCCCCGGCTACCGGGACCCCGTAGCGTTGATATCCAAATCGGCCGAGGTCCTGTACGGTTGTTAGTATCCTAGGCGCAACAACTTCAAACATGTCAACAGAGGATGAACTATTGTTTCTCAAGATGTTGGATCTCCGGCTGCAGCCTCCCGCGAGTCTCCTTGAGAATGCGCTCATAGTCTGTCTCCGTGATGCTGAGGAACCGGATATAGTCTCCAGCTTGCAGTAGGGAGGGAGGATCAGATCCTTCGTCGAAGAGCTCCAAGGGCGTTCGTCCTATCAACCGCCATCCTCCAGGGCTTTCACGAGGGTATATTCCTGTTAAAGTTCCAGCGATTCCAACAGAGCCAGCTGGCACTTTGACTCTTGGGGTAGTTAACCTTGGACACGCGACGGATCTCGGCGGCTCTCCCAAATAGGGGAATCCCGGAGTGAATCCGATCATATAGACTAGATAGTCTATGCTTGAGTGGATGCGGATAACGTCTTCCGGAGTGATCTTGTTGTACGCAGCTACATCTTCGAGATCTGGCCCATACTCTCCCCCGTACTTGACAGGTACGGTGATTCTTCGTGATCCGAGAAGCGGCATATTTGCTGATTCAACAATTGCCTTCTCGAGTTCGCTTCGAAGCGTTTCGAGAGGCAATTCAAGGGGGTTGTAGTGAATCATCAAAGAGCGGTATGTTGGAACAGCCTCCTTAATGCCCTTAGGCGAAAACTTCTCCAAGTAGAGAAATAGCTTTCTCACTTTCACATTAATGTCCGGCGAGACCTTGTCACCAAACTCCACGACCAGCGCGGAGTCACCTGCGAGCAAGAAGCGAGGTTCAGCATACATCTTGAGAACTCCTGAACTGCTACAGGAATTCCGCCATCGGCCTTACTTGGACCCCCTCCTTCATCAACGCTGTGCTGATAGTTGATGCTATCTTAACGGCTTCTGGATTGTCGCCGTGAACACAAATGCTCTCTACTCTGCCTAGCTCGACCGTTTTTCCATCTACTGAGAAAGCCTTCGACTCCTTGACCATCTTAATGACTCTGTCACCAATCTGATTCACATCGCTGAGTACGGCTCCTGGAACTCTTCTTGATACTAATGTACCATTAGGGTTGTACGCCCTATCAGCGAAAGCTTCTCTCGCCACCTTCAGGCCAGCTTCTTCAGCGACCTTTTGCATCTTCGAGTTGGCCAGTACCACTAGGATCAGTTCTTGACGAAAGTCCTTCACAGATTCGACGATCGCCCCGGCGAGATCCGGATCTTCTACTGCCATATTGTATAATGCCCCATGGGGCTTTACATGTTGAAGCTGTATCCCCTCAGAGTCACAAAGGGCCCGAAGAGCACCAACCTGATACGTCACATAGTTTCGAGCCTCTTCCCGCGTCAGAGTCATGTTTCTCCGACCGAACCCCAACAAGTCTGGAAAACCAGGATGAGCTCCTACTGCGACATTGTTACTCTTCGCCAATCGTATCGTCTGGCGCATCACAAGCGGGTCCCCAGCGTGAAAGCCGCAAGCGACATTAGCAGACGATATGTGTTTGATGACTTCGTGGTCACATCCAATCAGATATGCGCCAAAGCTTTCACCCATGTCGCAGTTGATGTCGATTTGAAAAACCACGTGGACATCCCTCATCGGTATATGTGTGCCTTTTGCCCTTAAAGTTGAGGATAGCGCTCGCATAAGTGGGATTTTCTTGGGTGGCGAAAATTAGCATCAGGGCCTGTCAGTCACTCTGCAGGAGTTCGGATGAACGGTTGCGTAGATATTCGAGGTGAGAGCGGTGTTGTCATCCATTCGTCGTGAGAGGATGGACAGTGCAGGTCAGATCTCTCCTTGCCAAACCGTTCGTGGCGCGAAGTCTTTGTGGATCCTCGAGGCAACTGAGTATAACCTCTTCCTCGATGGAAGAGATCTGTGACGTAGACTGTACTTCCCTCAACTGAGTACACTGCTCGATAGTCGCCGATTCTCAGCCGTAACAGATCTTCCCTTCCTCTTGTTCCCTTCAACCTGACTATGTCGGCGCCTGCTCTTGGCTTGAAGGGATCAGCTTCGAGAACGCGTGGTCCTCGAACGAGTCTTGATCTCTCCTTCGGACTCATCCATGAGAGAGTCTTGGCAACTGTGCGGTGAACCTTCACATGATAAGGCATTAGATTTCGTCCAAGGGAATGAATGCCTCTCTGTCCTTGAGGCGCTCATATTGCTTCTCCATGAACCCTTCGTATTCGGCTATGGACATCAGCCGCCTCAGTATCTGATCGTAGGTCTCCCCTTTCTTTCCAAACAATCGTACACGTTCCTTGTCTTCTTCTCCACTAAGATCGTTGTAGCCACTCAAGATCCCCTCCATGTCGGCATCTATGAGTTGCTTATAGTCTCTTATACCGACCCCGTTCCCTGCCGCCAGCGCGACTGACGATAGTAGACATGACTAGAACCCAAGATCTTGCGGATAGAATCTCAGTTCAAATCATGATCAAAGCAAGTTCTTGAAACATTGAACCAATTCTATCCCTGAAAACCATCGAGTCCTCGCGGGCCCGCCACAAACTTCGTCCGGATCCTTTTCTGCCTGATAGAACTTCAAACAGGATTCCAAATCAGGTTCATTTAGACCTATTTTTCATCGTCCTATTCGCTTGTAGAAGTTCTTCATATCCTCCTCCAAGTCTTCCAGATCATATTGCGCGGTTGTCTTTCTTGTTTTCAGGTAGTCCATCATTTCTCTTACGGATACGCCGGAATCCATGGCGGCCCTCTCCAAGGTTACGCTGCCTTCAGCGTACATCCTAGCCGCGTGCTCTTTCTTCCAGTCCGTAACCGCTCTGTAAAGCAATTTCCGTAAGACAGTCGAACGATCAGACTGCTCCACGCTCTCTATTGTCTTCAAATCCGAGACCAAGCCTCTAGGCAGCCTCGCTGCAACCAATTCCTCTTTCTTCATTTCCTCACCTCCCTCGCTCTTCTAATGATGTCAGTTATGACATCGGTTGAGACCCACATGATCCTAGTAAGCTTCGCAAGATCCTCAACCAACTCGTCATGGCTAGTCAGATTCTTCACAAAGCCCTCATACAACACCATGAGCGTACCCATGCACTTCAGTTCCCAACTCTTCGCTATGGCTCTCGCCTCCTTGTCATCCAACACAACCAAGGCGTTTCTGCTCTTGGCCAACACCAGCGCCTCAGCCTCGCCCCGTCCTATCCTGGCCCCATCCTCCAGACCCCTCGCTTCACGCATCTCTTCCCTACCTAGGCTGGCAAGCTGAATCCAGCCTTGTTTGATGCCTCTCTCTATCTCTAACATGTCGCTGGCTCCAACCTCTCTTCCTCTATCAATGCATTCCGCCTTGACCGAGGGAGACATGAGCACAGTCCCATACAGCTCCTTCAGCAGCTGCAGGCGCCTGATTCTTGCCAGGACGACTACTGGTGAGGTATTGGTGACCACTGGCATAGTAGAATACTATGGCTAGGAACATAAATAGTTAACGTTTGATAAGTATGTTAACAACATCAGTTTTGCGCGCGCTGCGCTTGCGCCGGCAAAGTGCTGATGAGAGAAAGGAAAGTGAGAACAATGGATGAAGCACATGTTTTGAAAGAGGGGCAGGAAACCTACGAAAGACTGAGCGCAAGAATCTCAAAAGGTGTGTTGTAGCACGGTGTCTTGTCGTGATGCTCTAGCGTGCTTTCACCAACTAAGCTTTGACGGCTTCGGTGTCGAACAAGTCGATTCGTTTGGCAATCGCCTTCAGCGTGCTTACTGCTGGTCTTATCGTGCTTTCCTTGTAGCCTTGCTTACTCATGGAAAACACAAAACGACGGATTTCGCTTAACGCATTTCGAGGGTTCGTCCGTTGGTGCGGAAGGTGGGTGGAGCAGTGGG
>Ga0209314_10001178_pt1 | contig 11749 bp, 11 predicted proteins | sample I19B2metaG_FD_184146 | JGI IMG/M metagenome (GOLD analysis project Ga0209314, IMG submission 184146) | Lake sediment bacterial and archeal communities from Gulf of Boni, Indonesia to study Microbial Dark Matter (Phase II) - ​I19B2 metaG... | ecosystem: Environmental > Aquatic > Freshwater >...
ACTAAAACAAACTCCGAAAGATATAATCGACAAAGTCGTTTACTTAACACAAGGCAAGTTATATCCAGATTTTGTTGGAATCGAAATCGGCGTTGCAGAAAAGTTAGCCATACGCGCAGTCGCCAAAGCCACAGGTCGAAGCGAAAAAGACATCGAAACAGACATGAAAAAAATAGGAGACCTAGGCGAAACCACATCAAAATTTCTGGAGAAAAAAACCCAAGTAACATTCTTTCAAGAACCATTAACAGTTGAAAAAGTCTATGAGAACTTTGACAAAATGGCAAAAGCCACTGGCGCAGGCTCTATGGACACAAAAATAATCATCCTAGCTGGTCTTCTGACAAATGCTACGCCGAAAGAAGCAAAATACGTTATTCGGACAGTCACAGGCGAATTACGGCTTGGGATCGCTGACATGACTGTTCTCGACGCCTTAGCAATCGCATATGGCGGAGGAAAAGAAGCAAGGGAAGCATTGGAAAGAGCATACAACATCTCATCCGACTTGGGCAGAGTGGCAAGAACTGTCGCAGAAAAAGGAATAGACGCAATCGAAAAATTTGAAGTCTCACTCGGCGAGCCCATCAGACCAATGCTAGCAGAAAGATTAGGCTCACCTCAGGAGATTCTTGAAAAACTCGGCGGAAAATGCATAGCAGAATTCAAATACGACGGCGAAAGGATACAAGCTCACAAACAAGGCAACAACGTTACTCTTTTTTCAAGACGACTTGAAAACATTAGTGATCAATACCCAGATGCTGTAGAACTGCTGAGAAAGCATTTGAAGCCGAAAGAAGCCATAGTAGAGGCAGAATGCGTTGCTATTGATTTGGACACAGGTGAAATGAAGCCGTTCCAGGAGCTTATGCATCGGAGACGCAAGTACGGCATCAAACAAGCCATAGAAGAATATCCAGTCTCACTTTTCGTTTTCGACACACTATATGCCGATGGGAAAGACTTGACTTTGCAGCCCTATCCAGTCAGGCATAAATATCTTGAAAAAACTGTTGAAAGAAGTGACCGTGTTAGGACAGCCGAATACATTGTGACAGACAATATTGAAGAACTGGAACGATTTTTTGAGAAAGCAGTGGAAAACGGTTGCGAAGGCTTGATGTGCAAATCAATAGCTAAAGACTCTGTGTATCAAGCAGGAGCAAGAGGATGGCTCTGGATAAAATACAAACGCGACTACAAAAGCGAAATGACAGACACAGTAGACTTGGTCATCGTTGGCGCATTTCACGGAAGAGGAAAAAGAGCAGGCACATACGGAGCCTTACTTCTAGCCGCATACGACGAAGAAGAAGACGTTTTCCAAACAGTTACCAAATGTGGAACAGGATTCACTGACGAAGACCTTGCAAAAATTCCCAAAATGATGGAAAAGCATCAGATATTACATAGGCATTCTAGAGTCCAGTCAACTCTTGAGGCAGACGTATGGTTTGAGCCAAAAGTCGTCATCGAAACTATAGGTGCCGAAATAACGCTAAGCCCAATCCACACGTGTGCCATGGACGCTATAAGAAAGGGAAGCGGTCTAGCTATAAGATTCCCACGCTTCACTGGAAACTATCGACTAGACAAATCTGCCGAAGATGCAACAACTGATAAAGAAATAGTTGAAATGTATCAAAGGCAATTAAAGAAAATAACCACTGCTTAACATTTGTTTTTGCCTTAAATCGATACTCTTGACGTTGAAAATAAGTCGTTTGGCTTCAGAACGGCTATTCCAGCATATTTGCCAATTATGTCTATGCGAAGGATTTTGTCGGGATTTTTGAGATCAACCTTTTCATCTACTAGTTCAGCAATGCTTTCTATGATTTCTATTTTGTGATATTTAGTGAACCGACGTTTTTCCAATGTTAGTCGCCATTTTTCGCCTTTGTGGATTTCAGTTTTTAGTTGTTCAACTGCTTTTTTCATAGACTCCAAGTCCGAATATGTCCAGAGCTGAATTGGTACCCATTTCAAAGTATATTGAAAAATTGTCGGGTCTTCGTTTAACATTCTTTGAAGAGCATGGACAACTTCTCGTGGGTTTTGGCATGTTTTTACGCCAATTATTCCTTCTGCAATTGTGCGTGTTATGAATGGTTTTTCTTCTCCAAGTTTTTTCAAGATAAGTTGAATCTCTTTCTTTGCTTTTGAGTATTGGCTCCAAGGATAAGAAACGAGTATGTTAAAGTCATACATTTTCTTTCTTCTATTTGCTATGTAGTTAGTAGGCTTATAGTTTGTCCAAAAGTTTGTTAAGGGAGTTGACAATAATTTATCTCGGGATATTCTATGACTGCGGAGGAGAAGGACGAAGAAAAAATAAAGAAGATGGCTGAGTTTAGGGCAGTTTTGGAAAAGCGTGTAAAGGAACTGGAAACGGAGTTAGAGGGATTAAAGGCGATGCTTGAATTCGCCAATGACACACTTCTGAGGAAAGGGTTCAAGAAAGCAGAAGTAGCCAAGACACCTTCTGCTTTGCCGGAAACTGCACCGCCAGCTGTGGAATATGAAGAAACAGTTCCTTTAAACACTCCTGATGGCGAATTCTTGGCAAATGTATACGTTGGAAAAGATTCTATGCGGGTTATGCTGGCGGAAGATAAGAACTTTAACGTGAATACTCCGCCTTTTATGCAGTTTCTTGTTGAGCGTGTTTTGGCGAAGATGCAGGAAAGAGACCGCGAATCTGCGACAGCAGGGGAAATGACTTCTGACAAAATAATTTCTTACAACATTATGCGTGAAGGCGACACAATTCGTGAAATAACGATTCGAAATGTTGGACCCGAAAGAGTTAGAGAGTTAAAATCCAGTATTCGCTGGACTTTGGAGAAAATGTATGAAAAAATGACTCAACCCGAATAAGTTAAAATCCCTCTAATACTGACTATTTCAAAAACAAGGTTGCAGAGCTGACGGTGATGTTTGAGAACCTAGAAAAATGTTTACAAACAAAGACTGTAAGCCAAGCGAATCTAGTACAACTACGTAGTCAGAAACGTGTTATGACAACTTGCACTGTTAAAAACGGAGTTGTCGAAGAATTCTCTAACATCTCCTTAAGTGGAGTAGGAGCCAGAGTCTTCGTTGACAATAGATCTTGGGGTTTCAGCTCAACTAGTATTACTGACAACAAAAGTGTAGAACAAATGCTGAAGAACGCAATAAAACTAGCTAAGGCTTCTTCAAAGCTGAAAAAGAAAGAGATAATGCTTCAACCTGTCAAAGAGGCAATCGTTAATGTGTCAGCACCAGTTAAGAAGTCGCTCCGAGATTTTTCTGTTGAAGACATCGTGAAAATTCCTTTAGATGCTTACAAAGGCACGAAAGAGGTTGGAGCACAAGTTGCAGATGCTAAAGCAACATACATTAGCATAGAAGACGAAAAACACTTTCTGAGCTCAGAGGGTTCGCGCATTCGTCAAAACATCACGCGAGTGCTATTATTTGTCGATGTTATAGCGAAAAGCAACAGTCTACTTTGCCCAGTGTCAGAAAACCTTGGTTACGCTGGAGGATTGGAACTCTTTGACAAGACTCCACCCTACTCCTTAGGAAAAGCAGTTGCTGAGAAGGCAGTTAGACTCTTGAATGTGAAGGCTCCGCCTTCTGGGAAGTTTCGTGTGGTTATACATCCAACCTTATGTGCAACTTTGCTGCATGAGGCTATTGGGCATCCGCTTGAGGCAGATTTGGCCATGGCTGGCGGCGGCTTTGGCAACCGCATCGGCGAAGTTGTCTCCTCAAAGCTTGTCACAATTTATGATGACGGCCGTGTGAAAGGTGGTTTAGGCTATTTCGCATATGATGATGAAGGAGTAGAGTGCAAGCATAATGCTCTCATCGAGAACGGAGTGTTAAAGTCATTTATGCATGATAGAACAAGCGCTGCAGTCGCAGGTGTGCCACCGACTGGCAATGCTCACGCTTGGGACTATAGCGTTGAGCCGCTGATTCGGCAGACTAACATTGGCATTGAAGCAGGCGACTATTCTTTGGAGGAAATGATTGAAGATGTCAAAGAAGGCTTATTTCTCGAAGGAACATTTGGCGGACAAGCAGACGTCAACGCAGACTTCACTTTTGGTTTCCAAAGTGCAAAATGGATAAAACATGGAAAATTAACCGAGGAATTGCGTGGCGCAAACGTAGCTGGAAACGCCATTGAAGTTTTCAAAACCATAGACGCTGTGGGTAAAGAGGTTGTCCTTCGTCCAGGAGCATGTGGAAAACATCAGTTTGCTGTTCAAGGACGTGTGGTTCCTGCGATTCGTTGTGAAATCATGGTTGGAGGAACAGGAGGAGGCTAAATGAGTTTGGAAACAAACTGGAGCTCTCTGAGTGGCTTCGTTCATAAAGCCATCAAAATTCTTGAAAAGAGAGAGGCTATAACACATGCGGAAGCTTTCTTCACAAACACAGAGACAACTGAGGTAGCAATTAGAAATTCAGAAATCTTGACGCAAAACAAAGTAGACGACTCAGGTGTGGGTTTTAGAGTTGCTATCGCTGGAAACAAAGTAGGATTTGCATGCACTAACACTCTAGACGAAAAAGCAGTTTTAGACGCCGGAGAAAAAGCGTTAGCTATCGCTAAAGTAAGTTCTAAAGTGCCTAATTTTGCTCTTCCAGAAGCAAGTCAGCCGCTTAAAGTGAAAGGGTTGTTTGATTCTCGAGTTGCAGCAATAACTGTGGAAGAAGCTGTTGACGTTGCAAAAAGGACGATAAAGGCTGCTGAAGACTTTGATAAAAGAGTCATAGCCAGAAGTGGACGTGTCCTCTTCAAGTCTGGTTGGCGAGGAATCGTAAACACATTAGGCGTAGACTGTAAAGAACAGGAAAGCAGAGCAGTAGTTTACCTTGCAGGAAGCGGAAAACAAGAAGGCGAAGTGACAGGAAGCTGCTACGACTCCATGTTTAACCGCACAGCAGACTTGAAACCAGAAGAAGTAGGCGAAAACGTTGGAAAAATGGTCATTGAACTTTTGAAACCGAAGCCTATAGAAAGTTTTCAGGGCACAGTGGTTTTTGGACCAGAAGCGGTTTCATATCAACCCGTCGATGTGTTGATTGGGGCTTTGAAAGGTAAAAACCTAGTTACAGGACGGTCTGCTTGGGCTAGAAAACTTGAGCAAATGATTGCATCCGAGAACCTGACAATAACAGACAACGCACTTCTTGAAAAAGGATTTGCCTCCAGAAGTTTCGACGATGAAGGCTATTCCTCTCAGAACACTGTCTTAGTGAGAAAGGGAAAACTTGAAAATTTCCTTCACAACGCCACTTCTGCAAATGCGCTGAAGACAAGAAACACTGGCAATGCGTCACGGTTTCCAGGCGGATTTGAAAGGACTCGTATGATAATTGGCAATGGTTACCGAACCAAACCTGAAATCTATTCTTCAAACCTAGCGATTCAAACGGGAAATAAAACGAAAGAAGAACTCGTATCTGAAATCTCAAAAGGAGTTCTAATTGAATCCATGGCTGGCTTTCCACAAGCAGGCTCTGGAATTATCAGTGCACAGCTTTCCCGAGCTTTCTACATTCAAAATGGAGAGATACGGTATCCAATAAAGGGCGGTATGATTTCAGGCGTTGCCTTTGACTGGTTTAAGAATATCTCTGGAGTAGGGAATGATTCTAAACAATTCCAAAACTCAGTTGTGCCATCGCTTCGTGTGGAAGAGGTAAAAATAGTCGGCGGTTGATGTCTATAAAGAGCAAAAAGCAGTGATGATGAAGATGATGATGAAACAAAAATAATTTTAATCTTTCACAAGTCTAGAGAGACGAAGCTTTTGTAGACAAAGAAGAATTAGTCTCCGTTAATTCTAACTCTTCTTATCAATGTCGGCGGCTTAAACGTCAAACCCAAACGACGCATACTTTCTTTTATGGCAGAAGGATTCGCAAGCAACTCCCTTATCCCATTGACATGCGCAGCGCCAACAACAGCCAAAATCTTAGGCTTTCTTCCCTCATCCAAACTCTTTGACACTATCCACGCAAGTCTCGCAGCCATTAGAGCATTGCGCTCATCGATTAAAACCCGCCAAACTGCAGGCGCTCGTCTACGAAGTAATTCAAGTCTCCTCTGGTTTGCATCTAAGACCCTTTCTTTGTAACCTCTTTCCCAAAGGCTGGCTTCATCCTCTTCTTCATTATCACTGTCATCGCTGTCGTCATAGAAGAATGGCAAGTCAGCATAGGTAATGTAGCCCCAGCCCCCACTTGAAAACGGATGCGTAGCCGACCTTATTCTAATTGCTATCTCGTATTCTGACATGTCGATAAGCCAAATGTTCGCATCGGTATTGCCTAATGCATCGGTGGCGCCGACAAACTCACACTTTCTGTCGCATTCCAAACGTTTAGGACAAGAAGCACAGACACCGTTGAGCACATTAAACCTCTGCAAATCTAGTTCAATAGCTAAATCAGTAGGCTTCAGTCGCTCAACTGATTCACAGGCTTCTCTAACACTTCGCTTTGTAAAATGCGCAGTTCCAAGCAGACTAACAAACTCATTATAGTCTATGTCACGAATTTCGGTTTGCAAGCCCATCATGTCCTTCTTAGTCAATGTTTATTGTCTTTTTCTCTTCACTGACAACCTTCGTCTTCTTTGGAATGGTCACTTGCAACACGCCATTTTTGTAGGTCGCTGAAACCTTGTCAACTTCAATATCTCCAGTTGGCAAAGCAATCCGCTTGTAGAAGCCCTTCGCCTTAACTTCTGCATATCGCCCAACAACGTTTAGTTGTATATCGGCTTTTTCAACTCCAGGCAACTCCACATAAAGCTTAACAGCATCTTTATCTTCGAAAACGTCGACTAAAGGCTCTCTAACTTCATCTAATTCTTCTTTCGAAACGGTTACAGGCAAGCTAGGTTCTCTAAGTTCATTAGGTTCACTACCGAAACGGAATTGCCTTTGGGCAACATATCCTTTGACACCTGGGCCTTCAATCGGGCGAATGTTCCATTCGCCTCGTGCCTTTCCGCTTTTCATAGATTCATCGAATTCTGCCATTTCTCGGAACATTCTTTCAACGATTTTTCTGAAATATTTATCCATGTCGTCAAAGTATGCCATGCTTTTTCACCTCCGTTTACTCTTCAAATTTTTGCATTGTTTGAAGTAATCGTCTTAAGGCTAAACTGAGCATTAGAAATTGGGCTTCTCCAAGTTCTGAGCAACGGTATTTCCCGTCTTTTGCTTTAACCAAAAGACCGCTATCTCGCAGTTTCTTTGTGCTCTCCCAAACGATTTTCGGATTCAAATCCAAATCCTTCATAAAATCTCCAAAACCTATCTTACGGTCTTCTTCTTCGAAAAGTCGCTTCATCATCCTCAAACGCGTCTCATGCGACAACGCATCGAAAAGTCTCGAGAATTTATCGAATTCTTCCTCGAAAGATGTTAACTCGTTTTCTAGGCGTTCTTTTGGCCAATCACTCATAGATAATGGTATTTCAAACAGGACTTTGCTGTCCCCTACTAGTAGCAGTCTTAACTTCACCTTTTTATCGCCTCTTCCATTAGTTACTAAATGGTAATTTCTAAATGGATATTACTAAAAGGTAATATATAAATCTTCTTTCTCAACTATCGTTATGGTCAGAAAAGGTTATACATACCTTCATACTAGTACATTAGTATAAAGTGACTTGCTATGCACAACGAAAAAGAGTTAGACGGACACAAAGTCTGCGAAGCATTAAGCCTCCCAAGCAGAGTACGCATACTGCAAGAACTAGTAAGGGTTTATCCAAAGAAATTGACAATTTCTGATTTGGGGAGAATGACTTCAGAACCTCGTATGACAATATGGTTTCATATAAATAAACTTAGAGAGGCAAACTTGGTCGAACTAAACGGTTCAAGAAGAGGCTTCAAAGCAGCAAAAAGAGTCCTAACAATACGATTCAACGGCAACGGAATCCGTTTGGAGGAAACAGAATAGGAATGCACAAAGAAGCCATGTTATACAAGCAGTCAGAAGGCAACGTGGTTGACTGCTATCTCTGCGCAAGAAGATGCAAAATACGTGATGGAGGCATAGGTTTCTGTCTTGTTAGAAAAAATGAGAAAGGCAAATTATACTCGCTTAATTATGCCAAAGCTTGCTCTGCTTGCGTAGACCCGATAAATAAGAAGCCTCTGTCACATTTTCATCCGGGCTCCATGGTCATGTCCATAGCGACTATTGGATGCAACTTTCGCTGCAGATTTTGCGACAACTGGATGATAAGTCAAGAAAAAGAAATAACGGGCTATGATTTTCCGCCAGAACAAGTTATAAAGGCGACAAAAGAAAATAGCTGCGTCGGAGTAAGCTATACTTACACTGAGCCAACAATCTTCTTTGAATATGCCTATGACACGGCGGTTTTGGCTAAGAAGGAAGGCTTCTTCAACACTTTTGTAACTAACGGCTATATGACTCAAGAAGCAGTTCAGACTATAGCGTCAGTTTTGGATGCGGCGACAGTTGACTTTAAAGGAGGCGCTGACCCAGAATTCTACAAAGAGTTTTCTGCGGTTCCCTCTGTAGAGCCTATATACGAATCATTGAAAGAAATGAAGAAACACGGGATACATATTGAAATCACTAATCTAGTAGTGCCCAAAGTCGGCGATTCAATGGAAAGAATCCGCCACTTAGCATCATGGATAAAAGATAATTTGGGAAAAGACACCCCATTTCATCTATTACGGTTTCACCCAGACTATCGCCTAGCCGAGATTCCATCTACTCCGATAAAGACCTTGGAAGAAGCCTACAACATATCAAAGGAAATAGGCTTAAACTACGTATACTTAGGAAACGTTCCTGGGCACAGACACGAAAACACCTACTGCCCAAACTGCAAGGAACTACTGATCAAACGCTTCGGTTTCGAAATCGAAAAATGGCATCTAAGAGAGGACATGCGCTGCCCAACATGCAAGCATCAAATTGCAATTAAAGGAAAATTTCACCCTGGTGGCATTGGATATCCACAGGCTCTAATCTAGAATATAATTTGGCTGCTCTCTGTTGCGGTTGAAGAAATAAAATTATTTTTTGTCTTCTTCTACTTCTTCTTCATCATCTAGAATGGCTAAGCTAGATATCGGGTGCTGGGAAAGATTTGTTATCCGATATTTTTTTATATCGGTTAATTGATGGACTGATTTAAGTGAAAGTAACGATGCAGATGTTGAAGGCCAAAATGTACGAAAGAATCCTTTCAAAAAAGAAAACTCTAGACAGTTTCCGACCATTGCCTACTCAACTTGTCAAAAAACTGTGGGAACAAATGCAAATTGAGTTTACATACAACTCTAACGCTATCGAGGGCAACACTCTAAGTCTAAGAGAGACTCAACTTGTCATCCAAGAGGGAATTACAGTTCATGGAAAAAGTTTAAGAGAGCACTTGGAGGCAAGAAACCATCCAGAAGCCATTGCCTACATTGAGAAACTTGCTCAAAAAGGAAGCATAATTACACATGACGATATTTTAAAAGTTCACAGACTTCTAATGCGTGGCATAGAGGACCAAAACGCGGGCAAGTACCGAACTGGCCAAGTCAGAGTTGCAGGCGCAACTTTCATGCCACCCGAAGCAGATAGAATCCAACCTATGATAAACGAACTTCTGCAGACTCTTCGCCAAAATCCAGATGAATTAACGCCAATTGAACTGGCAACTTTTTTTCACCACAATCTAGTTTACATTCATCCTTTCATAGAAGGCAATGGCAGAACCGCGAGACTCCTAATGAACGTCATACTGATGAGTAAAGGCTATCCCTTTACCATACTTCTCAAAGTGGACCGCCCGAAATATCTGAGAGCATTAAGCGAAGCAGATAATGGAAACCTAGCTCCTTTTGCAAACTTTGTAGCTCGTTCTGTTGAGAGATCGCTTGACATGTATTTACTTGCATTTGAAAAAGAAGCAGAAATACTGACTTTAGCAGAAGCGAGCAGACTCACACCTTATACACAAGAATACCTAAGTTTGCTGGCACGAAAGGGAGATATAGGTGCATTTAAACTTGGTAGAAACTGGGTCATAACAAAGAAGGCATTAAATGAATATTTGAAGGCATAAGGCTTTTTCCCATAGTATTATATATTCACTAATTGGATAGCTTGAGGAAGGAAAGTGAAATGCAGAAGAGAAGACTTGGCAGAACCAATCTGAACGTCTCTATTTTGGGGTTTGGTGGCATACCAATCATTGGAGCAAGCGTCAAAGGCGCCGTCAAAATGATAAGGCGAGCGTTCGATTTAGGAATCAACTACTTTGACACGGCACGAGCTTATGGCGACGGTGAAGAAAAATTCGGCATAGCCTTGGAAAATGTCAGAGACAAATGCGTCATAGCCACGAAGACGCATCAGAGAACGAAAGAAGAAGCCGCACGTATAGGCATCAAACAGAGTTTGCGCAACTTGCGCACGGACAGAATAGACCTGGTTCAGCTTCATGGAATTGACGATGAAAAGACACTGGAAAAGGCCATCAGCCCAGAGGGTTCACTTGCAGCACTTAAAGAGGCTCGTTCACAGGGAAAAATAGACTTTATAGGTATTTCAGGTCATACGCCGTATGTTTTGGCAAAGGCTATCAGAACAGGCGAATTCGACACTATACTCGTTCCGTTAAATCTATTATTCAGAGAGGCAACGGAGGAACTGATACCTTTAGCCAAAGAATTGGACGTAGGCGTAGTAATCATGAAGCCTTTTGGAGGACTAGCATTTGAATTTGTGCAACATCAAATACTTGTAGGAGTGCCAAGTATAGCTAGAAGAGAGTTCTACAACATTTTCGGAAAAGACGCTGAAAAGACAAGGCGCTCTCTCAGATTTGTACTGGCACATGATATTTCAACAACTATTCCTGGCTTCTGTTCTCTGAAAGAGGTAGAAAGTGCCGCAAAAGTTGCAAGCGAATTCGAAAGCTTAACCGAAGAAGAGAAGAGAATGTTCAGATTTGGAGAATTACCTTCCGAGCCTTTCTGTCGACAATGTGGACTCTGCATGCCCTGCCCGGATGGTTTGAATATACCACGTCTACTTATTTTGGACAAATATTTCACTCATTATGAGATTAAGAATTGGGTTAGGCAGGTTTATCAAAAGTTTTCAACAAAAATAGACTGTTGCACTGAATGTAAAGAATGCGAAGCTAAATGCCCATACAAGCTGCCAATAATAAATATGTTGCATGAGGCTGAGAAAAGATTCCTCCAAAAAGAGAATGTCTAAAAAGCTGAAAACAGAAGATTACTAGGCAATAGTATGCTTATTAATGAAAAATGCAGAATGAAAGACTAGTGATAAACTTGGCCGACTTAGTAAGCGAAGTTGAATTGAAGAAAATTCGCCCTAATAGGCTGAATCCAAGGCTTAACATAAATGTGGAGCGTCTAAACGAACTTGCAGATAGCATCAAGCAGATGGGGGTTCTTGAACCATTAATCGTTCGCCCGATAGATGATGTTTATGAGGTTGTTGTTGGCGAACGCCGCTACCGCGCTTCACAGCAAGCAGGGCTACAAAAGATACCAGTCATTATTAGGGACTACACGGACGAGCAAGTTATCGAATTAAACCTAGTAGAGAACATTCAAAGAGAAGACTTGAGCGCGGTGGAGAAGGGCAATTGCTGCCGACAGCTCATGGAAAAGTTTCCAGATAAATATCCGACACAGGGAACCATTGC
>Ga0209314_10001181_pt1 | contig 11725 bp, 7 predicted proteins | sample I19B2metaG_FD_184146 | JGI IMG/M metagenome (GOLD analysis project Ga0209314, IMG submission 184146) | Lake sediment bacterial and archeal communities from Gulf of Boni, Indonesia to study Microbial Dark Matter (Phase II) - ​I19B2 metaG... | ecosystem: Environmental > Aquatic > Freshwater > Lake...
AATCTGGATGATTCAGACTGGGATGACTTCAATACCGATAGCTGGTGGGGAGGTTATGATGTTTACTCCTGGTTCAGGACCAGGTTCACAATACCGCAGCGCTTTGCCGGTAAGAGGGTTGCGTTCTATCTCATCACTGAAGATACGTTTCCGTGGAAAAAGAAAGCTGAGTACCTAATCTTTTTAAACGGAAAGCCTGTACAGGGATTGGATATTTTTCATCAGGAGCTTCTCCTGACAGAAAATGCAGAAGGCGGCGAGGTATATGACCTTGCAATCAGGGCATTCAGCGGCTTGAAAGAAGAGCAGTCCCGGACCAAAACAAGGTTGGTTGTAATAGACCCTGAAACCGAGGATTTTTATTTTAATTCCAGAATAGCATACGATGTTGCTGTAGAACTGGATAAGGATGATGAAGACCGCATCAGGATATTGAACATAATAAATGATGCCTTCAATTTGATAGATTTAAGAATACCCCTATCCAAGGAATTCAATGAGTCGATTAAAAAGGCCAACCAATACCTTAAGGATAACTTATATGGTAAACTTGGGAGCAAATTAGATGTGTCATTGAATGCTATTGGACATACACATATAGACGTAGCCTGGTTATGGCAATTATCACACACCCGGGAAAAATGCTCAAGGAGCTTTAGCACCGTATTAAAGCTAATGGAGCAATATCCCGAATACAAATTCTTTCAGAGTCAGCCGCAGTTGTATAAATACATAAAGGAAGATTACCCTGAAATTTACGAGAAGATCAAGGCTAAAATTAAAGAAGGAAGATGGGAACCTGAAGGCGGCATGTGGGTCGAGGCAGATTGTAATGTTACCTCCGGGGAATCCTTGATAAGACAGTTCCTATTCGGGAAGAGATTTTTTAAAGATGAATTCGGAACAGACAGTAAGGTCCTATGGCTGCCTGATGTATTCGGATACAATGGCGCAATGCCGCAGATACTTAAAAAGTCAGGAATAGACTATTTCATGACCACAAAAATAAGCTGGAATCAGTTTAACAATATGCCCTATGACACCTTTATGTGGAGAGGCATAGATGGAACAGAAATATTGACTCACTACGTAACTACACCGGATTTTAGACAGGGAATGAGCACAGGATTGCCTTATAAGAAAACATACAATGGCAATCTGATGCCCAAGTCAGTTATGGGAAGTTGGAAGCTGTATAAGCAGAAAGATGTAAACAATGAACCACTGATGTCCTTTGGATGGGGAGATGGCGGAGGCGGTCCGACCAAAGAAATGCTGGAGAATGCCAGGAGGCTTAAAAACTTCCCCAAGTGTCCGAAGGTGAAGATAGGAAAAGTCAGAGAGTACTTTGACAGCCTGAACGATAAGGTTAAAAACAATAAAAACCTGCCTTTGTGGGATGGTGAATTATACCTGGAATACCATCGTGGGACATATACAACTATGGGTAGGAACAAGAGATTCAACAGGAAAAGTGAATTTCTGTATCAAACAGCTGAAACCTTCTCTGTGATGGATATGTTGAATGGAAGCCCCTATCCGCAGGAGAAACTGAATAACGGTTGGGAATATATCCTGCTGAACCAGTTCCATGATATTATTCCCGGTTCATCCATTAAAGCCGTATATGAGGATTCACTGCAGCAATATAAGGAAATTCTCAAAGATGGAGAAGACGTGCTGACTGGTGCAATTGAAAGTACAGCTCAGAATATTAATCTTAGCAAGGATGCAGTTGTAGTATTTAATCCACTGTCAAACAGCAGAAGTGGTATTATCGAAATTGATATGCCGTATAATCAGCAGTTCGATATATTGGATGATGAAGGTCAAACAGTCCAATACCAAGTGGTTAAGGACCAAGAGAAGGCTAAAGTCGCATTTTTTGGTGATGATCTGCCTTCTAAGGGGTATAAGAGCTATTATATTAACGAAAATGGCACTATGGATAAAGAAGCCCAATGTGCAATTACAGTCAAACAGGACTACATGGAAAACAGATTCTTCAGTATAAAGATAGACCGGCACGGAAACATAAGCTCCATATATGACAAACGAAATAACCGGGAGGTTATAAAGCAGGGAAAAACGGCAAATGTCCTTCAGGCCTTTGAAGATAAGCCTATGAATTTTAATGCCTGGGATGTTGACATATATTACCATGAAAAGATGTGGGAAGTAAATGATGTAGAAAGTATGGAGGTGTTGGACCAGGGGCCTGTACTGGGAAGGATAAGAATTAACAAGAGATTTTTAAACTCTGTTATAAGCCAGGATATAATTATATACAACGATATACCCAGGGTAGACTTTAAAACACAGGTTGACTGGAAAGAATCGGAAATCATGTTGAAGGCGGCATTCCCTGTAGAAATAAACTCCTCCAGGGCAACATACGAGATTCAATATGGAAATGTAGAAAGAAACACACATTGGAATACCAGCTGGGATTGGGCAAAGTTTGAAGTGGTAGGCCATAAGTGGGTGGATATTTCTGAAGGCGATTATGGAGTAAGCTTGCTGAATGATTGCAAATATGGACATGACGTTAAGGACAGCCAGCTGAGGCTTACGCTTCTGCGCTCTCCTATTGATCCCAACCGTGATGCAGATAAAGAGAAGCATGAATTTACATATTCACTGTATCCGCATAAAGGTGACTGGAGAGATGGGAAGACAGTTTCCATGGCATACGCCTTGAACTGCCCTCCGGTTGCAAAGCTTGAAAAAGCGCATAAGGGCACTCTTCCGGAAAAATTGTCATTAGCTCAGGTTGACAAGGATAATGTTGTAATCGAGGTAATAAAGAAAGCTGAGGATTGCAATGACGTTATCATAAGACTGTATGAGAGTTATAATCAAAGGGGGAAGGTAACACTAAAATTCGCTAAAAATATAAAAGAAGTATATGAATGTAATGCAATGGAATTGGAGGAAACAAAACTCCAGAGTCATGGCAGTGAATTCGTATTTGATATCAAACCCTTTGAAATTAAAACTTTCAAATTGAAAATATAGTTTGATTATAGGCTTTATTCACTATCTGCCCCATATGAGGCAGATAGTGAATTTGCTTATACTTGGTTATTTGACCTGCAGCATGTATGGACAAAGGTAAAAGCCTTGGGCTGCACGGCAGAGCTTCTAATATACCTGCCAGAAATGTGTATGTAGATGGGGCATGGGACGGGGACGATTATTGGATATGGGCTACAGGAAAGGTCCGTGAGAGTACTGTGTTTGGTGAGAATATTACTCTAACCAGAAAAATTTCTGCAAAGCTTGGGGTAAGCAAGATATTTATTGAAGATACTGTTGAGAATCTTGGTTTTGAGATAGAAGTTTTAGCTTCTATAAACGAAATAGAGGATGTAATAAGGGAGATTAATGAAGGCCAAGTATAAAAGCAAAACTATAAATTTTTTTCATATAATTTGCGGAAAATAAAAGGGTTATTATAAAATAAAAAGTACTTAATACATAAAACGAAGGGAGTCGTAGTGTATGTTGACAGTGGAACTTTATAATGAAGCAGTAATAAAGGCACAGGAATACTTAAAGAAAGCAGGTATAGCAATCACTGAGGAAGAGAGGGTACAGATCCAAGTGGCTGAATATGGACTTGACGATTTGTACTCAATAGGACTTGAACTTGTCGTATATGTCAATACTGAAAGGTGCTGCGCAAAGGAACTGATACTTTTTCCCGGACAGACCTGCCCGGAGCACAGACATCCTCCTGTAGGGGATGAACCGGGGAAAGAGGAGACCTTCAGGTGCAGATGGGGGAAAGTCTACTTGTATGTGCCGGGTGAGCCTGTGAAAAACCCGAAGGGAGTGGCACCAAAGGGCAGGGAAAAGTATTTTTCCGTATGGAATGAAATAGTGTTGAACCCCGGTGAACAGTATACACTTCAGCCCAATACGTTTCACTGGTTCCAGGCCGGTCCTGAAGGAGCGGTCGTATCGGAGTTTTCAACAAAAAGCAGGGACGAATATGACATATATACCGACCCTGATATAAACCCTGCACAGGAAAGAACTATATAGAAGGTGGAAATGCCATGTATGATGTAACTGCGTTAGGAGAGATATTGATTGATTTCACTCCGGCGGGCCTGTCGGAGCAGGGTAATGCCTGCTTTGAAAGGAATCCGGGCGGAGCACCCGCAAATGTACTTGCCTGTATTTCAAAGCTCGGAGGCAAAACGGCTTTTATAGGAAAAGTAGGTGAAGACATTTTCGGCAAATACCTTTTTGAGGTATTAAAGACTTACAACATAGATGCTTCCGGTTTGAGATCCAGCAGCACGACGAATACTACCCTTGCATTTGTACAATTGGATGAAAAGGGGGACAGGTCCTTCAGCTTTTACAGGAATCCGGGAGCGGATACGACCCTGGAGGAGAGCGAAGTTGATAAGGGGCTCATTGCAGACTCAAAGGTTTTCCACTTCGGGTCACTGTCTTTAACAAGCGAACCTTCAAGGTCGGCAACTCTTGCAGCCTTGAAACATGCAAAAAAGAGTGGCTGTACAATCTCCTATGACCTGAACTACCGCCCTGCGTTGTGGAAAAATGCCGGACACGCATTGGCGGAAATGAAATCGGTATTGAATTATGCCGATATTCTGAAGATTTCCGAGGAGGAGATGGAATTCATAACGGGGGAAAAAAGCCTGGATGCCGGAAGCAGCCTGCTCTGCAGCCGGTATGGAATAAGCCTGGTACTGGTGACAAGAGGGCGCTTGGGCTGCTATTACAGACTGGGCAGTTTTACCGGAAGCAAGCCTACCTTCGAAAAGGTCAGGACAGTAGATACAACCGGAGCGGGCGACGCCTTTCTCGGCGGTTTCCTTTTTTCCATGCTTTCGAACGGGATAAGGCATCCCGGACAACTCGATGAAAACAACCTTGAGAAGTTCATCACCTTTTCCAATGCCGTTGCATCAATTTGTACGGCGAAAAAAGGGGCCATACCTGCTATGCCAGGATTACAGCAGGTGAATGAGCTGCTGCAGGGGATTGAATGACAGGTCCGGTACACACGGTTATAGATTAATTACAGGAGCAAAAAAATGACGGTGATAACGGACTTGGGTTTGTGACAAGCCACAATGCAATGAGCACCGCAATAGCCATGGCAGCAGAGAACGGCACGGGCTGGGTGACTGTATGCAACAGTAATCACTGCGGTGCGGGAGCATATTATGTGCTGATGGCGGCAAAACAAGATATGATTGGAATTTTCTATTCAACCGGAGGTACGACAGTAACAGGCCCAGGTGGAGTAGAACGCCTGATAGGAAATAACGTCATGGCATTTGCAGCGCCAGGGAAAAGTCACGGGCCCTTTGTTTTTGATATGGCACCGACCATGGTAATTGCCAATAAGCTGCATGCACTGCAGTGGGAGGGAAAAAGCATGCCGGATGGTTGGGCTGTGGATTCTGAAGGGCGCTTTATCAACGATCCAAAAGCTTATTTTGAACAAAAGGGAGCAATCCTTCCGCTGGGGAGCACTGCCACCCACGGAATCCACAAACAGGAGGTTGTAGAAAATCTACAGATGATGAGTCTGGAGTTGAAGCTCCCTATGGACGATATATGGGAATAAAATAAAAAGAATTGCCTGGCTGCATAGCAGCCAGGCAATTCTTTTTATTTTGGAACGACGAGGGCGTCGTTCCCTACAATTTTCTATTTGCGTGCCTGATACCTGTCATACGCCTTCTGCTGTATACTGGTGGCATCATCGAGCTTCAGGCTCTTGAGATTTTCAACGAATTTGTCGAAGCCGTCCAGGGACTGCTGCCCGATGATAAACTTGGTGGTCATTTCATTGACATAGGTAGAAAGCTCATTTATTACACTGGAAAGGGATTTGGCTTCATCCTGTGTAGGAGTGATGGCAGTGGGCAGTGTCTTTTCAAGCGTTGACTTATCCATCAGGAACTTGTTTCCTTCCCGCTGACCCTGGGAAATCATGGCCTGGTCCCAGTATCTCGGATCCTGGTACATCCTTGGCTTTATACTTCCGGGGCAGTAGTGGGAAAGCGCCTGGTCGAAGGAGAGGCCCTGCGGGTTCTTCATTATCAGGTCGGTATATTTGGGCTGCCCGTTGACCATTGTATATGTTACACCTTCAATACCGAAGCTGTTGAGAAGCCTTCCAGGCTCACTGTAGCAGTAATCCAGCCATTTCATGGCTTCCTTCTGGTATTTGCTCTTGGGGGAGATGGCCATCCCATCGCCTGACACGGCTGAGGCAGCACCTGAGTTGAAGTTGTAGCTTTTTCCGTCAGGGGCGTTGATGACTGCAGAGCAAAGGTCAAATTTAGGTTCTTTTGAAGGCATGAGCCCCATGTACTTGCCCATGTCACCGTTGAGCTTTCCGTAGTAGGCACCCCCAATACTGTTCATTACCTTGGCATCGAAATTCTTTGCATCTGTAGTCAGGAAATCCTTGTCTATCAGACCTTCAACATACCATTTGTTCATCGTAGTCAGAAAGTTCTTGTACTGAGGCTGTGCAGGGCCGTATTTCACCTTCCCGCCTTCCAGGTAGAAACCGCTGCCGCTGACACCGGACGCAACATAACCAAGTCCCCACGCAGTTGCAAAAGGTGTGATTCCATCCGCGCCGCGTGCGATAAACGGAATTTCATCGGCCTTTCCATTGCCGTTGGGATCCTTTTCCTTGAAGGCCTTGAGCATTGCATACCATTCATCGACAGTTAACGGAACCTTCATTCCCAGCTTGTCGAGCCAGTCCTTCCTTATCTGGTATCCGTCAAAGAATCTCATTATTTTTTCATACCGCATGAACGGCATCATATAAAAGGTGCCGGCATCGGTTACTGAATCCTTCTTTAACTGGGGATCATCATTCAGCAGTTTCGTAAGGTTGGGTGCGTATTTTGCAATAAGGTCATTCAAAGGTTGAATAACTCCGTCCTTGACAGCTTTTTCCGGACCTCCGGGAATGGACGACCAGCCGGTATACATCATATCGGGAAGATCCCCTGAGGCAATCGTCAGATTCAGTTGTTGAGTTTCCTGTCCTGCTGTCGGATGCTTGAAGTCGATGTGTATCCCCGTTCTTTTTTCAAACTCCTTGAAGCTGATCATTTCATTAAGGTTGGTGATTGTTGCCGAAGCCTTGGCATCAAGCCCGCAAAACATTGTTAGAGTGATGGGTTGTGCCGCAATTGGCAGTGTGATTGGTTCAGGGCCGCTTGGCGTTGTCTTTGCCTGTGTAGTTTGCGTACTCTCCCTGGTAGTGGTTTCTGCGTTTTTCTGGTTTGTGTTGTTACAGCCGGATAACGATGTCAACACAAGAAGCGAGCTTAAGAGAAGGGCTGAAACCTTGGCAGTTACACTTCTTTGCATAACTTTTCCCTCCTGTTTGGATAATAATTTCATGATCTTATCAGCTCACTGGTAAATTCTTTGTTTCATCTCTGGCACTTTATCGGGAAGCTATAGAAACCAGAGGAAAAAATATATTTGTCTTTTGCAAATGCATTAAATGAATCAAGGTATATATTTTACAATATTAAAATTAAGATTGTAGTGTGTTTATCGTAAAATATATTGAAGGATAAAGATTAATTTCCATAATTGAGTTACCAAAGCTGCGAAAATACAGTAGCTCATGGTGATATGTGATATGAATCGTTTCAATTTTAAAAGAAGAAATCTCACTTATATTTTACAATCAATTCCCATATATGTCAAATCGATGGAAATAATGAATGCTGCAAAAATGACATACCCGGCCGGGACAAAAAGGCTGCCGGCAGATACTCTGACAGCAGCCTGGAACATTCGTGCATAAGTTGCATGTTGGTTATAAAATATTATCCTACCCTGTAAAGCGATTTGAAATTATTTCTGTTGATGCGTATAATAAAATTTGACGGTACAAAAAACTCTATATGTACATTAAGGAGCAACATTGATGATACTTCGCAAAGACGTTGTCAGACTTGCCGGTCCTATAGTTGCAGAACAGGCTTTTGTCAAGATTATGGGAGTCATGAATGCCATAATGGCGGGGCGGCTGGGAAAGGAAGCGGTTTCCGCCATTGGTATGGTCGACGCCGTAAACAGTATTTTCATCGCACTGTTTTCGGCACTGGCTGTGGGCGGGTCGGTCGTAATAGCCCACTATGCCGGAGGGAGTGATGCAAAATCCTGTAATGAAGCTGCCAGACACGCTGTATTTTCCGGAGAGATACTGGCTTTGGCAGTGACAATTGTCATTTATCTTTCCAGGAATGTGCTTGTAAGAACATTATACGGCTCTGCTGATCCGGAGGTTTTGAGCAATTTGTTTGTCTATCTGGACATAACTCTCCTTACATATCCTCTGATAGCACTTACTTCCATTGCCTGTGGTGTTTTAAGAGGGGTTGGAAATACCAAAACACCCATGCAGGTCAATATAATGATGAATTTCATCAATGTAATCTCCAGTTACTTATTGATATATGGCTTGAACATAAGAAGTGCCCACTTTCAGATTGGATTTCCCGGATATGGAATAAGGGGTGCTGCACTCGGTATTGCCCTGGCACGGGCCTTCGGTGCGGGGATGGTATTGTATGTCCTGATGAGAGGCACAAATCAGTTGAAGCTGGAGATAAGAAGGGATTTCAGGTTTGATATCGAGCTTCTAAGGTCCATATACGGAATAGGGTTTCCCGCCAGTGTCGAGTCATTGCTCTTCAATGCCGGAAAGCTGATAACACAGATTTTTATTGTAGGAATGGGAACCGCATCCACTGCTGCAAATTATGTTGTCAATTCTATTGCCGGACTTATCAGCATTCCTTCGGATGCGCTCAATGTCACTGCCACCATACTTGTAGGACAGTATATGGGCAGACATGAAAGCGATGAAGCAAAAAGCACCATGCTGTATATTGTTAAAGCATCTTCATTCTGCCTGCTTTGTATAGGCTTTTTTGTTTTCCCGCTTTCCCATCCGCTTGCTTCAGCATTCACTGACAGCAGGGAAGTGGTGGAAATCTCCTCGGTTCTTATAAAAATGCATGTGGTTGCAATGATTACTATTCACGCCTTCTCATTTATTCTTCCTGCAGGCTTGAAGGCGGCAGGGGACGCTAAGTACACCATGAAGGTATCCATATTCGGCATGTGGGCGTTCAGGATAGTAATGGGATACGTCCTTGGTGCTACTCTCAAGATGGGAATTGTAGGTGTGTGGCTTGGCTCCTACGTTGATTGGGTGGTGCGTGGTATTTTATTCTATACACGCCTTCAGCGCGGGAAATGGAAGGAAAATGTCGTTATCCGGAACCGCAATGAATCGGCATGAGACAACAGTAATAGTGCCACCTCAAGGAATATATTTTACGATATTAAAATTAAGATTGTAATGTGTTTATCGTAAAATATATAGGTAAAAATAAAGGTTAAAATAGAAAGGTGCAAAAGGGAGGCAGGTAATAATGAAAAAGGAGCTGTACCGGGTAATAATAGTATTCTGTGCTATTATGCTGATTTTCATTTTAAGTGTGGTTGTAACTGAAAAAAATAATATTGCTTCTTTAAGAGCCGGCAGTTCAACCTCCATCCAGACACAGGACAATAATTCCGTCCCGGTACCGGTGATATCTGAAAAAGCCATACAATTTCAGAAAAACAAGGTAGCGGTTTGGATAATCCGCATACTATCCGGATTTTTACTTCCTGCGCTGTTTCTGTTTTCGGGATTTTCCGCAGGAATAAGGAATTGGGCACGGGCAAGAAGCAGCAACATGATTATCATACCGGCACTGTTTTTTGTTGTTTATACTTTGATAAATTATACATTGAATTTCCCCCTTAATTTTTACAGCGGGTACATAAGACTCCATGGTTACGGGCTTTCGAACCAAACATTAGGTAAGTGGCTCGGAGATTCTCTGAAAAGCCTGGCCATATATACGGTTTCCGGGGCTGCATTCATCTGGGTTCCTTATTTGTTGATTAAAAGATTCCCGCGCAGTTGGTGGCTGTATATGGGAATGCTGTCATTTCCGGTACTTACATTCATAACCTTTATAACTCCGGTTTTCATAGACCCGCTATACAATAAATATGAAACTGTACAGAACAGGGAACTGGATGCCAAAATACACAGCCTGCTGGCAAGGACAACCATTGGAGATTGTGATGTATTCCAGGTGGACAAGAGCGTTGACACCAATCAAATGAATGCTTATATGACCGGAGTGTTCAACACAAAAAGGATAGTCCTTTGGGATACCACAATTGACAAGCTTAGTGAGACAGAGACGTTGAGTGTTGTAGCACATGAGATGGGACATTACATACTTGGCCATATCTGGAAGTCTGTAGCGCTTGGGGGACTGCTATGCATAGCGATCTTTTTTCTTGCCGACCGGTGCTCAGTGTGGATATTGGAAAAGTCGGGAAGCGCTTTCGGTTTTGACAGGCTTTATGATGCAGCATCTCTGCCTTTGCTGATACTTGTGATCAATGTGCTTTTATTCATTGCAGCTCCTGCTGAAAATGCATATTCCAGATATATTGAAAAGGAGGCGGACAGGTTTGGGCTTGAGATTACGCACGATAATAAAGCTGCCGCTTCCTCAATGGTCAAATTGCACTGGGAAAGCCTGACGCTTCCTAAACCTGGTGCCATTTACCGGCTGTGGGTATACGACCACCCGACCTTAAAGGAAAGGGTGGACTTTGCCAATACATACAAACCGTGGGAAGTAAATTTGCCTTTAAAATACGGGCAATACATCGTGAAATAAAAATACCCGTGAATATACAAATGAGGTCTTTTAATTTTATTTACCTGAAGGAAGGTCCGGAAGATTTTATCGAGCACTTTAAGGAGTTTATGCTGTCAGGGAATTAAATGGGACAAGGCTGGTGCACCCATCCCATTTAATTTGAAAACAGATATGGAATGATGGGAGAATTGCTCCCTGCAATTTATATTTTGAATCTGCCGATTTCGTCATTCAGTTCTTCCGCCATACCGGACAAGTCGCTTGCAGCTTTGGAAATCATCTCAAAGGATGCAAGCTGCTGCTGGCTGGATGCTGATATTTCCTGTGTGCTGGCTGCGGACTGTTCTGCAACAGCAGCCATGTCCTGGGTGCTTTGAGCAATCTCCCTTGATACAGCGTCGACATCCTTAAGCATTTCGGCGGACTGCCGGGTACGGCTGACAATGTCTTCCACAGCAAGCTTGATTTTTCCGAAAGCCTCCTTTGTTACATTTACTGCATTTTGCTGTGCCTCTACGGCAAGCATCGATCTGTTCATGCTTTCTACAGCCTTGTTGCTTTTTTCGGTGGTTTCCCTGATGATCTGGGCTATTTCCTTAGCGGCTGAGGAAGACCCTTCCGCCAGTTTGCGTATCTCCTCCGAGACTACGGCAAAGCCTTTGCCGGCTTCTCCTGCTCTTGCCGCCTCTATAGCTGCATTCAACGCAAGCAGATTTGTCTGCCCGGCTATTGATGTGATCACATCCACGATATTTCCGACCCTGCCTATCATTTCACCAAGTTCCCCGACAGAGCAGCTTGCTTCTTTGGAATTAGCCACGTTTTCCGACATCCCTTCAGTTGCAAGGTCAACCGCTTTCTGCCCCTCGGCTATTATTTCCAGAGAACCTGATGCATGCTCCGCACTTGCTGCAGTTACCGAATTCACCTCTGCAATTGTCTTAACT
>Ga0209314_10001184_pt1 | contig 11717 bp, 13 predicted proteins | sample I19B2metaG_FD_184146 | JGI IMG/M metagenome (GOLD analysis project Ga0209314, IMG submission 184146) | Lake sediment bacterial and archeal communities from Gulf of Boni, Indonesia to study Microbial Dark Matter (Phase II) - ​I19B2 metaG... | ecosystem: Environmental > Aquatic > Freshwater >...
CACTTCGCCGTAGAGACCGTTTTCTTTGAGGTAGTCCACTATTTCGGTGGCAGGTACGACGTTGTGACCGATGCATAGAATAACCGGTTTAAGGGAATCGATCGTGCCATACCCTAACTCCACGAGAGGAGCCTCAGCGTCTGCCTTCGGGAATCCGAAGGCCGCGATCTGTGCGATGTCTGCGACCTCGAGCCCCACATGGTCGATCATCCCTGCGTGGAATACTTTGGACTCGAAGTCGATGTTGCTGCTTTCTTGTCCAGTGTGGGTGGCTGAGAGCAGGTGGGTAAGCTGGTTTTCGAGGTAGTCTAGGACGTCTTCAAGGTCGCCGAGGGTTTTTGGTCGGATGCCGCAAACTAGTCGGGTGATGGGGGCTTCGACCTCGATGTTTATGCCTCCGACGTCGATGGGATATCTGCGTCCAAACTTTTCGATGAGGTGTTCCACTAGGTGTCTAGCGTGTCCGATGTGGGTTGCGGCTCCGATGCAGCAAGCGAGCAAAACGATGCGGGACTGCTGGCCTGCCATGTTGATTCCGCAGGCTCCTCTTTTTCCGGCGGTGAGGTCACATTTTCCGAAGGTGCAGAGGCAGCAGACGTCGCAGAAGGGCATGTAGAGGGGTTGGTATCGTTGTAGGAGTTGGTGGTCCCATTCTCGGAGGTCGGTGATGGAGGGGAATGGGGTGGGTCCGATGGGTTCGGTCCATGTTTCTTCGTAGATTCTTCCAAGTGAGATTTCGAGGTCTTTAATGGAGGCGGTTTGGGTTTTTAGTTCTTTTATTTTCATGTGTAGGGCTTTTTTGGACAAGGATGATACACGTCTCGTGTAAGTTGTAGATTCACGGAATATTGAAGTGCTTCCTATTTAATCTTTCTGGCATGGCTGGAGCTGTAAAAATTTTGAAGATGGAATATTAAATTGGCAGCGGAGAGGCTATTAACATCAAAAGTGAACAGAGAGACTAACAGTGACTAAGCATACACACGCACACAAAGTTTAGGCTTATGAAAGCCAATATTCTTTCTCTTGATTTGTTTCGCTAAGTTTTTCTTGTAGAAAGGTCCTGCCTATGGGTTTGAAATATTCCACGAGGCATTGTTTAGAGCATATGTAGGTTGGTACTATGGCAGTTTTGAAAAGCGTCTTATTGGTCTGTTTTCCACAAACAACACATTGACCCAAAGTTGCATCCCTAACTGCCGGAGGCACCTGATGAATAGAACAAATTTCAAAGATATAAAAGGATTTGATAATAGGGCGCGTCTAATGTTACTGCTTTAGCCTTCATTAACGTTTGGACTCTCGCTTAATAGCCAGCGTGTGCCAGCGCTTAAGAGGGCTAATGATTGAAACCGCGTGAACCACCAGCCGTGCTGTCTACCGCATGAAGAGTATAGAAAACTTAGGGCTGTCAAACTTCCAGGCGGCGTTGCGAAAGGTAAATTAAGGGAAAATCCGGCAGCAAAGCGGAACAAAGGGTCTTTATCTCTTGTTAGGGCTCTGATTTGTTCCGCGCCATTCTTAGTGTCGGAAAATAGGAGCCCAAGGGCAGTGGCACCACCCCTGCGCACGTACAAGTCTTTGCTCTCCGTCATTAATTCTTCCACGTTTTCCGAACTGCCAGACCCCAGTAACGATAGCCCGAGAGAGATAACTGAGAACATCCTGACAAGCTGGTCTTTATCCTTAGTGAGGGGATAGATGTATTCTAAGCCTTTTCGAGTATTTAGAAAGATTAAACCCAATGAGGCTGCTACGCCTCTGCGCACATATTCATCCTTGTCCTCGGCGAGGCGTTTGAGGTGCTCTAAGCCCTTGCCTTTTCCAAGAAGCATTAGCCCGATACAAAAAGCGTAGCACATCCGGACGTAGTTACTATCGTGCCCCGCAAACAGATTTACCAGATTCAAACCTTTTTCCATTCCCAAGTAAATTAAGCCAAGCGAGAAGAGCACGCTCAAACGATTGCGTTCATCCTCACTCTCGATCAATAGTTTGAAAAACTCTGTACCCTTACCCGTCCCTAAGAAAATCAATCCCAACGAAAGAACGGCGTTACTTCTCACATCCCATTTTTCATTATCGTTTCTTACTACATGCAAAATATCATTTAAAGCGTTTTCAGAACTCAAGTAACTCAAACCTATCGGCATAAATGAACATAATCTCAAGGCGATATCATAACGATGTTCTCGTGAAAGCGCTTGAAGATGCCTTAGCCCTTTCTTGGTTCCCAAGAAAGCAAGGCCTAAAGAGAACGCTGCAGACATCCTCACGCCCCAATCTTCATCCTTCAGCAAGGGCTTAATGCGGTTCACACCCTTCGCGGTTCCAAGGAAGGCGAAACCGAGAGAAATAGCACCTCCCCTACGCACAAATTTATCCCTATGTTCAATCAGAGGCTTAATTTCATCCATTCCTCTGCCAGTGCCCAAGTATTTAAGCCCCTGAGAGAATGCCTTGCCCCTGAACACATATTTATCATATTCATCAAGCACCATCGTTTCACCGGACTAGATTCCCTGAAATAACATAAATGCTCTTTCTTCAATGTCAGATATTTCTGAAATGGTCTCGGCATCGTTTTCCTCAACTTTTCTCCAAGCATAATCCAATTTTGCACCGTCTTTGTACTGATATTCATCATTAGTCAAAGAAGCTACTTTGCGGTAAAACCTTCTGAGTTCCAAGCAACTTGGAAAGATTTGAACTAGCGCGCGCCCAAGCCAACATGTTATTGCCTCAGAGAAATCATAACCATGATAAGCAAACAAGTATCTTAACGAAGTAATGAAACAAACATTTCCTTTACAATGAGGAACGTTCTCAATCACCTTTTTCATATATAACTTTCACCTCTCATAGCAATATTCTTTAAACTCCTGTTAAAAAGAAATGGGTTCAAATCGAAGAAGAAAGAAAGAAGAGCATAATAACAACGGGTGCATGCGCTACACTACTTAGTATGCGAGTTTTATGGTAGTCCAAGACCGTTTAGTATTTGCGTATAACCGTGCTTGGTGATCCACGTATCGTGGCTGGGGAAATGATCCATGTTGTCAGTCTAAATGAGATTATTGACGCTAACTATCGGATTCAGAGTGTGGAGAATTGGATGAACGATGAGGGAGAGTTTGAAAGCGGCCTAACGCTGATTACATAGCCCCTCAAATGGCGATTTTCGTGAGCAAAACAAGGGAGTTGCAGGAAGCCACGAAGAGAGGACCGGGCGGGACGGGAAATACTTGGGTGATGCTTCATGAATAAGGAAGTTTTGAAGCAGGTTAGGGTTGTTTACAGCGGGGAGTCATGGGTGGTCTAGAGCATGCCTAGCAAACTCTGGACGGCACAGGAAACAGCCCAACTACGAGAGTTGTGGGACCAGACTCACGACTTGAACAGCATAGCCAAAGCCATGAACAAGTCGGTGGAAGCCGTGCGCAACAAGATAAAGCGTTTGGGTCTGCGTGATGATGACCAGCTGCAGAAACAAGGGTCATCACCACGCGACAGCATTCTGCCAGTTGACATAATGACCCACGAGGAGGTCTTGAAGATTCTGGCTGGAGCCATCGCCAGACTTCAGCAACCCGACCTCGAAAAGAGGGAAACAAACTCAAAGGAGGATGACCAAGCCACAACTTAATGTTCTCTAAGCTATCACTACTAAGGTTATCAACGACCCTAACAAAACATCCCATGCTCATCGACCGGTCCATTAAATGAGAATCAATAAACCCCACACCGCCCGTCACAAGAACCCTTAAAAACTCTTTCATGCTGGCTACTCAGCTATTAAGCTTGAGAGGGCTGCCGTGTGTGAAAATGTAAACGTTTATATGTATCGTTTACTTACAATCGTAAACAGTGAAAACGATGACCGAAATCATCTCTACACGTATACCCGACGAAGTAGCAAGAGACCTAAAAGAAATCGAAAAGGAGGAGAAAACTGACCGAGCCACACTGGTGAGGAAACTTTTGGCAAGAGCCATCGAGCAGTGGAAGATGGATCGCGCCTTGAGACTTTATCGGGAAGGAAAGGTAACATTATGGCGTGCAGCGAGGCTAGCAGGCATCACCCTCAGAGAGATGATGGAACTAGCGACTAAACAAGGAATCCAATTCAAATACACCACAAAAGACCTTGAAGAAGATATTGAAGCTGCCCTCACGGAGTAAACGGAGTCCTTTGCCAGTTTCAAACGCCACGCCTCTCATCTATCTAGCAAGACTAGGTAAACTTCATCTTCTAAAGGATATATTCACTCAGGTACAGATTCCACAAGAAGTAAAAATCGAAACTGTTGACCGTGGAAAAACAAAGGGATATTCCGATGCATATGTAATAGAGCAAGCGTTGAATGATGGGTGGCTCATCTCAAGCCCGTTAACCACAGAAAACGCAAAGAAATCTGAAGCACTCGCACAGATGGCAGGAATAGACATGGGCGAGGCCCAAGCCATAATCCTTACGAAACAAAAAAATGAAAAAGTGGTTCTCGTTGATCAATCAAACGTCCGAGAAGTGGCACGACACCTCGGGCTTACCCCAAGAGGAACAATCTTCATAATCTTAAGCGCAATCAAAACAAAATTAATAACAAAGGATGCCGCGAAACAAATGCTAGAAAGATTAATCGAAGTAGACTTCTACATAAGCGCCGATATATATCGTGACACTCTCAAGACGATTGAAAAGCTATAAACCAACCGCTAAACCACTTCCTATTTAACCCAATTGTCATAAAACTAGAGAACTACAAAATGTCAATTCATGAAGTGGAGCAGGTCAGAAGCTTTTTCAAAGAAGTCTCTAGGTCTAGCGGCGTGTATCGAAAACGCATCCTGTCGGTTCATGAGGCCTACCTAGCCCACGAACAATTCTGCGACCGAGTTGAGGGAGCCAGCTTAGAAAAGTTGGCAAAAATGCTTCGCATTCTTGGCTTCTTAACACAAACAAAGGCCTACCTATTTTGGAAAAAACCAAGATCATAATATTCTGTGACTACTTTATTTGTCATCTTTTGATGGGTGCCGTAACCGATTATGTGTTAGCGCTATATTATCCCTTGAAACCAATTCACACACTATATCCACTCGAGCTTGAGGACGACGGGCCTAAACCCATCAGGGCAGGCCCACACATCAAACACCTCGCCTCGTTCATAGGCCTCCCAAGCACTGGGAAAGATTGCGTCCCAAGCATATGGACAGAAGTACCCCGGCATCAATCTGGCATCAATCTCGGGTCGTTCCGCATCGACATAGAACTCCTGACCTTCGCGAAGGATGGGGCACGGCCCTTCATATGGCGCCTTGACCGGCGATATATATACGGCAAACTCGTCGGTGCTGAAGCATTTGAGCACCGTGATCTTCACCTTAGTCGCTCCACGCCCGCTGAACGTCTTACGCGGCTCTGGCGTAACCGTTTGTGTAGCTGTGTAGGTTACCGTAGTCGGAGTGGGAGTGATAGTGTGGGTGATCAATTTCTCCTTAGGTGGTGCGAGCATATGATATAAGGAGGACACTGCTCCGCCCAACACCAACCCCGCTGTTAGGCCCAAGAAGACTCTCCGCGGGAATCGGCGCTCCTTTTTTCCCTCTCCTGACATAGATGTCACCTCCCTTATTTTGTTATGAAGGTGAAATTCCTATCAAAATATATATCATTTAGGAACATTCCTCGCTATTGCGTATCTAAGGCAACTTCATTTAAAATTTGCGTAGATAAATCTTCTGTTTTATGTTCTAGAACAAACAAAATAGGGCAAAAATAAATATTAAATACTTTATTTCAAGCGAGTAGAGAAGATGAGATAAGATGTTTATGTTACGGTTTGAAATCTGGCCAATGAGATAGATCAAATCATAAATTCTTCGTGACTTGGATACAGAACTCGAGCTGAACTGGTGAATGAAGAATACGCCTGCGAATAGAACCAATCCTTCGATCGATGCGACTTAGAACCATGCGACAGAAGAAAACAGAATAATTCCCTCCCACCCATAATAAGTTTGATATACTGAAAAGTTGAAAAGTACGGTACAGGGTTAAAGTTGAGCTTGTCTGCGATTCTCATGTTGTGTGGCGGTTTCGTTGAATTGGGAGTGATGGGTCTTGAATGGTTTAACCTCACCCAGCTTCTTTATCAACACCCCGAGTACCTCAACCTCATGGGATGGCACTTTCTACTACAACTGGCATTTACTATTCTGGGCGTATGCTTCTTAATCAGCCCAAAATACCTACGCGAAACCGTACGAACGGGACCTATAGGCACGTTAATAACGGTATCCTTCATCGGAACCATATTCTCCTTTCATCTGCAAACCCTCTTCGGTTATCCGTGGTTTATGGGGATAGCGTTATTTGGAGCTTCCGTCCTAACCTTGACCGGAAGCATCATAAAATATGGCGAAATAAAAGAACGTCTAGGAAAAAGCAAATGGACATGGGAATAACAACCGTCTGAGCTTCTTTTCCGTAATCTTCGTAGAAAAGGGTTAATTTAAAGCACACGTGGTATTATGGTAGGTGGCAGTCTAGGTGATGATGAAAAAGGGTTTGGTGGTGGCAGTTTCGGGAAAGGGAGGCGTCGGAAAAACCACCACAACCGCCCTGATGATAAAGATTCTAAGCGAAGCAAAACAAGGAAGCATCTTGGCTATCGACGCGAACCCTGACTCCAACCTCCCCGACGTGTTAGGAGTCCACGCAGCTAGAACCGTGGGTATGGTTACCGACGAACTAAAGAGGTCCATCGAGAGGGCTGAAATCCCGTATGGAATGACCAAGGAAGACATCCTCGAGTCCCGAGTCTTCGGAGTCCTCAAAGAAACGCCCGACTTTGACCTCCTCGTGATGGGAAGAGGCGAGGGTGAGGGATGCTACTGCCCCGTAAACGCCCTACTCACACGAATCATCGACCGGCTTTCAAAAAACTACGACCTAACCATAATGGACATGGAAGCAGGTCTGGAGCACCTTAGCCGAAGAACCGACCGAGACGTCGACATCATGGTCGTGGTAACGGACCCCAGCTCCATGGGACTGCAAACCGCAAAACGAATCAAGGAACTCGCCAAGGAGGTCCACATCGAATTCAAAAAAATCTACCTCGTCGGAAACCGGTTTAAGCCAGAAATGGAACCCATGCTGAGGGAGGAGGCACAAAAAATCGGTTTGGAGTTCGCAGGAATCATCCCAAACGACGACGACATCTTCGCCCACAACCTCTCCGGAAAGCCTCTGCTCCACCTCTCACCAGACAGCCCCGCAGTACCCGCTGTCAAACAAGTCTTGAAGAGAATAGGTCTTTTGCAGAATTAAGACGAAGTCATCAGTGGTGTACGCGGAATAGGCTGTAGACGGCACCCAACTAGGCTGAAGCTTCACGTTTAAAAAGCAGAACCTTCTCTCTAAAGGTTGGTGTTTTCGTCCTCAACAACTCGTTTACAAGCGGATACTGACGTTGATAGACATGGCAGTTCTTAGAATGCATGATCATCTTCCCAGTGTAGACCTCCTCCCATTTCTTCCCATGCCTTTTTCTCCCCGCAACGTTAAGCTCTTTGACAAACTCTTCGCTCAAAAGCTGCAAACCCGCCAAGTTAGCGGGTAAACCAGCGTAGGCGTCCCAAGACCTAAAGTATCCCGTCAAAACTAGCTTCAGTTTCTTGTCCTCTTCGTCCCTGCCAATCTCTGTGTCGAGAATGGTTAAGCACGGGGGCTCGTGTTTCCTTCCCTCAATCTCTTTGAGAATGTCCTCAGGCACCCTTACCATCAAAGTTACCTGCCTGTCAAAAACCTCGTCCACGTATCTACGTATGGCTTCTTCTATCTGGTCAACAGGTTTCCTCAGCCTACTGGAGTAGGTGTAAGTCTCGTCGGGTCTTTTTTCACCAAACCACAGGTACTCCATGAAATAGTTCATCACGTATTTCATGTCGCAAGGAGCCTTCTCATGGACTAGAGGCTTGTTTTCCGGATGCAAAATCTCCATCGTAACGTCCAACTTCTTAGTCTCGGTCGTTTCCGAACCGTACTTAACAAAGAAGGTCTCCCCCTTCTCCCAGATTCTTTTCAAAACCTGATACCAAGCGTCAGGGATATCGAAAGCCGTTATTTTAACATGCCTCACTTTCCCTATACCTCTGCAACCCGCCAACTCTCAGCGTCTATCCTTTAATAACACAAGGTTCTCAGCATATAAATGTGGTTGAGATGGCGAAGAGGAAAAAACCCGTGGACTACGTGAATGAGCTTCGCCTAAGTTCTAACGTGGAGACTCGCGCGTTGGGAGAAAACCTGCTGGAGCAGTACCGCCGATGGACACAAACTCTGCGCCTAGAAGACCTGCTCGTCTTCCTACAAACTATCCAGAACAACAAAAACAAGATTGGCGCAGCTCAGTTCTTCGGAAGATTCCGGGCCTATTCGCTCGAAGAGTTTGTATACCGCTTAGTTCAAGCCAAGGTGAATGCTCCTAAACTTCTAAACGTCTACTGGGGTGAGCGGTGCGTAGTTTGGAAGGGAAACAGTCAGGAATATGGCATGGAGCTGGATGTCCTCGTGGGCAAAAAACTCGATGAGTTCGTCCAGCCCGTGGTCGTCGTCGACACCAAAGTGGAGCTGGACGCTTCGAGACTGAAAACCACGTTGGCTTCTTTCCTCCTGCTGAAACGATGCAACCCCCACGTGCAATGCTTCCTAGTGTATATACTGGGAGAAGTCGACCCTCTCCTGTTGAGGTTAACGGAGCCTTGGATCGACGGAATCTACCAGTTCAGCGCGGAAAAAGACGAGACTGCCGCGTTCGTGAAGTCGGTTCAAGCCGCCATACAGCATTTCTAGATGTGTGCGTAGATACGCTCGCTGGTATACCTACCACTCGTCATCTCCTTATCAATCTCCCGCAGCAACAAGATTCGTTGGAAGGTGGGGGGATGAGTGGCAAACCAAGTGTTGATGGTGGTCCACGTGGACTTCGCCTCCCTCTCCATGGCCAGTTCCAGCTCCCTCTCATCCAAGACGCCGTCTTTGTCAAGGTCGTACTCCTCCCTTCGTCGGAGTATGCCTTGGCACTCCTGCCTCGCTAAAGCTGGGTCGCCTATATATAAGGTTCTAGCTCCGTGAGGTGGCGTTGGCGAAAGCGACAGCCCATAGGCGATCTTGGTTAACGCGCTCTCCAACTGTCGAGGTGATCCCGTCACGTAGGCTGAGTGAGCGTCCGCGTAGTGCTCTCGCAGTCGGCTCAACCTCATAACACACAAAAGTGAAACAATGTAGACCAAATAAGAGATAGCGGCAACCGCAAAGAGCGCAGCCCCGAGGCCTCCACCCTCCTTTTTCCGAGGTCTCGCGCCGAACCTCGCCGCCTCAAAGGTTCCTCGTGCGATCAAATACGCTAAGAGGGGTAGCGCAGAAAGCGCGGTCATCACCAAGTAGTCTTTGTGCTTTATGTGCCCCAGCTCGTGTCCGATTACCCCCTGAACCTCCGCCTGATGCAGTTCTGCAAGCAGCCCCTCATGAACTGCCAGGGTGGCGTCTCGACTGGTTCTTCCGAAGACAAAGGCGTTGGGCGTTCGATCAGGAACGATAGCCAGCTTGGGTGATGGTACTCCGCTTTTTTGAGCCAAATCCTTAACCGTTGATTCTAGCCATGGGTGCTCCCCAGAACGAAGATGTCTTAGTCTTGTTGAAGCCCTAACGATCGCGGGTCCTATCCAGTACTGGATGAGTATGAACAGGATGGTTCCGACTACGGCGTAGATGAGGGGGAGCCGAGCGATCGCCATTATGACGGCTAAAAAGATGGAGAAGATGACTGCCACGAGCAAGACGGAAACAGTCATGGAGAGCCTCAGTTGGGCCAACCTAGCCATGGCTTGATCTTCCCCAAATCTTGTCGAATCGGGTGATTTATGGGATAATTGAAAAGGGAAACGTGAATTAAGCGTTATGGTTGCTGACCGAAAAGGAGTTCCAAATTTTCGAGATTACAAAGTGCTTTAATTCGTCGTAAGCAGTTTTAATTCTTAGCCTTAATCTTCCGCATAACCAACAATAAATCAGCCCATAAATCACTAAGGCTTTAACTATTGACAGTCTGTCAAGTATGAATTAAGGTTATAAAAGTTTGTCTAATTCTTCTCGGTTCCTTCTTTTAAGGGCTTTGCGAAAGCTAAAACGGATAGAAGCGGAGTTGCCACAATTGTGACTATGAAGGGGTTGTATGGTGAAACCTCGTACAGCAAGCCTCCGAGATAGGGCGCGATAAACGCGGCAAGCATACTCATTGTATGAGGAACAGACATCCATCTTGCCCTTGAGGCTTCAGGGGCAAGGACCCCCACCACTGCGCCAATAAATGATAAAGTTGTGTAGGAAATACCCATCAAGAAGCAAGCCAAGATTAAGGCGAAAAAGTCACTGGATAGAACAAGAATTACAGCCGACATGGAGCACAAAATCATGGAGACAGAGACCGCGCCCGCCTTCGTCCACGTGTCTCCTATTCTACCTAACAAGATTCCTAACAGTGCTGAGCCGAAAAAGGTCACTGACCCCAACACCCCGATGTGGAATTCACTAAGATCAAAAAGGTCTTTCAGAAACTGAGGGACAAAGGGCCTCATCAAAAACATAAAAAAAGTGATTGCCGCAAAATAAACTGACCAGACAAGTATTTTCTTCCTTTGGAACGCAACAGAGGATGAAGAAGTTTGTGTTGTGGACATTTTTGCGTATTGGCTGCTGATGAGGAAAAGGCCGCCTAGACATAAGGCATAGAATATGAAGACCAACAAGAACACAGACTCCATTCCAATGATTACGGAAAGATACCCTCCTAAAGCTGGGGAGAAAATGTAGCCGATCGCCCAAGAAGCCGAAATCATTGCGAAGGTTAGCGTGATTTTGTCTTTCTCAGCTGAAGTTGCAATATAGGCGGTGGAGGCTGGCTGACCTATCCAACAACCATACAAGACGGCCCCGGGCAAAAGTTGGATCCAATTCTTTGCCATGGAGAAAATAACTGGAACGGGCAACCACATCAGCCAACCATAAATCATGATCTTCTTTCGATCATACTTGTCCGCCAAAATTCCTCCGGGAATAGGCGTCAAGGAAGCAACCAAAAGCACTATGGAGAACATTATCCCCACCTCCACCGGATTGGCTCCAAGCTTTCGAGCGTATAGCGGCAATAGATATACGTAGAGGCCATCGCCAAAGGCGCCGATTAGATTGGAGACAAAGATCAGTTTGAGATCTCTATTAAGGGCTCCGTAAAGAAAATCTAGGGTTAAGACGGTCCTATAGCCCAACCTGGACATAAATCAGGCTCCTATCAAAGCCCTTGATAACTATTCCTTTCCAGCTGCGTATTAACAGTTTGGTTGCGTGATGCCCCGCAAAATGTGACCAAAATTGGTCGATCAGACTTTTTATTTCACGAAATGAAAAGATGCTTGTTCGCTGTTCACTTAAGAAGCCGTAGCATCGTCATCAGAACTGCCGACCCGAGGGGAATAGAAATGTTATCATCTACGATCTCGGACTTCTCTACGATGCAGGAGAAGATTCCCCCCACTACACCTACATATCCTAGGATGAAGTATCCTAGAAATGCACAAACGGGAAACATGGCGACGTTTCCCCAGATGCCCTTCGTCCTCCTCTTGTAGATGATGTTCCTAACGATTCCGGT
>Ga0209314_10001186_pt1 | contig 11714 bp, 15 predicted proteins | sample I19B2metaG_FD_184146 | JGI IMG/M metagenome (GOLD analysis project Ga0209314, IMG submission 184146) | Lake sediment bacterial and archeal communities from Gulf of Boni, Indonesia to study Microbial Dark Matter (Phase II) - ​I19B2 metaG... | ecosystem: Environmental > Aquatic > Freshwater >...
TATCAACCTACCCGGGCCGCCGGAACCTGACCCAATGATGAGTGGCGGCGAGCTGTTACTTGGTTTTCTCGCTGAGCTTTACCGGGCACCAAGCGCAGAGATGAGAAACTATGTTAACAGCCTATGTCTAAAGTGGAACGTCCACTACCGCGAGCCGAAAGGGTAATCGACAGCTTTCGCTGTCCGATAAGGAGGTAATAATAATTAATGAAAAGAACTAAGATTGCCGCTATAGATGTAGGCACCACCAAGGTATGCACGATTATGGCCGACACCGAGGATGGTGGCTTTCCCCGAATCCTCGGAGTTGGTGTAGTGCCATCAGAGGGATTGCAGAAAGGCATGGTAGTCAATTTCAACGAAGCCAAACAGTCAATCCGTGAGTCGGTAAGGAAAGCAGAGCAGATAGCTGGTTACCGGTTGGAATCAGCCTATGTTGGCGTTACCGGCAGGCACATCAGTTCGGTAAATAACCGAGGAGTTATCGCCATTACCCGTAACGACCGAATGGTGCATCCTAAAGACCTAAAACGCGTTCTTGAGGTCGCCCGGAGTGTCAAAATCCCCAGTGACCGAGAGCTGCTCCACATTATTCCACGTACCTATACTGTTGATGGCCAAGAGGGAGTCAAAAACCCGGTGGGTATGCACGGTTTCCGCCTAGATGTCGAGACACATATTATTACTGCGGCGGTAACCTCTGTCCAGAACCTGGTCAAGTGCATACGTGGCATTGGCGTTGACATTGAGGACCTTGTGTTGGAGCCGCTAGCCAGTGCCGAAGCTATCCTCTCTGAAGAAGAGAAACAGGATGGCGTGCTGGTCGCTGATATCGGCGGTGGCACTACCGATATTGCTATTTTTAAGGACAATAGTATTTATCACACCTCCGTCCTGCCTGTCGCCGGGTATCAGATTACCCGCGATATTTCAGTTGGCTTGGATATCTCTTTTGATTTAGCCGAGGCGATGAAGAAGAAGTATGGCGATGTGACGCCCGTCAGTGAAGCGGACAGAAGCGAATCTGATAGAACCCTGACAGAGGATGGACACACTGTCTCCTATCGCGATTTATCAGAGATTGTTCGCCTCCGCGTCGAGGAAATTATCCGACTTATCATGATGGAACTACCGCGAAGCGAATATGCCAAGCTCATCCCCTCAGGGCTAGTGCTGACCGGAGGTTCGGCTAATCTTCCAGGGATTGCTGAATTGGGACAGAAGCTAACCCGGCTCCCGGTCAGAGTCGGTATTCCTATTAGCCTGTACGGTGTTTCAGATACTCTGGGAGACCCGGCCTACGCTACTGCCGTCGGTCTTCTCCTCTGGAATGGGAAGAAGGCTGGCGTACAAAGCTGGCGACCTCAGAGCGGAATCCGCCGTTTTATTTCCCAGGTTTTCCGGTTCTTTCGCTAAAAAGCCTATACCATAAATAATAGGAGGAGAAAAAATGTCAAAAACAAGTTATGTTCCCAGTGGAGCAAAGATTAAGGTTATCGGTTTGGGTGGGGGAGGTTGTAATGCAATTACCCGAATGGTACGGGAAGGCATCCGTGGCGTGGAATTCATTGCCATGAATACTGATGCCCAGCATCTGGCAATTACCGAGGCTTCAGTACGTATCCAGCTTGGTGAGCGAGTTACCCGGGGTCTCGGCGCTGGCGGTGACCATCTATTGGGTCAGAAGGCGGCTGAGGAAAGCCGCGAAGAGATTAAAGAGGCAGTTGCCGGGTCAGATATGACCTTCGTTACCGCTGGTATGGGAGGCGGTACCGGCACCGGGTCAATACCGCTGGTGGCTCAAATGGCCAAGCAGAGCGGTGCCCTCACCATTGCTGTGGTCACCAAGCCCTTCACCTTTGAAGGAACCCACCGCAGTGAAGTTGCCGAAAAGGGCATCGTGGACCTGGTTGACAAAGTAGATACCCTGATTATCATCCCCAATGACCGCTTGCTTGAACTCTGTGACCAGAAGACAAGCGTCGATAGCGCCTTCAAGATGGCTGACGAAGTGCTACATCACGGGGTACAGGCAATCGCTGAGGTAGTTACCGTCCCCGGGCTTATTAACCTTGACTTTGCTGATATTCGGACGGTAATGAAAGATGCTGGTCCAGCATGGATGTCCGTCGGTCGTGGTTCGGGACAGTACCGGGCAAAAGATGCCGCTAAGGCAGCCTTAGCCAGTCCGTTACTTGATGTCTCCATGGAAGGGGCGAAGGGAGTGCTATTTAACGTTGCCGGCGGCAGTGACCTTACTCTGTTTGAGGTTAGTGAGGCTGCCGAGGTCATCAAACAGGCTATTGACCCAGAGGCAAACGTTATCTTTGGTGTTGTCCTTGACCCGAATATGGGGAATGATGTCCGATTAACACTAATTGCTACCGGCTTTGCTACCAAAGAGGGACGCGCCGGCGCTGCCTGGGAAAGGGAAATCACTCGACTCCTCAAGGGACTGAAGAGCGACGAGGAGCTTGAAATCCCTTCATTTATGAGGTACCGCAAGGTTATGCCAAAGCAACGGTCCTACTCCACAAGCTAAGCGCAACTCTCAAAGCCGATGGCATTTTTGCTAAGGAGCCGTAGGAATTGACCTTCTCTACGGCTCCTTGCTCAGCCTAAAAACATAGATTGGAGAGGAAGGAACATGACGGTAGCCCAGATTACTCTCGTCGAAAAACTGTGTCATTTTCTTAAGCCATACATGGATGATTCCTACTGCCTACAACTCCTCCGGTTTTTTGGTGCGTATCCTTATACCCGATTTAGTGAGCCTGTGATTGTTCACACTATGAACCCGAACAATGGAAAACCGCACACGAGGAGAGCCCTGAGACAGCTTGTGAACAAAGGGGTAGTAAGAATGTCTACGGATAATGATATTCTCCTCTATTCGCTAACTGAAGATGAGTCGTTACGTAACCTGGCATCGGAGTTAGCCGAGCTTGACTGGTCTCAATGGCAACTGGTGTTCAGGCAAACCTGCCCAACCTTAGGGCGAGTGGGGCAATCCTTCGACTCACAAGGAGCGGCCCTTGAAAACCTATCCTAAGGTCTCAAAGGCATTATTAAAAGTGAATTCTCTACAATTCTCGCAATGGAGGAGCAGATGACTCAATTACAGATTGCCAGACTTACCATGATAATAATAGTGGCTACGATGGTAGCACTGGTACTGGGTGACTACTTGGGCTATAAAATAGGTCGGTGGCGGCTGGCAGCAATTGCCGGAAGCGTTGCTCTAGTGAGTGTTGTCGCCTTTGCCATCTACGCTGCCGTTGTGGTTCCCTAGCCAAGCGCTCCCCTACCAATCGCCGGGTGACACCGCTTGGCATATCATTCCTTTTTCCTGACCCGGGTTATTTTCCCGAGACCTATCTGCCTAAGGCAGCTTCTTGCTTTCTCTTAATAGGGCGGCCGCCATGACCGTGTTTAACACCCCTGAAACTTTCCTTGTACTGCTTTCTTTGTTGCGCCTTCTCTTGCTTTCTCCCCATCACTAACCTCTCTGACTTCTACTGTACGCTAACGATAAGCTAGGTGTCAAGACTGTCTTTACCCCCGGTTTCAAATTGCCACGGTACGAAACGATGTTTCGTTCAATGTCAACCGCCTAAACAAGAAGATGAAAAGTGCGAGGTAATTCTCTATAATTAGCCCGAAGGATATTCAGAAAGATAATGGAGGTCTAGTTATGGGAAAGAAGGGTAGAATCGCTATTCTTACCGGGGGAGGGGACTGTCCGGGTATGAATGCCGTCATCCGGGCAGTGGCAAAGAAGGCTATTCTTGAATACGGATTAGAGGTTATCGGTATCGAGGACGGATACGAGGGTACTATCCATAGCCGCCATCGAAGACTTCAATATGATGATGTCTCCGGGATTATTACACTGGGCGGCACAATACTTGGAACCTCGAATACGGCAAACCCATATCGGTACCCTTTAAGAAGGGGAGACAAACTGGAATTTCAGGACATATCACATCAAGCCATTAGCAACATAAAGAAATTGGAAATAGATTGCCTTGTGTGTATCGGGGGAGACGGCACCCTGAGTATAGCCTCCAGACTCTTTAAAGACGGAGTGGCGATTATTGGAGTGCCCAAGACGATAGACAATGACCTCAGGGGAACGGACATCACGGTTGGCTTTGATTCGGCGGTGTATATCGCTACCGAGGGCATTGACAGGATACATACTACGGCGCAATCGCATCACCGGGTTATGATTGTCGAAGTTATGGGACGTCATGCAGGATGGATTGCCCTGCATGCTGGCATTGCCGGTGGAGGAGATATTGTTCTTATCCCCGAGATTCCCTATGACATAGATGTCATAGTTGAGAAAGTGAAGGAAAGAAATAAAAAAGGTAAGCGATTCAGCATAATAGTGGTTTCAGAAGGGGCAAAGCCGAAGGGCGGAGATATCGTAATCAAAAGAGTTGTTGAAGAGAGTACCGACCGGGTTCGGCTTGGAGGCATAGGCTTTGTGCTGGGGTCTCAAATCGAGAAGTTAACGGGGATTGAAACCCGCGCCGTTACAATGGGGCATCTCCAGAGAGGTGGGGTTCCAACGCCTTTCGATAGAATACTGGCCACTAGATTGGGCACCAAGGCAGTTGAAATGATAGCTAAGGAGAAGTACGGGTATATGGCGGGAGTCAAAGGCGATTCACTTGCTGAAGTCTCGTTAGAGGATGTTGCCAAAGGTCCAAGAAAGATTCCTCTAGGTCATCCATTAATACGGTCAGCCCGCTCGGTAGGGACTTGCTTTGGCGATTAATCATAACATCTATGCCCTCCTTTCGGGCGTTATGAATCGTTTCAATAAAGGAATATTCATAAAGTAGGAAACATCCTACGAAATAATAGGACTTGTCTGATTTCAGCAAAGCTTCTTCTTTCACAATAATGATAAGTAAGCCTGCTGATTACCGAATACCCGTCTCATTACTTGCCTTGCTGAAGGTGACAAGTGAAATCGAACGAAGAAAGCAAATACCGATTTTTCCTGTTCTGCGGTGTGTTAGCCCCCATAATATTGGGAGCAATAATAATCGCCGTTGGACAGTTAACACCTGATTACAGCCAGGTTTCCGACAGCATAAGCCGGATGGCGACCCCGGGCAGTCCTTACGCTTGGCTGCTGAATAGCGGGTATTATGTTTACGGCATACTAATGGGTATGGCCGCCTACGGACTCAGCCGCACTATCGGCTCCGTACCCAGAGCAAACGGTCTGGCCATACTACTGGGCATTCACGCCTTCGGTACTGTGCTACTAGCGGTTTTCCCGGACAGCGTGGATTCAATGTTTAAGCACATTGTACACGATGTTATGTCTACAACTTCCTACCTGCCCTTGTTAATAGGAATATTCGTCTCCCGCCGAATTGCCCGCCAAGAAATAACACTGAAAGTGGTCGGGATTCTGGGAATATTCATCACCATTATTAATCTGCCGATGCCAGTCATCAATATGGTCAGACCTCTGGCAACAATCGGCGGTCTGCTGCAGCGGATTTTGTCCGGCTGTTCATTCTGCTGGCTTACTCTGACTTTCTTTCTTCTTTATAGAAAGTACCGTCCAACCGAACGCCAGGCGGGGATTGAGAATATACCACATTCACTCATAACAGACGGACGTGCCTTGCCCAATTAGCCTCGTGGGTAGGAAACATCCTACAAAAATTCAAAGCTTTTAAGAAATATCCTACACAGAATTCAGACTTCTCCGACTTACACACCCCTACGACATATTTAATAATGATACTAAAATTCCCTGTTAGTAAATTGGATAGAAAAACCAAAAGGGGGAACGGAAATGAAAGAGGCAAGCCGGAGCACTAAGAGACTTAAACTTGGCGGAAGTGAATTAAGGGAGATGTTTGGTATGGCAACCGACTGGCTGGAGAAAAACGCTGACGATATTAATGCTCTTAATGTTTTCCCAGTCCCCGATGGTGATACCGGCACCAATATGCTGCTCACCATGGAATCGGTAATGGCTGAGGCACGGCAGGTTTCGGAAACCAACGCCTCGGACATTGCCCAGGCAATGGCAAAAGGCGCCCTAATGGGCGCCAGAGGAAACAGCGGCGTTATCCTCTCCCAGATGTTGAGAGGCTTTGCCAAGGGTTTATCCGGCAAAGCTTCGTTCGGTGCCGGGGAGCTTGCCGAAGCCCTGGACCAAGCCTCCCTAGCTGCTTATGCAGCCGTGAGTAAGCCGCGTGAAGGGACGATGCTCACCGTAATAAAAGATGCAGCATCAACTGCCAGGAGCGTTGCTTCCCGGAATGGTCATGACCTCGCCGGCTTTATGGAGATGGTCGTCGAAGAAGCCAGGAATTCGGTAGAGAGGACTCCCCAGCTACTGGATGTTCTGAAGAATGCCGGGGTAGTAGATGCTGGCGGACAGGGCATATTTATCATTCTGGAGGGAATCCTGAATTACCTCAGAAACGGAGATGCGGAACCAGAAAAGAGAGAAAAACCGATATTCAGGCAACCAGCTCGTACAGCTACAGGCTTATTCCCAAGCAACGAGAAAGCCTATGGATATTGTACCGAGATGATTATCAGAGGAAATGGATTAAGGCAGGAACAAATAAAGCGCTGGGTTGAAAGCCAAGGAGAATCGGTACTCGTTGTCGGAGATGAAGATACAGTTAAAATTCATGTTCACACATATCATCCCGGCACCATTATTGAATTTGCTATCTCCCTGGGCACGGTGCACGACCTCAAAATCCAGAATATGGACGACCAGCATGAAGATTTTCTACAAATCCCCAACACCTCGCAACCAGCCAACAATATTGCCGTCATTGCCGTGGTTGCCGGAGAGGGACTGCAGAAGACCTTCCGCAGTCTGGGGGCAACAGCCATAATCCCAGGCGGACAGACCATGAACCCAAGCTGTTCTGATATTCTGCAGGCAATTAATTCCGTGTCATCTGGTCAGGTGATTGTGCTGCCTAACAACAAAAATGTTATTCCAGCGGCGAGACAGGCAGCCGAAGTTGCCGGGAAAACGGTAAAGGTGCTACCGACACGGTCAATCCCACAAGGATTGTCAGCGTTGCTCGGTTTCAATAGTGGGGCCGGGCTGGAGGAGAACCTGACAGATATGTCCCGGCGCCAAGAACAGGTTAGAGCCATTGAAATCACCACTGCGGTCAGGGATGCCCAGGTAAACAAACTACAAATAAAGAAGGGGAACTACATCGGACTTATTGACGGTGATATGAGAGTAGCCCGCGATAATCTGAACCAGGCTGTCCTCAGCTCCCTCGAGGCAATAGATGCCAACAACGCCGGGATAGCTTCCCTATTCTACGGGGATGGGGTAACGGACGATGAAACAGCTGAGCTCGGAAGCGCTATAAAAATGAAGTACCCAGAACTGGAGGTTGAACTAATTAAAGGCTCTCAGCCACACTATTCTTACATTATATCGGTCGAACGATAGAAACCCGGGCTATAAGAAGAATGGCCTGTAAAAAGGAGAAACAAATGGTAAGCAAACAAACACAGCAGCGAAACAGAAAAAAGGCAATCGACGGGCTGCAGCCAGCAGATATCCTGCTCGTTCACACGAGGCGCAGTCTGTGGAGCTGGCTTATCCGTTTCGGCACTCACTGTTACTGGAATCACGCCTTGATAGTCTGTAAGGTGGGAAGCAGTGGTCAGGACTACGACAATACCCTGGCTGTAGATGCCAAGACAGACGGTTCCATAGTTCTGAGCCGAGTCAGTGAGTATTTTGAAAGGTCTAACAAGTATGATGTGGCAGTAAAAAGATTCAGAGCTGAATGGTTTGATAACAATGCCAAGTCGCCGGCTGGTGACCTGCGCCGCCGCATATGCCGCACCGCCGTAAATGAAGTACAGTTCAAACACAGTACGCGATTGACAAATGCAATACACCAGCTTATCAGGCAGTTTACCGTTATCTGGCGCTTCGTCAGACGTAAAATCAATAAAGCCCGCCAACAACCGCGCCTTCCCTGGAGCGTCCGTCCTTCACAGGTGAAAGCCTTCACCTGCGGCGGATTCGTCCAGTGGTGCTTCTATATGGGTATCTTAAAAACAATCGGAGAAAAGGGCAGACACCAAGACCGGCTCAAAGGGGTTATCTTTAATCCCCGGCTTGAAGAAGAGCCTACTCCATTCGGATTACTCACCACCACTCCGGCCGACCTAGCCAATTCCAACAAACTGTCATGGGAATATGTCATAAAAAACGGGGTAATGCGGCGCGTTTCGAATAGTAGAGATGCGATGTTAGCCGTAACCCCGGCATAAGCACGCGAAGAAGATTTAAACGATGAATAGTAATGATAAAGCTACAAGCAAAGCTGGTGCTGAACTCTTTAATGCGGAAGGCATATCAATATCGGACCAAAAGCGGTATCGGTTGCCTCGGCTCCTCCGCTTAGCCAGGCAGGTAGCCAGCTTTGCCCCTGAATGCGAGATATGCCAGAGTCTTCAGGTCCAGATTACCCAACTTGGGGCGAGCCCGGAGAACCGATATCCAATGACCCGACATAGCGTCAGAGACTATCTGGGAGTGATAAAAAACATCACCCGGCACCTGAAACGCTCACACGGGCTGGTAGAAGAAAGGCACTATGTTAAACGCTGTGTCTTAATCAGCCTCACTTTTGGAATTTTACTGGTACTGCTCGGGATAATTCTGCTGAACTTTGGTATTGCCCTGCTGGCGCTGAATATCACTTTGACAGCCCTGATTGTCCGGGTGATGTTCAGCTATACAATTGGTTACTTCCTAGACAGAAGGGCTAGAAAACTGGGCAAGGTACTCTAGTCTACACGGACTAAGGACTAAAACACAAACCGTACCAGATAAGTAAGAACGATATAGGTAACAATGGCCACTATTGCGATGACCACGATTACCATTTTCCTCTGGCGCCATATTTCTCTTACAGCACCAATCACTGAAGCCGTTCTGATATTAAGCTCACTCATAATCAGTTTCTCCCGGGCAATAAGGCTGTCCCGGATTATTCCCTGTTCTATAGCGTAACGTATCAACTGTGCATCATTTTCCAGCTTCAGTTTCATCAGTATCCTGGAATGATAGGTACTTACGGTCTTTACTGACAGAGCCATATCATCGGCAATCTGCTTAATTCTTTTTCCTGAAGCTAAGGAAACCATAACTTCATACTCCCGGTCAGATAAGGCGTCACTTAATGATGTGGTTTCATCCGCAGGAAAATCGGTCAATTTTTCCGCTAATGAGGGGGAGATGTACTTTCGCCCCTGGGACACTCTGGTAAGAGCTTCCGCCAGTTCACTGGCGGGGCTATCTTTTGTCAAGATACCCGAAGCTCCCGCCCTGAGTAATCTGCCACAGTACCGCTCTTCATCCAGAACGCTTAATACCAGCACCGGCAGTTTCGGCCTGTCAGCCCTGATTTGTTTAAGCAGTTCGATAGGGTCAATAGCGGATAGTGTAAGACCCAACAGTACCACATCATGTGTGTTACCTTGAATGAGTTTGAGTGCTTCATGACTGGAGCAGGTCTCAGCCGTAGCCATGAGCTCTTGAGCGTTTTCTATGAAATGCTTCAAACTCTGGCGAACAACGAGGTGGTCGTCTACTATTAGTATCAGCACCCTTTTACCCACCCGGTATATATTAGGGGGCATTGTACCGGATATCTACCCCTGGGGACTTGCACTAGAAGTATACTTTGATGCAAGCAAACAGTGCCCGAAATAGAAAGGCTTATTTACTTTCTTCATGTAGATTGGGGCATGCTGTACCCCCTTGGGAAGGCAGATTATAGCGGCGGTGGTAATCACCTGTTTTTCCCATTCTTCGCCTAATGCTACCTCCACTTCTCCGCCAAGGTCCGGCGCATTCTCCGGGTCGCTAGGAATGAAAAACAGGAGTTCATCGCAATCGTGTTTATGGGGCGGGTCTCCCAGGACATGAGGTGCCAGGATGCCCACGAAATTGAAATTGCAGTCGAATCCGCCGATTCCGGACGACAGTTCTGCCGTCAGAGTAATCCCCGACGCTTGTGTAGTCCTTCTTGGAGGAGCTCCTTGTCCTCTTGGTTCTTTTAATATATATTTCCCATATTTTGATTTAGCCATCTTTCTGAATTCTCCTTTATTAGCGTTAATTTTAGTTGCCAGCCCTTTAAAAGATAAAGGCTACTTAGATATCGGCTTTCTCACATATTCGGGTGACAGGTAGATATTGCAGAACAGGATAGGTTTGCCGATTTTCTTAAAGTTGAGGGGGCCATGAACTAACCCCTTTGGGATACATATGATTGTGGCAGCATCAATGATGTGTTTCTCCTTTTCTTTGCCTAGCGAGAGCTCAATTTCCGCTCCAAAATTTAGTGCATTCGAAGGGTCTAATCCAAGAAAACACAGGAACTCATCAAAGTCGTGTGAGTGAGATTCCTCCACCATGAGAACGGGTTGGGAAATGTACCTCCAGTTCATGCGATGCTGGATTCCACCCCAATCCTTCAAACCCTCCAGGGCTACCGTTGTTACCCCTTTGGTTTCTGAACGTGACTTTTTTCTTCTGGTTCCTTTTAAGATATATTTCCCGTATTTCGATCCAGCCATTCTCTTCTCCTTTCCTTCAAGGTAACCTATATCATCAGGCTACCCTTTGTCAAGTCCGGAAAACTTGCAAAATATCGCTTTTACCTTCACAATTATAGCGGTAAAGGAGGATATTGAAATGGCTAAACTGAAATACAAAAAATACATAACTAGAAAAGTCGTGAAAGAAAACAAATGGGGGGGAGAAGGAATCGGGCTAGCCGCAGTGCCGGAGGATATTGTACCAGCGGTTGCCAAGATGAACCTGGGAATATCGGTCATAAGAAAACCATACATGTTTCATGAGCCAACCCATAAACATATATTCACGGAGTTCTTTTACTTCTTTGGCTCAAACCCGATGGATATGCATGAGTTCGACGCTGATGTGGAGTTCTCATTCGGCGCAGAACGCGAAAAGCATGTGATTTCGAGCCCTACCATTGTTGTTGCTGCGCCAGGGGTGTACCATGCTCCGTTAAACTACGCGAGAGTCGGTAAGCCCTTCTACTGCCTGGAAGCCTTCCTAACCTCTAAATACGCAGGAATAGATTTAGGAGAAGACCTGACAGAAATAAGAATAGCTGAACCAGACTACAATAGATATTTCACAAAAGGCGTCGTGAGAGTAAACAAATGGGGAGGGGAAGGAATATCACTAAGTCAGGTACCAGAGCATCTTATACCGGCGGGGGCCAGGATGACTCTGGGAATATCGGTCATAAGAAAACCATACATGTTTCATGAGCCAACCCATAAACACAGTTTTACGGAATTCTTTCTCTTCTTTGGCTCAAACCCGATGGATATGAATGAGTTCGATGCCGATGTGGAATTCTCATTCGGCGCAGAACGGGAAAAACACGTGATTTCGAGCCCGGCTATTATTACTATTCCACCGGGAATGTACCATTGTCCGTTAAACTACGCGAGAGTCGGCAAGCCCTTCTACTGTCTGGAAGCTTTCCTGACATCTAAATACTCAGGAACAGATTTAGAAATAAGACCGGCCTAAGCGGACATAGTGGAGCGGGAGACGGGACTCGAACCCGCGAGAGACAACCTGCTTGGAAGGCAGGGAGTTGCTCCCTTGCTCGTTTAGCTTTGCT
>Ga0209314_10001189_pt1 | contig 11703 bp, 10 predicted proteins | sample I19B2metaG_FD_184146 | JGI IMG/M metagenome (GOLD analysis project Ga0209314, IMG submission 184146) | Lake sediment bacterial and archeal communities from Gulf of Boni, Indonesia to study Microbial Dark Matter (Phase II) - ​I19B2 metaG... | ecosystem: Environmental > Aquatic > Freshwater >...
CCTCATAAAGTGTTTAGCGTAGGTTTGGTGAGGACTTTCCAGATACCTCAACCTTTTCAGAAACTCACGGTTCTGGAGAACCTGCTCGCAGCTTACAGAGGGAACCCCGGTGAAAGCTTCTCGAAGGCCTTGATCAGGGGGTCATGGATCGATGTAGAGGAGAAGGCGACTGAAGAAGCTTTCAAATTCTTGGAATTCCTCAACCTCGACCACATGTGGAACAGACCAGCCACGCATCTAAGTGGAGGGCAGATGAAGCTTGTTGAGGCTGGTAGAGCGATCATGAGCGGAGCTAAGATGATCCTAATGGATGAACCAGCCTCGGGTGTATACCCGAAACTCGCCCATGAAATATTCGAACGTCTTACCGAGATGAAGAAGAAACTTGGAATCACATTCCTAATCATCGAGCATAGACTTGAACTGGTCTTACCTTATGTTGACTATGTCTACGCCATGGCGAGGGGAAAGATTATCTCCGAGGGAAACCCGGGAAAAGTTTTAAGCGACCCACTTGTTATAGAGAGCTATCTAGGTGGATGAGAAACGTTAAAGATTGAAGATATATGCGCCGGTTATGGAAAGCTTCACGTGCTCTTCGACATTAACACAAGAATTGAAGATAAAGGAATCACAGTGCTTGTTGGACCTAACGGAAGCGGGAAGAGCACGTTGCTGAAAACAGTTATGGGAATAACACAGGTTTACTCTGGGAAGATAATTTACAAGGGGGATAACATAATTGGCCTACCACCTCACGCCATAACGAAGCTAGGCATAGCCTATCTTCCACAAGTCGGCAACGTCTTCGCGAACCTAAAAGTCAGGGAGAACCTCCTCATGGCGGGTTACGTTCTAGGCAGAGATGAGGCTAAGAAACGAACTCAAGAAGCATTAGAGGACTTCCCCGTGCTTAAGAATTACTTAGACAGAAGGGCTGGAACACTCAGCGGTGGAGAAAGGCAGATGCTGGCAATGGCCATGGCGATGGTTCGGAGGCCTCAGGTCATGCTGTTCGACGAGCCCACAGCCAGTCTCTCTCCCAAAATGGCAATGGAAGTACTCGATAAGATAATAGACCTAAGAGATAACTATGGTATGACGATAGTGCTTGGCGAGCAGAATGCTAGGATCGCCCTTGAACGAGGAGACCAAGCTATACTTCTCGTCAGCGGAAAAGTGATGTATGAAGGTGGTGCTAAGGACCTTCTAAGCCATAAGGAACTCGGCAAGGTATACCTGGGTATTGAGAAAGCGTGAAAAATAATCCATTGAATTCTCGGCGAAACACGGGTTAAAAACATTCGTTTAACCGAGCAGACAGCATCACCTAATCCTTGGGTTAGGATGGTTTAACGCAGAGTCTACAGCCTTCACGTTTAATGAAGAATCGCCTATAACTAGTTAGGCACCGAGGGCATACCTGGCGTTTACACTTAGGGCAGACTACGAGATGGGTTTTACACAAGCTGGTTCCACACGAGGCACAGACTACTGTATCTTCTCCACACACCTCTTTTCCACAGAGGGGGCATGTGGACCTCATCTCTGAGGAGCATAGGACACGTTTGCATACATGACATACCCATGAGTGGTCTTTGCAGACAGTGTTCCCGCAGGAGCCGCATTGGTGAACGCAGTTCAGACAAAGAGGTTTTGCACAGGTTACGCAGTGCTTTACCGTGTTCAGGCAGGTTTCGCCACTACAAGCAGCGCATTTCATGAGGTGTGAACCTATGTGGCTCATGCATAGATGTTGACCGCAGAACTGGCACTCAGGCGCATGGTCTCCACAGTAAGGCTTTTCTAAGCCGCAGACTATGCATTTCCTAACGCATTCAGCGCACAGCTCGATGTGGCAACGGTCACATTCGGATCGAGGTTCGAGTTGACACAGTGAGCGTTTACATGCATCGCATTCCCATAGGTGTGCTGGACACACGGTTCTAAGACATTGCCCGCAGGTTTTCGCATGCTCTGAGCACAGGGGTGAAAGGCATAGGGTGCAAAGCCACTTCGCCGTGAGACCGTGAACCTCACGGTGGCACACATCACATGTACCATAATCTCCTTTACCGTTAACCGCGTTCCACGCAATGTCAAGGGTCTTTAACCGACCTCTCAAACCGAGGCTCAGCTGCGTTTTGAACACGGGTATCCAAACTACCTGGAAGACTGATGGCATGAGCTCTTTCAAGGTTGGTTGGATGACTTGAGACCCGATTTCCTCCTTTTCCATCTCCTCATAACGTTTTTCGACTGAAGCCAGGCTTTCATCCATATCCATCAGGGTTTTCTCCCGGCTCCCAGCATGTCGTTTAACCTCTTCCGTAGCTTTCTCCACGTCCTTCCTCATCTTTTCAATTCGTTTTTCCATACTTGATATCCTCATCATCAGCCTCTTCGCGGGTTTACCCAGCTTCCTAGCCTTTCTCACATCCTCATTAAGAGCATCCATCTCCTCGTTAGCTGCCTTAACGCTTTTCACCAGCGCCCCGATCCTCAGGTTCCCTTCTTGGATGAGCTGGTTATGCCTTTCAACCTCCTTACCAAACCTAACCCTAACATCGTTTTCCTCTTTTTCCCTTAGCCCGTTGATGGCTTCCAGGCATTCCCTTCTGAAGGCTTCCTCATCACCGTTAAGCGTGAACCTTGACAGAGACTTATAGTATAGGACGACCTTTGTCAGGTTGAGGGCGGCGTATGCTTTAAGGTTGTCCAAGAGCTTTTCAACATCCTTTGCCTGGCTTAGCTGAATCCCTATTCGAACGTATCTCCCAACGGCTGGAGGCTTCGACTGGGGAAGGATTCCCTCAATCTCAGCTAGGCTTAGCTGATAGAGTGTATCGCTTCGCCACTTGATTCGATGCGAGCCATCAGCCAGTGAAACAAGGCCGGTTAAGCGGTCTTCATAGTTAACCCTAGGTTTCTCCCTCTCAACCTTCGCCTCAACGTTGTACTGAAGCGCGGGGTAGTATTCAAGCCTAGGGCTTGTGACCTCAACCCTAACTTCAGGTAGGAAACTGTGTATCTCTTTTCTAAGGCTTTCTTCAGTTATCCGTATAGGTAGGAAGCATTGAGGTAACCCAGGGGCTAGTAGGGGCTGCTCCTCAACAACCTCAGCTTCCCTCAGTTGCAGCCGGCTCCTCGACTCACTTACCCTCTTAGCGATCCTTTCCCTCGTCTCCGGTTCAACGAAGTCTAGGGGGTTAAAACCGGGTGCACCATGCTTCGTCTCCCTAGGCCTAACATTGACGATTATTGGAACCTTCTCGACGAGTTCACCTGTGATAAGGGCTTCACCCTTTTCAAGCCACGTGATATCCCTCTCCCACTCATGCCCCAAGCCCCCGCTTTCCATAACGATCTTAACATCGTTAGGGTCTGTTACCCTATGGATCACCCAGGTCCCAACCAGTCCCCTTACAGTTGTGTCTAGGAGCTGTGGTCTCTGGGTTACCACGATGAGGTTTGCACCAAACTTCCGTCCCTCTTGAGCGAAGCGTTTCACAAGAAGCGTTGTAGCTGTTCTCTCCTTCCCGGCGAAGCGATGGGCTTCGTCGAGGATGCAGTAGAAGGGCTTCACCCTCCCGGTTACGGAGGCTTGGAAAAGGGTTTCTAGGACTTCACCGACGACCGGCAGCTGCTCTTCATCCGGTAAACCCCTGAGGTTTACGATGGTACACTGTGCAGGAACCACGAGGTCCTCAGGTTGAGCCGCCTTTAGAACATCGAGGCTTATGTCCGCTCCCGGGTTTACCCTAAGGTCTGCAAACTCAACGACCTGATCTAGGTATGACCGCGGCTTTACGCCGAAGCCTTCAAGAGGCGGGTCTCCCGCTACTTTTAGACTTGAGTACTCGCCATGGGCATCGATGATGACGACTGGCAAACCCTTCTTAAGGAATTCCTCGACTACAACCCCAACGGTGTAGGATTTCCCCGAACCAGGTTTCCCCACGATGAAAACTCTTCCGATTTTCTTCACCGGAAGCCAAACCTTGTATCGGAAACCCTTCAAGGTACCTATGTAGATACCTGTCCCCTCGGTGCCCATAAGCTCAAGTGCCTGCTTCACCGTGAGTTCGCAGGCTTGGTAAACCTGGGCGCCTTCCATGAATGGTGTCCTAGGTCCTTGTCCTACAACGACGCAGTTGACACGGAGTTTCCCAGCAACCCTCTGAGCTTCCTTCACTAAGCACAGGAAGACTCTGTTTTCATGGTCAACCTCCACATACTCCTTAGCCCCTATGGCTTCACCTTCGACACTTACGCTGAAGCCTTCAACTGTGGTCATTCCCTCAATGACGCCAACGGCCTTCCTCTGACGCATTACAACCAGTCCCCTATTCCTCTTAAGACTATATGCGCTTACTCGTCGTCTTGGTCAGTGTTGTACGTGAAAGCACCGCCTTCACACATATCATCACCGAACCATTAATAAAAAGGATGCCCAAGGCTTTCCAACTTCAGATGCCTTAAGCTAATCTTAATTGGTTTAAAAACAGTTTTTTTCTAAATCACGGTTTGTTTACTCTTACGTTTGGTCCTCTTTTCCACTCCTCCTTCACATCCCATTGTTTATTTACGCGTGGAGGAATATCGGGTTGTCTCGCTTGAAGAAAATCGAGGTGCAACTGTAACAAAGCCTAGGTCTCTTTAATAGGTTAAACGACCTTCAATGTGGCTTTTTAGGATAGATACTACTTTAAGGTCTTGATCGAGAAGACGGATAGGGTATGTAGCGGGTGAAGTCCCTGAGTGTACTTAGGTTGTGGTAAAGGTATACTTTTGGCGATGCTTTCAGTAAGAGTTTAGCGATCAGCTTTACATGTTAACCATTGCTTTAAATGTACAAGAATTTGAACATAGTGTTCAAAAGCATTGCATTATAGGATGGAAAATGCTTCTTTCTCCAAGTGGTGGGGAAAAAGAAACAGGTCATTAGAGGTTTTGCTTTATGAGTTATGGGGTTAAGGCCCTAGAGCCGCGTTTAGTACGTGAGTTACTGAACCTCCTAATACTCCAAGCGCTTTGTGAGAAGCCAATGTGTGGTTTTGAGGCTATGGCTTTCATCCAGAGAAAATTCGGGGTTGTAGTAGGCTCTTGCAGAGTCTACCCATTACTCCATAAACTTGAGGAGAACGGGTACATACAAGGGCCTTTAGGATCTGGCGGAAGTCGAAGGAAAGTTTACGCGCTTACCCCTAAGGGCTTGACTTTCCTGAACATTGGAAGAGATGCCCTCCGCACATTCGTGGGTAAACTCCTAGAAACTGGGCTTATTAGACCAGTTGAGGCGATTAAGTCGCGTTCTGAAGACTATGTCAGATTCTAACATATGAATTTAAAAGTTTAGTAGGAGAATTTTAAGTAGTCTCTAGAGGATGAAGGGAAGAGCGCGTTAATGCGCATTTGGTTCCACAACGCGTTTCATGAACTCCACTCGGGACCAATCATTAGCGACAAGCTATAGCGCCGAGGAGGAGCGCGATGACAATTAAATACCCAAACCGCATCCGCGGGAAAATATATGGAGGTACTGTGATGAAAACATCAGTCATACGTAGTCTGGCAGCACTATTGGCGTTAGTTTTCTCGATGTCGCTTCTTACAATGCCTGTATTAGGCGGGAATCTAGATACAGGTGGGACTTTAAGAGGAAAGCATTATAATATTAACATAATCGGTGTTCCTAACGCAAAAAACGTAAACTTTGATGGTGGAGAAGGAAACAGGATTTTTGTACTAAGGACAGGAATGACAACGTTCTACGTTCATGGTGGAACTTCCTTCGAAATACTAGACTGCGATGGTACTGACGGATACATTGGCTGGAGTCGAGAAGCCCCAGGTATTATATTTCCGTACAATGTAACCACAGGTGAATGGCTCGTCCAAATATACATCCGATTACTCGGACCCATTGACAGCTCTTTGAGATGGACAACAAAGGTCTGGAACGGAACTGCTTATGCCCTGGCGTATCAGTTCACAATAAATAGAGACAGACCGCCGAAGTTCCAACTTAAGACTGGCCAACTACTAGTCGACGATTACCAAGACATCCTGTGGGAACTAGACCAAAAGACCAGCTTTAGAATCCTTCAAATGCGCATCTACCTTGAACCAGTATAAAGTCACTGACTGCCCGTAGCAACGCGTGACTTTATCCTTTCTTTCTTTTTTTCTCCTCAAGTTGGCGTTTTATCGTTCATTAACCGAAACCGAATCTATGTAGAATCCACAGGCAATTTCTCTCCGTATAAGGGACCCTGTTAAAGTGACGTCCGTTTGAATAAATTATCATACTCAAGGCTTTTCCATAAGAACTCCGTTTCTCTATGGGAACTTTGGGCGTATAGCGCCTTCAGGGCATTTACTCACACATTCTAAGCACAGGATACACTCTGGGTCGTTGAACTTCTCCCAAGGCTGCTTAAGGATCTTTACCTTCATAAGACACGCTTCAAGGCATGGCTTACCCTCACAGGCACCGCAACGCGCCATGCTACGCCTTAAGCCGAGGAAGCTTACGCGGCTGAGAATTGCCATGAGGGCGCCTAGGGGACAAACGTATCGGCACCAAGACCTCTGAGCGAGAACCATTGCTGTGAGGAAAAAGGCGAGGGTGAAGAGACGAAGCCATGTGATTGAGGTAACAGAGGTCAAGCCCGCCCATAGGGCGGAACTGTCGAGGAGTGTAAGTTGCTGTAAAGCCGCTGGAACCCTTGGAAGAACATTGGGTAAGGTGACGAAGAGGGTTACATCTGGGCTGAAAGCATAGTAGGGAACGGCGAAGGCGCCGAGGGCTTCTTTATAGGCTATTCCCACACCCATGTACAGCGAAACACCCAGCGTGACTGAGACTAGGAGGAGAAAAGCGAGGAAAATGTATTTCATGTAGATGAGGGTTTCACTCAACCTTGGTGAAACATCGCGCTGGCTCTTTTTCGGAAGGGTGAGTATATCTTGGATGAAGCCTAGAGGGCATAGCCAGCCGCAGGGAAGGCGCCCTATAAAAGCAGCGGTTATGAGTACAGCTGCAAGTGGGATTAAAGGCCATAAGGCTGAACCTGTTTCCCAAGAGGCGAGGTAACCCTGTAGCACGGCTAAGGCGTCGCCTACAGTTCTCGTGGTCACGGCGAGGCATACAACGGCGGGGAAGGGAATAAGCTGGGTGCCTATGTTTAGTATTAAACCGAAGAACGTTAGGAAAGCGAGGGTTTGAACAATGAACCTGATGTAGGGGATGAGTAACCTATGTTGATAAGCCCCACCCTTCGGCTCCTTAGCCTCCTTTTCCCTATCTTTCTGCATAGTCTTCGAGCTATCAGATGTCCTCGTCGTCATTGAAGCAAACCTGCCTCAGCTGCTTCGATAACTGCTTGAACGGCTTCCTTTAAAGCCTCCAGGTTTTCAGGGCTTAAGCCTAAGGCGAGTAACGTGAGCCCTATAAGGAGTAAGATCGATGCGAGAACCCTTTTCTCGAACAGTTCCACTCCGAGGCCTCCCCGACAGGGGATCTACGTAGCTGACCTAAAAGCTTTCGTCGGTTTTTTTAAAATGGGTGGTTTAGAAAAGGTCCTTCTCACCGATTTTACGCATGACTTTAGGCTTTAACTTAACAGTCTTAGTCAAAGTCTCCTCTGGGGTGCCCATATCCGCGGTTTCCCTTTTAACAGTGAGTCCGCAATGCCCGCTGACGAGGATTCTTCCCCGAATACAAAGCGCATAGTTGCACCTATAACCCTCACACTTGTCTTGAGCGAAGTTGCACCATGCTAAATTACCTCGAATTGTTAGAGTTCGTTGATTGCATCTAAAAAACTGGCATTCCGCTGTGCAATATTTGGCTTCAGGCAAGGTATATCCCTCATGCTTTTGAAGCCATGCACAGGGGTTTTAGGCAAAGAATAATTTAAACTTTATTCCATTCACCGACTCGTTTAAACGAAAGGTTTAATCCTTTAAACGCGTTTCTTAAAACGTGACCTAACTTGGTTGAAGTGAAGCCTGCTGAGAGGAAGTATATTAAAAGAGGAGACGTTGCTGGAAAGCAGGTTGTTGAGGCAAGGGGTCTAATCCTTGGAAGCGTTAAAGACCTTTCCTTCACCATGACTGAGGATAGGGTGGAACTTGCGGTAGCGGTTGAAAGTGGTAAAACTGAGCTTCAAATACCTTGGACGGAAATCCAAGCCATAAGCGACGTTGTCCTACTGAGGGTTCCCCGTGATAAGCCAACACAGCCAACCATCACCCCAACTCCAGCCGTAGCCGCAGCAACACCGACGCTGCCACCCGTCGTCATAGAGAAATCATGTTTGGAATGCGGCTACAAGAATCCCCCCGACGCTAAATACTGCGTAAAATGCGGGAAAAGGCTCCCATAAACCGTAATCCCCAACCCTGCTTAAACCTATCACTCGGATGTAAGGAGGTCTGAGGAGGGTACCTTATGGAGAAACTGAAGGCTATATTAATTGTCTGCGATGGACTCGGCGACCGTCCTGTTGACGTCCTAGGTGGACGAACCCCCTTAGAGACGGCTGTGAAGCCTAACATGGACACGTTAGCTAAAGAGGGCATATGCGGAATCATGGACACGATCGCGCCAGGTGTGAGACCTGGAAGCGCACCTGCTCATCTGGCGCTCCTCGGCTACGATCCATACAGGTTCTACGTGGGACGCGGGGTCTTTGAAGCCTTAGGAATGGGTGTGTGCGTAGAAGAAGGCGACATCGTTTTCAGACTTAACTTCGCCACGGTTGATGAAGGCTGGATTGTCAGGGATAGAAGAGCGGGGAGGATCGGTGAAGGTACACGGGAGCTTGTAGAAGCGTTGAGAAAAATCGAGCTGCCTGGAGTGGAACTCGTTTTCAAGGAAGGCGTAGAGCATAGGGCAATCCTTGTGATGAGGGGGAAGGGACTTTCATGGAGGGTTTCAGACACAGACCCTGGGAAAAACGGTTTGAGAGTCTTAAACGCTAAGCCTTCAGATGAATCCTCAGAGGCTAGGCGAACAGCCTCTCTCATCGATAAAATAGTTGCCGAAGCGTATAAAGTCCTAAACTACCATTCTATCAATGAGGCGCGGCGGGCACATGGCGAGCCACCTGCCAACATGATACTGGTGAGGGGGGGAAGCTTCAAGCAGTACGTTGATGCCTTCGAGGACAGGTACGGGCTCTCCGCTGCCTGCGTCGCCGGAGGCACGTTGTACAAAGGAGTTGCGCGGTATCTGGGCATGGATGTATTCGAAGTGCCGGGGGCTACGGGAACCTACCAAACCGATTATAGGGCAAAGGTAAACGCGACGGTTTCCGCCCTCGAAAACCATTCATTCGCTTTTACACACTTCAAACCCCCAGACCTTGCAGGTGAGGATGGAAACCCTGAAGGGAAGGTTGATGCAGTAGAGAAGATCGATGATGCCTTAAAGCCTCTACTCAACCTTGATAAAACCCTCATCGTTATAACAGCCGACCATTCAACCCCATGCAGTATTAAAACACACTCCGCGGACCCCGTCCCCATCCTGATACATGGACCTGGTGTTAGAGCGGACACAGTTACAACCTTCAACGAGCGGGCGGCGGCGAATGGTGGTCTGGGGAGGATAAGGGGTTTAGACCTTATGCCTATATTAAGGGACCTTATGGACCCATTCATGTCAAAGTACGGCGCCTAGACACGGAGCCTCCGTTTAAGAATCTAAGGCTTTATCTACTTCCCTCTTAAGATAGTTAGGTGATGGCGATGGACCGTTACACGGATGTGCTGGGGTTGGAAAGGGAGCTTATGCGAAGGGAGCGCGAGGTGGAGTACCTAAAACTTGAGTTGAAGAGATGCTACAGTGTCATCGAGGAAATGAAGCAGGGGCTACGCCCCGTCGGCTCGGTACAGGAGGTCCGAGGGAACAACGCGTATGTTAAGCTACTCGGTGGACAGCTATACGAGGTTACGATCCCCCTGGAACTAGTTGGTAAAGTCCTTCCTGAAAGCGACGTCGTGTTAGCCCCGAATAAGGGTGCCGTGACAAACGTTATCGAACGCCCCAAGGATGCCTCCATATGGGCCTACAAGGTTGAGCGGAGCCCCAAGGTATACTATGAAGACGTCGTCGGCTTGGATGCGGAGTTGGAGGATTTCAAGAAGGCTGTTGAGTGGGTTCTAGACCCTGGGGTAAGGGAGAGAAGGGAGAGAATCATGGTTGACGCACGTTTAGCGGAGGAAGCAGGCTCAGTTCTCCTATTCGGTCCTCCGGGAACGGGTAAAACCTACATGGCAAAGGCTGTAGCAGGCTCATGCAGTCGATTTGGGCGGAATACGAGCTTCATAAAGGTTGAGGGCTACGAATTAGTATCCAAGTGGCTCGGTGAATCCGCGAAAAACGTTAAGGAAATCTTCAGACTTGCCAGGGAGATGGCTCCGACCATTCTCTTCATAGACGAAGCTGACGCTATCGGAAGGACGAGGATGGAAGTGACTACTGACGCCGGTAGGGACGTTCAGGGAATGCTTAATCAGCTTCTCGTAGAGTCAGGCGAAGGCTTCGACCCGAACAGGAACATGGTGGTCGTATTCGCCACAAACTTCCCAGCAGTCATAGACCCGGCTTTAATGGATAGGATTAAAAAAATGATCTATGTTCGCCCACCGAAGACCCGTGAAGAGGTGAAGAGGCTCTTTGACTTCTATGTTTCAAAGGTGAGAATAGACCCCGCCGCCGTTGAGAACGGGGGGTTAAAGGAAGATTTCTTCGAAGAGCTTTGGCAGACTATAAGGAGGAGGAAGCAGGTTTACGAGGCCGTCGTGCTCAGGCGTCAACTAAGGGTTAGAGACGAGTACTGTATAACCCCACGTGATGTTAAGAACATCGTCCAGGAAGCGGCTAACGACGCCTCCTATGAGGGTCTTAACTACGTAGCCGGGGATAAGATACTTGAGTATTCAGGAAGCTTGGCTATGGAAACCACGGGGATAAGCTCAATCTGACACATAAACCCCTTCAGCATACACTTCTAAGAAACTCTCAGACACCCTATAATAATTTTCAATATAAGCGCCTTACCTGAGCAAGTTCTCTCTTATGGTTGAGACGCTTATGCTACGGGGTTTAACCCCAACATGAGAGCTAAGGTGGCTGATATGCCAGCAGGAGCATGTATGGGCATACACACATGGATCTCCATGAGAAGGTTCAACGGTAACTGTGTATCAACTTAGGTGGACATGCACTTCTGACCGCGGACCCAAGCCCTCTCAGCTATGGCTGAAAAAGGATGTGAAGGCTGCGAGTAGCTGCGACCTGTTGACAACCTCAAGACTGATTCTTCGGTCTCCTGTATTCTATGAGTAGCTGTTCATGGGTGTAAGCCGCTAACTCGTATTCCTTTGTTAATTCTATGGCGCCTACGGGGCAGCTCTCCGCGCATTGGGCGCAGTAGGCACAGCGGTCGAGGTGGATTTTGAACTCGGCTGTGCGTCCCCTTCCAATCATCTTGATGGTTTCAGTCGGGCAGTCCCTTTCGCAGAGACCGCATCCGATGCATTTAAGCATGTCCCATACGGGTTCACCCCTTAAACCTTCAACTGTGGGGAGTTTCTCAAAGGGGTAACGAACCGTGACGGGCTTCTTTATCGCATTCCTTATTACCTCACCTTCCATAGCCATGGGATTCAACTCCTAGGGAAGAACCT